>SCPP01000002.1_pt1 | contig 28622 bp, 23 predicted proteins | sample 6106811 | NCBI WGS metagenome assembly SCPP01 (sample SAMN10720449, study PRJNA508395) | human gut metagenome | isolation source: Participant 2 stool, 15 month | host: Homo sapiens | collected 2018
AAGCAGAAGAACATCACCATGAGTTTCACTCCTTGGACCAGCAACCACGAGATACTCTTCGACCAGGAAAGGTGGAAACCATCGTCTATAACCTGCTGAGCAACGCCGTGAAATATACCCCGGACAGGGGCATCATCAGCGTAAGACTCTATCTGGAGAACGACATCGTATTCTTCTCGGTAGAAGACAACGGTCCGGGCATCAAGCCGGAAAGAGGCTGACCTCTTCAAGCCATTCATGCACGGCTATGCTTCCAAGGGCGGTATGGGCATCGGTCTCTATACGGCGCATAAGATGGCAGAAATCCACAAGGGTTCGCTCACCTATCAGCGTTCCCGGAATCTCGGAGGCAGCCGCTTCTGCCTTGCCCTGCCAGACGATGCCGGCAAGTATCAGCCGGAGGATATCATCGAGAAGAAGGCGCTGGACGACCACAGCATCGACAAGGACGAGATAGACATGATTGTGAAGGAGATGACTCCGAAAGCCATCAACAACGTTACCGTGATGGTGATAGAAGACGATCCGGACATGCTGGAACAGATCAAGTCGGAGCTGTCGGTCTATTTCCATGTGGAAACATTCATGAATGGCAAGACGGGTTACGAGAATATCCGGAAGATTAAGCCAGCCCTGCTCATCAGCGACATCCAGCTGCCGGAAATGAGCGGCTACGAGATTGTAAGCAACATGAAGGCGGATCCGGAGACGCAGAATATCCCGTCATCATGCTGACCGCCTTTGATGATACCAGCCATATACTGAAGGCATACAAGAACTTCGTAGATGACTATATGGTGAAGCCTTGCAACTTCAAGCTCTTCATCGCCCGAGCCCTGCAGTTTGTGGCTATGGACCTGAAGGCGAAGCAGCAGGCTGAGGAGAAGCGAAGCTTCAGGAAGAGACCTGCAAGAGAATGCTCCGCAAGAACCCAGAGCAGACGTCAGGCGGAGAAGCCATCCTGATCAAGCCTGTGAAGGAGCTCAAGAAGAATGAGCCAACCCTCCTGATGTCAACCCTGGACAAGTTCAAGGACAAGCTGGAGGCAATCGTGGCACAACATATCGGCGACAACAACTTCAATGTAGACCGCCTTGCCGAGCTGCTCTGCCTGGGCCGTACCACGGTATATAACCGCACGAAGAGCATCATGGGTGTTTCGCCAAACATCTATATCCAGAACGAGCGTCTGCGCATTGCCGCCAAGTTCCTGCTGGAAGGCGAATACACGGTATCAGAAATCAGCGAAAGGTTGGCTTCTCCGATTCCACCTATTTCTATAAGTGCTTCAAGAACAAGTATGGAATAGCGCCTAGCAAGTATGGCAAGTAAAGATTGCCTGCCAAATAGATTACAAAAAAAACTCGTTGGCTTCTTTACCAACGAGTTTTATTCTTATAATTATAAATTACCAGCCTGGATTCTGCTCCCTTCTGTCCATACTTCTCGTGCTTCAGCATCACGTCGTTAGGGATTGGGAAGAGATACATCTTGTCATCCCACTGGCGCTGTACGGTTTCACGGGTATAGGTGAAGGAACCATCATCGTTCCTGGTAATCTTCATCTCCTGAATGTTCTTGAAGAACTTGTCAGCCTCCTTCCATCGGCGTACATCCCAGAAGCGATGACCCTCGAAAGCCAACTCTACCATACGCTCGTTCTGATACTTGCTCCACCACTCATCATTGCTCAACGAAGTAGGAAATCAGGCATCAAGCACGCTTGCGAATCTTATCTACAGCCTCGTCTGCCGACATAGGGAGATCGGCACTTGTAGCAGTGGCACTGCCTAGATACTTGAATGCTGCCTCAGCATAGTTGAGATAGAACTCACCCAGACGATAGGTAACCCAAGTATGATAGTCGCCCTGTTTCTTGGTCTTTGAAGTAAGGTCGATATCACCATGCAGCAACTTCTTCAGATAGTAACCCGTAGGAGTAGCACCCGCCAATGGCTCGGCATTCACACCGCCATAATAGGTCTGAGCAGCCTTCTTATAGTTGGCTGCAGTAGGCCATACATCACCATTCTTGGCAATGGTCAGCTCGAAGCGAGGGTCACGGCCAGCGTAAGGATTCTGCTCATCATAACCACTGCCAGCCTCATTGATACCCTTACCCGTAGCCTTCATCTCGTAGGCATCCACCAGGTTCTGGGATGGACAGTTTCTACCGGAAGCAGAATAACTAGCCTTTGCCATATCGATACCAAACGGATAGTTGTAGCTCTCTACTACATTATCTGATGGATCGGTAGAAGAAATCTTGCTACCATAGATACGGCGACCGAAGATGATCTCGCACTTCTTGTCGGCATCCTTGTAATTATTGGTTGACCAGAGATCAGCATACTTGGCAGCGAGCTTCATGCCTCTTGCCTCGCAGGCATCCAGCAATTCCTTGGTATAGAGAGCAGCCTTGTGGTAACGCTCCTTATCGCCAGAAGGATTAAAGAGCGGACTTGCCCAATAGAGTGCTGCACGAGCCTTGAGGGCAAGGACGGTCAGGTTGTTGGCACGTCCATCCTCAGCTGTACTCAGAGCCATGCTTCCCAAGTCAGAGTAATCCTTTATGATGCTGTCCTTCACGGCATCACATTCATCAAAGATATACTGGAACACCTCGTCAGATGACTTGCGAGGCTGATTGTTGACATCAGCTGCCGCCATCTCAGGGTCGATGACAGGCACACCACCATACTGGCGAACGAGATTGAAATAGAAGTAAGCACGCCAGAAGCGGGCCTCCCACTTGTAGTTCTCGTAACGGAACATCTGCTGCTGATAGTCGGCATTGAGTTCGAAATCCTCGAACTTCAAGTCCTGGAAATCCTTCAATACTACATTGCAGGTCTTGATGCCCTTATACATATTGCTCCAGAGCGAGCCCTGGGCGTTGGATGGGCTCCAGCTGCCGTTATAGAAGGTCTCGATGCTGGTACCGCTCACGGAGTAAACACTCTCGTCGGTGGCAGAGGCAAGCATGCCTCCGCCAAAGTTCTGACCATAATCATAGTCTGCATAATTGTAGATATCGGTCATGAAACCACCCACCTTCTCAAAGGTCTGAATCACATAATCCTTATCCTTGACTACCGTCTCGCTGTAATCCATCTTATCGCTGCAAGATGCCAGCGCCAAGAGTCCGAACAGACCATATACTAATTTATTTGTTTTCATTATTGTTCTACTTTAAGATAATTAGAATGTTACTGACAAACCAGCCACGATGCTGCGATTCAGAGGATTGGTTGCACCGAATACCTCAGGATCTGACTCATCGAGATGGTCGAAGCTAAACAAATCTACACCACGCATACAACTTGGCTGCATTCAGGGCTTGGTCTTGGTGAGCATCGCCTTAGGGAAGTTGTAATAAACCTCGATGTTGCGAAGCTTGAAGAATGAGCGGTCAAACATCAAAGGGTGTTTGTATTGTAGTTGTTGGCATTGCTGGTTGAGCTCAGCGCCGGGAACTTGGCTGTAAGCTGTCTCAGGAGTCCAGCGGTTGTCGTAGTAGTACTGAGAGATGGTGGTGTTGCCCACCAATGGCTTGTACATACTCTTGGTAGAAAGCACGCCGCTATAACGGCCTGTGCCCTGGAACATCGCATCTACACCCAGTCCCTTCCACTCTACTCCCAAATGGATATTGTAGTAGATTTCAGGAGCCACGGTAGAATATCCGATGGCAGTCTTGTCGTTGGTATCAATCTGTCCGTCACCGTTCACATCCTCATACTTGATGTCGCCCGGACGAGGAGTGCTGCCTAGAAGCTGTGGCTTGGAAGCATCGATATCTGCCTGATCCTTGAAGAAGCCGATAGCCTTGTAGCCGAAGAGCTGGCACGCGATGGTCGGTGCTTACCAGGTTAGGATAGAGCTTAGGAGCCTCATCCTGCTCCTTGATCTGGCTGCGATAGTAATCGATGTTGGCACCGATGTTGAACTTCACGTCGCCAATCTGCTTGTTGTAGTCGAGACTTGCCTCCCAACCCCAGCTATCCACGATACCATCGCCTTCGTATGGAGCATCCACACCCAGCTCTGAAGAATACTTGCCTGCGGTAGATACCCAGATGTTGGAACGGCGCTGGTAGAAACCATCGAAGCTTAAATCGAGACCACCGAACAGGGTGGCATCTACACCGGCATTGAACTTGGCAGCCTTCTCATGGGTCAGACCGGAAGTGGCAATGGCATCAAGATAGGTACGGCCGAAATCGCTCTGGAAACCGCTGTTGAACGGATAGGAACCACCGGTAGTCTGATACTGCTGCATATAGTACATCCATCCGCTCTCAGGCAGGATGTCGGTCTGGATAATGCCGTAGGATGCACGGAGCTTGAAAATCTACCCAGTTGAGATTCTTCATGAAATTCTCCTTGGAGAGTACCCAGGCTGCTGATACCGTAGGCGACAACGCCCACTTGCTGCCAGGAGCCAGACGGTTGGAACCGGATTCTACCAGAGCAAGGTCGAGGAAGTAACGGTCGAGCAGACCATAGTGGGTGTACCAGCTGATGTTCTGGCGATAGAGCGTACTGTTGATGGCAAACTCATCACTGAACTCGTAATCGTACTTCAACTGGCTGTAGATGCTGTGGGCGCCGAAGGTATTCTGATAGTCGGCACTGGCATCGGCATGGAAACGGCGGGTGAAGCTGTTGGTGGAGATAGAGGCACCGAGATCGCTCTCAGAACCACCCGTGAATGCCTTGCCCAACTGAGGTTCGCCATCCAGCCAGTCGGCTACCGTAGGACTTCCATATACGTATGTCTTGCTATAATTCTCGTAGATGTTGGAGAAATGGTCGTAAGCGATGCGGCCCTGAACAGCCAGACCCTTCAATACCGCAGGGAGTTCCTGGCGGATAGTGAGGTCGGTATAGATACCACGGTTGTGATTTCTGGAGTAACCGGCATCCTGCGACTGCGCCACAGGGTTAACGGTACCCGCCCAGGTAGAGTTACCACCCCTTGCCATCCTCGCCCTTCACGGCGAAGGCAGCAGAAGGCAAGCCATAGACCATATCCCACAACTTGGCAGAATTGCCTGGAGCATTCGACTCGGCGAGCACACCCAGGAGGTTCACCTTCATGGTAGTATTCTTCGAGAGAATCATATCCATATTCATGCGCAGGTTGCCCTTCACATATTTATTATTGGTAGAATATCCCTCGTGGGTATCCGGATTCTTCACGAAACCATTGTCATACTGCAGGTCGAGCAAGGCATAATACTTGAACTTCTCGCCACCGCCCGTAAACGAAGCGTTGAGCATATTGGTAACGCTGTGGTTGCGGAAGGTTTCATCCACCCAGTTAACGTTAGGATAGAGATAAGGATATTTGCCTGATCCGAAGGCATCCACCTCTTCCTGGGTATATCTAGGGTTCTCGAAGCCATCGTTGGCATAAGCCTCGTTCATCGCCTTGGCATAGGTCTGTGCATCCACGAACTTAGGCTTGTGAGCCATGAAATTGATGGCATGGTCCAGATTCACCTTGATTTCCTTGGAATTGAACTTACCGCGCTTGGTAGTGATGAGCACCACGCCGTTGGCACCCTTGTAGCCATAGAGTGCGGTGGCAGCAGCATCCTTCAATACGGATACGCTCTCCACTTCCTCGGCAGAGATATACTGGATATCACGCTCGATACCATCTACCACGAAAGTGGGGTATTGCCATCCAGACTCTGCATGCCGCGGATGTAGAAGGTTGGATTGATGCCGGCATAGTTGCCGGAATTCTGCAGCGAAATCAGGCCGGAACCCTGTCCCAGGATAGAGTTGCCGATATTCTTGGCGCTGCGCTTGTTGGTACTCTCGCTGGTGATGACAGACACTGCTGAAGTTGACTGCTCGCGGGAGAAGTTCACATTGGCACCCACATCAATGCTCTGAGCTGCATAGCGATGAGGAGCAATGGAATCTATTTTGACTTGTGCTGAAACTGGCAGACTCAGGAGAGCCATCGCCATCAGTACAGCATTCTTATTATTTTTCATCGAATTTACTTTTTTAATCTGTAACTTTAATCAAGTAACCTTTACTCAAGAGATAACCTCCGGCGGGATTACCAGCCTGGGTTCTGAACGAGATAACCCTTCAATACCTCGGTCTGTGGGAATGGGAACAGGTACCATTTTACATCGAATCCATTCCACCATGCACGGGCTCCCGTGGTGATAGGCAGGCGCTTATACTCAAAATGAGATGGCTCGTACCAGGCATCATTGTCCTTGTTCAGCGTCTTGTTGGTTCTGTCGCCATTATACCACTTGTTGGTAGAGGTCTTCCATTCACCCGTAGCATCATCCTTCACCTGGCGGTAGATGACCAGACGATGGAGGGTGCGGCTGAAGAGGTCGGCTCTCTTATAGCGCTTCATATCGAAGAAGCGGGTGTTCTCGAATCCCAGCTCGCAGGCACGCTCGCGCAGCAACTCTTCCAGAAGATTCTCCTTGTTGGTGGTAAGATTCTCTGATGGGTTGCATTCCGCAAGTCCCTTCAAACCTACACGGGCACGGATCTTGTCGATGTATTCCAAAGCCTTGACATTGTTGCCGTCTGCCTGAAGCAGAGCCTCGGCATAGATGAGATAGAGGTCGGAAAGACGCATCTCTACCCAGTGTGGCTTCTCGCGCTCGTAGGCAGAACCGGTGATTCCGTCGGCAATGTACTTGTTGTGGAAATAGCCTGTAGCAAAAGCGCCCACACAATTGTCTGGACCTGTACCGGCATTGGTACCACCCACATACAACTCTACATTCTGACCGGTCGACTTGCCGTCGCCCACATTCACTTTGTCGCGCTGTCCGTTCACACTTACAGTTTCATAAAGACGAGGGTCGCGGGTATATTTCACGTTCTGTAGTTCCTGCTTGCCTATCTTTCTGTCACCCTTGATAAACATGTGGTCCAATTCGCCAGCCTTCTCGGTCTCCTCCCAGTTGAATGGCTTGCCATCAGCCCAAGGGAACATCTCTACGAACTCCTGGGTAGGGCAATAAGCCTGGCGGTCGAGGGTACGCATATACTGACGTGCCGCCCAACAATACTTGGAGTTGTGGTTGTTGTCAGTAACACGGGTCTCGAAGATGACCTCCGGACTAGCCTGGCTGATATACGCAAAGCGATAGGCAAAGCGATAAGCCTCAGTAGTCTGGGCTGTCGGCTCTACGAGATGATAAGGATTGCCGTTGTTGGCATTCTCATTGAAGAAGTCTTCACATGCCTTCTTGCACTGCTGCCACAACTCAGGCTTCCTGCCACCCATCAAGCCAGACTGTCCTGACTCGCATTCTCCATGGAATACTTGCCGCTGTAATATGGCTGGTCATCGTTGAACAATGGAGAAGCAGCAAACTGCAGTACACGGCACTTCATCGCCATGGCAGCCGCCTTGGTCCAGTGTGCCTTCATGGTAGTGACATCATCATCAGAATAAGCAAAAGGAAGGGCTCCTGAATTGATAGCCTCATCATAAAGCTTGAGAATGAAATTGAGTGTCTTCTCTACCGAAGCACGTGGCGCATCCAGCTTGTCTCCGTTTACATCGTATGAGTGAGTAACCAGAGGCAGACCGCCGTACATGCGGAAGAGGTTGAAGTAGGAAGATGCTATCAGGCACTTCGCCTCAGCCACATACTGCTTTTTGGTAGCCTCATCCATATCAGGCACACGGTCGATATTCTCTATAAGGAGGTAGCAGGCATGCACCATCTCCCAGATATTCTCCTTGTCAAAACCATAGATGGAATTGCTGCTGGCTGCTGTCATGTAATCACCATACACCAGATTATAGATAGCAACTGACGATGTAGGATTGTGCCAGCAGTCTGACATCGCCTCAATCTGACCACTGAAGTAACTGTGGGAGTTGCCGTCACCCGGCTTGAAAGGCAGACCGTAGTACTGATTCTTATAAATACTGGTCAAGAACTGCTGGGTATATTCTGCACTATTGAAGATGGTATCAATGGTAACATCGCCACCCGGAGTCTTTTCTATGAAGGAATCTCCAAACTTGATCTGCTCAGTACACCCCGTCACCGCAGAACCGATAACGGCTGTAAGAACGATTCCTCTGAATATATTGTTAAGTTTCATTGTATTTACCTTATTTATATATAGTGTTGCGGAAATTAGAATATATTAGAAGCCCACCTTCAAAGACAGCATGTAAGTACGCTGCAATGGATAGGATGGTGCCGTGGTAGCACGTGCCTCAGGATCACCCCAGATATAAGGAGTGAAGGTAAGGAGGTTGTAACCGCTGAATGCCAGCTGCAGCTGATTCATACCCATGCGCTTCATGAACGGAGCGTTGAAATCGTAGGAAATCTGCAAGGTCTTCAGGCGCAGATACTTCGCATCCTTCTCATAGAGGGTAGAAGTGGCGTAGTTGTTGTCCCAGGCATCCCATGATGCACGTGGATACTTCGCACTCTGGGATGGATTATCGGCTGTCCAGCTGTTCTCTACCACATACTTCAGGAGTCCACCCATCTCGTGAGAGGTCTTGTTGTAGAATGGCATGCGGAACACACCATCCAGCATACGGCTTACGTTCCAGGCACCCGTCCACTGGGTATTGACAGACCAACCCTTGTAGCTGAATCCTAGGTTCAGACCAACCATATACTCTGGATCATCGGTATAGCCCAGGTCGCGGGTCTTATCGTTGTTGTCTATCTTTCCATCGTGGTTCAAATCCACATACACAGCATCACCAGGCTGGATGTTCTCTACCAGCTGGGTAGGGAATTTCTCGCCGAAAGTCTTCTCATAGAGTGCCGGTGTCTGCTCGTCGTAATAACGCCAGAACTGATACATGCTGCGGGCACCCAGACGATGGTTCTTTGCCATCTGATAAGCCTCTGGCTGCAGAGCCTCACCATTGTTGATCAGCTCATTCTGGTTGTAAGAGAGGTTGACACCTGCCCAATATCTGAAGTTCTTGCCTATCTTGTCCTGCCACTTCAGGGATGCTTCCCATCCCCAGCTGTTCACCTCACCATCGTTGGTGTAAGGCATCTTGAAACCGATGATGGTAGGTACATTGTTGTCAATCATCATGATGTCGGTACGGTGCTCGTAGTAGTAATCGAAGTTACCACGGAGCTTATCCTTCAGGAAGTTGATGTCGATACCATAGTCCTGCTTATAGGCGTGCTCCCAGGTGATGTCGGCATTGTGGCGCGCCATCTCGTAGGCTCCCTTCCATACGGTAGTGTTGTTAACACCGAAGATGTATCCATATCCATCACGGGTAGAAACATTACCATTATTGATGGCGAAAGGATCGGCGGTGTACATAAAGCGATTACCGTTCAGATTAGCATTACCTACCAGACCGTAGCTGGCACGAAGCTTCAGGAAGCTTACTGCCTTGGTGAGCGGCTTGAAGAATGGCTCATCGCTGACTACCCAACCCACAGACATTGCTGGGAAGGTTCCGTAACGCTTGCCCGGAGCAAAGTTCTCGGAACCATTGTAACCCACGTTGAACTCTGCCATATAGCGGTTGTTCCAGTCGTAGGTAACACGACCTACCAGACCTACCTGGCGGTGAGGCACATTGGTATAGGTGCTCGGATAATAGCTGCTGTCCTGATTGTAGAGCAGGATGGCACCCACATTGTTCAAACCGAAGGAACGGTTATAGTTAAGACCTGCCTCAAAATACCAGTAACGACTGCGACCGGTCTTCTCTTCCTCAAATCCGCAACCTATAGGGTTTAGTGGGATTTTGCTTGCAAAACGACGAAATTCATTTTATTGTACATATTTCTTGCACAACAGAAATGTCGCAGACACAAAATCCCCTTACCCCATAAAGCGACTTGAGGTAATACGCTGGTTTAACCAGAAAAGCATGGTCTTTAACCAAAGTCTGTCTTGAACAGGTTGGCATAAGCATTGTTGTCTGAGTAAATGTTCAATACATGCCTACGTGATGTCTTAATCCATTTCGCAGGAACAGATATGAACTTGAAAACAAAGGTCTTGATTCTGCTGGTGGCACACAATCCAAATTCATGGGTTTTCAATCTCTGCATAATAGCTTTGTAGAAGTTTCTGATGAGAGCTGTCATAAGCAGGAATACAGTATTCTGTGCCATGAACGATTTTGGCAATCGATTCCAGCCAAAGCCATTGTTCATGTCATCGAAGATGCGTTCCTTGCCACCACGAAGATTGTAGAATTCCACGATGTCTCTTGCACTCGACTTGTAATCGTTAGTCAGTATACATCTGTAGGTATATTCGCCTTCCCAAATGTCAAGGTCTCCCTCTATTCGCCTTTGTCTCTGTATGACAAGACGATACGGTTTTCCTTTCCATTTCTCAACAAGGATAGAATTCAACTCAAACTCAATACCGTTGATTTCAACAGTTTTCCATCCAGTTAAGGCAAACATGGAATCGTAGAAGAAGAGCATCTGTTGGCACGAATATAAAAATGCCTGCAATGAGCCTCTACCATATCTACGATTTCCTCCGAACATGAGCCGCAATCCATGCGGGCACGAAAATATATATTTCCGAAGCCTCCAATCGCTTGAAGATTCTTTCCAAAGTTTCTTTTGGTTGAAGCGCACGTTTGTGTTGCCGTCTCTATTTTCAATACCAACAATCATGTCGTTAATGACAGCTACACCTGGACTATAGCCCAAGAACTTCTTGTAGGTTGGTTTTGCATCATACTTCTCTGTTTCAATGAACTGATGGTCAAAGTCAAAATCATACTCTTGACCGGATTTCAATTGACCAGTAGCAAGCAGGGCATTGACCAGTAAGCAGTTCATCTTGTCTGCAGTATTGAAATCATAGGATTTGCCAGAAGCAGACTTATAGGTGATGCTCTTAAAAGTCAGTTCTTCGATAGCACGTAATATGGTGTCTGCGCTGCAAGTGCGAAGAGTTGGATGAAGAGACAAATGTTTCATCAGGTGAGTTGTAACATCCTCAATACATGAGCCACCACAAAGATATACGCACATCAGAGAGCGTAGAATCTCGCTATATTGATAACCAAACATAGTGCATCTCAATCCCAAGGTGGAATCTATGGTTTGAGCTAAAGAGCATCAAATTGCTCCATAATCGAAAAATTCCCCAAAGGAGTGAGTTTCTCAGATTTTATTTGTACTTTTGCCATGTCATTCAGAATTTTGTTTGTTTTTATTTTACAACACTAAGATAAGTGAAATTTCTGACATGGCAAAATCCTGAGCAACTTTTTGTTGCTCAGGTGCTTATAAAAAATATTAAATTATAGTGTTGCGGAAATTAGGCTCTTCATACTTCAACTGCTCTTCGTTACCATATTTCTTATATTTATAGGTACCGTCGTCCTGGAGTACAGGGGTATAGGTAGCCTTCTTGGCGTATGCATTCTTTTTGATGGCGTAGGCACCATTGTAGGAAGCCTTCATCTTGAAAGAGAGACCCTTGGTAATCATATCGAGCTTCTGCTTCAACTGGAGGTCGAACTGCAGCTTGTTGTTGGTAGTCTTCATGAAACCGCCATTCACATCATTATTGCCGAAATAGGTAATACCGCTCCCCCCCACGAAAGGCTGGTCGGTACCGCAATCCTCATACTGGGTCTCGGTAGCGATGTATCTGCCATTGATGATACCAGGACTGGAGAATGGAGTAGCCTGATAAGCCTCGTTGATCAGACCAGATGATCCCTGACCAGAATATGGCTTGTTGGCATTATCTACCTTACCTGCCAGATTGAAGGAGATGGTGGTTGTCTTGGTGACATCCAGGTCGAGGTTGGCACGGTAGTTGAAACTGTTATACTGATAACCGAAATCGTAATCCTGACCAAACTCCTTGAACAGACCACCCTGAGTATAGTAACCAACATTGATGAAGTAGCGTGCCGTCTTTGTACCACCGCTGATATTCAGATTGTGTTTACTCTGCATAGTAGCATCCTTCATAATGTATTCAGCCCACAAGGTGCTAGGGAAACGGACAGGATCACTTCCATCCTTGAACTTCTGGATAACGACATCAGAGAACTGAGGACTCAACGGATCACCATTCTTGCCATGCGAATTCTGGCGCATCATATTATGGAAGGTAGCATACTCGTAGCTGTTTGCCTGCTCTACCATCTTGGTAGGAGTCAGGATTCCCCATGAAGTAGAACCGCTGATCTTGGTCTTACCCTCCTGACCACGCTTGGTGGTAATCAGGATCACACCGTTGGCACCACGCACACCGAATACGGCTGTGGCAGAAGCATCCTTCAAAACGGTGATGCTCTCGATTTCCTCAGGATCCACATCGCTCATGCTTCGCTCTACACCATCCACCTGAACCAAAGGGTCGGCACCATTGAAAGATGCCTTACCACGAACAAATACGCTCGCAGCATCTGAACCCGGCTCACCGGAATACTGTACGGTGGTAACACCCGAAAGCTGACCACCGAGCACATTGTTGACATTACCAACAGGGGTACGGACCAGGTCTTCGCTCTTCACGCTGGAGAGGGCACCGGTAACAGTAACCTTCTTCTGTACACCATAGGCAACCACTTCTACAGCCTTGAGGGAAGTAGCCTCTTCTTTCAAGACCACCTGCATGCCGTTTTTGGCAACCACAGTCTGGGATACGAATCCAATGTAACTGATCTTTAACTTGGCACCTGGCTTCACGTTGAGAGAGAAGTTACCATCAAAGTCTGTTACTGTACCCTGGGTAACTTTCTGTCCCTCGATGATAACACTAGCTCCAATAACGGCTTCACCATTGGCATCAACCACTGTACCTTTTACGATACCTGTTTGCTGAGCTATAGCCGTAGTCGCTTTAGCAGAACCTGCGCCTCCGCAAAGAGGGGCAAGCATCAATGCCGTGCAAAACAAAGTTGCAGGCACTGCCGAACTTTTCATAAATAGCTTGTTATTCATTTTGTTTATTATGACGTTAAGATTTTATTTTTTTCGGTTCGACCATCTTGTTTCCAGCTTTAGAATAATGTTGTTTTTTAGGATTTCAATTATCTTGCTTTGCGATTGATGATCTCGCTTTGTTAGTTGCAAATCCTATTCTAAAAGGATTTCTGCTGCAAAACTATCAAATAACCTTGTTTTTCATATAATAAAATCGTTCAAGTATCATTATTATCCTCAAATCCGCAACCTATAGGGTTTAGTGGGATTTTGCTTGCAAAACGACGAAATTCATTTTATTGTACATATTTCTTGCACAACAGAAATGTCGCAGACACAAAATCCCTTACCCCATAAAGCGACTTGAGGTAATACGCTGGTTTAACCAGAAAAGCATGGTCTTTAACCAAAGTCTGTCTTGAACAGGTTGGCATAAGCATTGTTGTCTGAGTAAATGTTCAATACATGCCTACGTGATGTCTTAATCCATTTCGCAGGAACAGATATGAACTTGAAAACAAAGGTCTTGATTCTGCTGGTGGCACACAATCAAATTCATGGGTTTTCAATCTCTGCATAATAGCTTTGTAGAAGTTTCTGATGAGAGCTGTCATAAGCAGGAATACAGTATTCTGTGCCATGAACGATTTTGGCAATCGATTCCAGCCAAAGCCATTGTTCATGTCATCGAAGATGCGTTCCTTGCCACCACGAAGATTGTAGAATTCCACGATGTCTCTTGCACTCGACTTGTAATCGTTAGTCAGTATACATCTGTAGGTATATTCGCCTTCCCAAATGTCAAGGTCTCCCTCTATTCGCCTTTGTCTCTGTATGACAAGACGATACGGTTTTCCTTTCCATTTCTCAACAAGGATAGAATTCAACTCAAACTCAATACCGTTGATTTCAACAGTTTTCCATCCAGTTAAGGCAAACATGGAATCGTAGAAAGAAGAGCATCTGTTGGCACGAATATAAAATGCCTGCAATGAGCCTCTACCATATCTACGATTTCCTCCGAACATGAGCCGCAATCCATGCGGGCACGAAATATATATTTCCGAAGCCTCCAATCGCTTGAAGATTCTTTCCAAAGTTTCTTTTGGTTGAAGCGCACGTTTGTGTTGCCGTCTCTATTTTCAATACCAACAATCATGTCGTTAATGACAGCTACACCTGGACTATAGCCCAAGAACTTCTTGTAGGTTGGTTTTGCATCATACTTCTCTGTTTCAATGAACTGATGGTCAAAGTCAAAATCATACTCTTGACCGGATTTCAATTGACCAGTAGCAAGCAGGGCATTGACCAGTAAGCAGTTCATCTTGTCTGCAGTATTGAAATCATAGGATTTGCCAGAAGCAGACTTATAGGTGATGCTCTTAAAAGTCAGTTCTTCGATAGCACGTAATATGGTGTCTGCGCTGCAAGTGCGAAGAGTTGGATGAAGAGACAAATGTTTCATCAGGTGAGTTGTAACATCCTCAATACATGAGCCACCACAAAGATATACGCACATCAGAGAGCGTAGAATCTCGCTATATTGATAACCAAACATAGTGCATCTCAATCCCAAGGTGGAATCTATGGTTTGAGCTAAAAGAGCATCAAATTGCTCCATAATCGAAAAAATTCCCCCAAAAGGAGTGAGTTTCTCAGATTTTATTTGTACTTTTGCCATGTCATTCAGAATTTTGTTTGTTTTTATTTTACAACACTAAGATAAGTGAAATTTCTGACATGGCAAAATCCTGAGCAACTTTTTGTTGCTCAGGTGCTTATAAAAAATATTAAATTATAGTGTTGCGGAAATTAGGATTATTATCCGAATATTTGTTTTTTTATACATTTCAGCACAAAGTACATACTTTTTTGCATATATAATAAGGTATAGTGGATTTTTTTGCGTAATTTTGCCGATGAATAAGCTAAATGGCTCTGGAAGCAATAGCACCAGAAGATGAGCCAGGAGGCAAAATCCAGAAACAAAACAATGTTTCTGTCCCTCGATGATAACACTAGCTCCAATAACGGCTTCACCATTGGCATCAACCACTGTACCTTTTACGATACCTGTTTGCTGAGCTATAGCCGTAGTCGCTTTAGCAGAACCTGCGCCTCCGCAAAGAGGGGCAAGCATCAATGCCGTGCAAAACAAAGTTGCAGGCACTGCCGAACTTTTCATAAATAGCTTGTTATTCATTTTGTTTATTATGACGTTAAGATTTTATTTTTTTCGGTTCGACCATCTTGTTTCCAGCTTTAGAATAATGTTGTTTTTTAGGATTTCAATTATCTTGCTTTGCGATTGATGATCTCGCTTTGTTAGTTGCAAATCCTATTCTAAAAGGATTTCTGCTGCAAAACTATCAAATAACCTTGTTTTTCATATAATAAAATCGTTCAAGTATCATTATTATTATCCGAATATTTGTTTTTTTATACATTTCAGCACAAAGTACATACTTTTTTGCATATATAATAAGGTATAGTGGATTTTTTTGCGTAATTTTGCCGATGAATAAGCTAAATGGCTCTGGAAGCAATAGCACCAGAAGATGAGCCAGGAGGCAAAATCCAGAAACAAAACAATGCATTATGCAAACCAGTAAATACCTTTTAGCAACAGAAAGAGACGCCGAATGGGGTCTCACCATCAGCACCGTGGGACGGGAAGAAATCGCCCCGGGAGAAGAATATCCTACCAAGGGTCATGCCGATGGATATTACTTCGATCTCCAGAAGGGAAGAACCCTCGATGAATACCAGCTTCTCTACCAGCCGGAAGGTGAAGGAGTGTTCTGTTCTGCCCATCTCCCGGAAACAAAGATCAAGGCTGGAGACATCTTCCTGCTCTTTCCCGGTGAATGGCATAGCTATCATCCATCAGGCACCAAGGGTTGGAAAAGCTATTGGATCGGCTTCAAGGGCAAGAACATCGACGACCGCGTGAAAGCAGGGTTTCTTTCTCCTGAAAAGCCAATCTACCATGTAGGTTACAGTAACGAGATTATCGCTCTCTACGAAGAGGCTTACAAAACCGCACAGGAAGAGGTTGCTTTTGCACAACAGACTATGGCGGGTATCGTAAACCATCTGATAGGCAAAATGTATTCTCTGGAGAGAAATATCGTGTTGAGCAAGGATACCAAGCATGTTGACATGATCAATAAAGCCCGTTTGCGTATCCGAGAATCGCTTGAAGATACGCTCACCATCCAGGAGATTGCGCAGGAACTGGGCATCAGCTACTCTTCTTTCCGCAAGCTCTTCAAGGAGCATACCGGATTCGCTCCCGCCCTCTATCAGCAGAATCTGAAACTGCAGAGAGCCAAAGAACTGCTGTCTACCACCGACGAGAGCATCAAGGAGATTGCATACCGGCTCAATTTCGAATCGCCTGACTATTTCTCTGCCAAATTCAAAATTCAGACGGGCATGAAGCCATCAGATTTCAGAAATATGACGAGATAGTCAAAAAATAAGGCTCTAAAATCAATTTCTCTTGTTCCATATCCCTTTTTTGGTCTACCTTTGCAAACGTGAACAAATAACAGCAACTTAAAGACAAAATTCATAATGGAACAAAAGAAATACTTCTTCGCGGTAGACTTAGGTGCTACCAGCGGAAGAACCATAGTAGGAAGCTTGTCAGACGGCAAGTTTGACTTAGAGGAGCTGACCCGTTTCGACAACAACCTGATCGAAACAGGCGGTCACTTCTATTGGGATATCTACGCCCTCTACTTTGAGATTATCAAAGGATTGAAACTCGTAGCACAGCGTGGCATCCACATCCAGAGCATCGGTATTGATACCTGGGGATGCGACTTTGTATATGTAGACAAGAACGGAGATATCCTACGCAACCCGATGGCGTATCGCGACCCTCATACCATGGGCATCATGGAGAAATACTTTGATGAGAAAATCAGCAAGGAGAAGGTTTACGAAAAGACCGGCATCCAGTTTATGAATTTCAACTCATTGTTCCAGATGTATGCCATGCGCAAGGCAGGAAACGTGGCTCTGGAGAATGCCGACAAGATTCTCTTCATCCCTGATGCACTGAGCTATATGCTCACCGGCAACGCCATCTGCGAATATACCGTAGCATCTACTTCTCAGATTCTGAATCCGATGACCGGCGATTTCGACATCGACCTCGTGGAAAGTATCGGATTGAAGAGAGAACAGTTTGGCAAGATGACCCATCCTGCTACCATCATCGGCACACTGACCGAAGAGGTACAGAAGATAACAGGACTGAATGCCGTTCCCGTCATCGCAGTAGCAGGTCATGATACAGCCAGTGCCGTAGCAGCCGTTCCTGCCAAGAACGAGGAGTTTGCCTATTTGAGTTCAGGAACCTGGAGCCTGATGGGCATCGAGACCAAGAACGCCATCATCAACGAGAAGAGCTATGAGCTCAACTTCACCAACGAGGGCGGCATTGAGGGCACTACCCGATTCCTGAAGAACATCTGCGGCATGTGGATTTACGAGCGTTGCCGCAAGGAATGGAAAGACGAGGCTGCTGCCAACCAGAAAGATATGACTTGCCTGGGTCATGCAGAACTTATAGCTGAAGCCATGAAGCAGCCAGCCTTCCAAAGCATCATCAACCCGGATGATACCTGTTTTGCCAACCCATCGAGCATGGTAGAAGCCATCAAGCAGTATTGCGAAAAGACCAGTCAGCATGTTCCTCAGAGCTATGGCGAATTCTGCCGCTGCATCTTCGAGAGTCTTGCCCTCCGCTATCGCCAGGTATTCACATGGCTCAAGGATTTCGCCGACATCGACCTCAATGTGCTCCACATTATCGGTGGAGGTTCGCTCAACCAATATCTCAACCAGTTTACTGCCAACAGTTGTGGTGTAACCGTATTGGCAGGTCCTCAGGAAGGCACCGCCATCGGCAACATCATGCTCCAGGCAAAGGCATCGGGCTTGGTAAAGGATATTTGGGAAATGCGCCAGATTATCGCCAACTCGCTGGAGCTTAAGACATTCGAGCCACAGAACAAGGAAGCATGGGATGCGGCTTACGAGAAGTTTTTAAAGGTAAAAAAGTAAAAGGGTAAAAATAAACAATAATAACAAAATACATAAAAACAATGAAAGCAGATTTGATTTTAAAGAATTACGAGATTGCAAAGGAGCGCTATGCAGCTCTGGGTGTAGATACAGACAAGGCTATTGAGACTTTGGAGAAAACTCCTATCTCTCTGCACTGCTGGCAGGCTGACGATGTAGTTGGCTTCGAGCGCGGTGAGGCTGCTTCTGGTGGTATCCAGAGCACTGGTAACTATCCTGGCAAGGCTCGCAACATCGACGAACTCCGTCAGGACATCGAGAAGGTGAACTCTCTCCTGGCTGGTACTTTCCGTCTCAACCTTCATGAGATTTACGGTGAGTTCGGTGGCAAGCAGATTGACCGTAACGAGGTAACCGTAGACCAGTTTACAGGCTGGATGCAGTGGGCTAAGGAGCAGAACATGAAGCTCGACTTCAACTCTACTTCTTTCTCTCACCCTAAGAGTGGCAGCCTCTCATTGTCAAATCCTGACCCAGCTATCCGCGAGTTCTGGATTGAGCACACCAAGCGTTGCCGCCGCATTGCAGACGCTATGGGTAAGTTCCAGAACGACCCATGTATCATGAACATCTGGGTACACGATGGTTCTAAGGACATCACTGTAGAGAAGGGACGCTATCGTGAGATTTTGAAGAACTCTCTCGATGAGATCTTAGCAGAGGAGTTGCCTAACATGAAGTCTTGTCTCGAAGCTAAGCTCTTCGGTATTGGCTTGGAGGCTTACACCGTAGGTTCTCACGACTTCTACGCTGGCTACTGCGCTAAGAACAACGTGATGTACACTCTCGATACAGGTCACTATGAGCCAACAGAGAACGTATCTGATGCAGTTTCTGCACTCCTGCTCTTCGTTCCTGAGCTGATGCTCCACGTATCTCGCCCAATGCACTGGGATTCAGACCACGTAACCCTCTTCGATGACAACACACGCAACCTCTTCTCAGAGTTGGTTCGTGCCAACGCACTCGACCGTGCTCACATCGGTCTCGACTACTTCGACGGTTCTATCAACCGCATCGGTGCTTACATCATCGGTGTTCGTGCTGCCCAGAAGTCATTGTTGCAGGCATTCCTTGAGCCACTTGATACCCTCCGCAAGTACGAGGACGAGGGCAAGCTCTTCCAGCGCCTGGCTCTCCTCGAAGAAGAGAAGACATTGCCATTCGGTGCAGTATATGATTACTTCAACTTGAAGAACAACATCCCTGTTGGCGAAGAGTACATCGCAGACATCGAGAAGTACGAGGCTGAGGTACTCGCAAAGCGAGTTTAAGAACGATTTAAGTAAAGAGTGAAGAACGAAGAACGAAGAATTTAATAGTCTTATGGCTAAAAAAACACATGAATTCTTCACTCTTCACTCTTCGTTCTTCACTCAAAATCGCTCTTCACTTAATTACTAAACAATATGGAAATATTAATAGGACTTTTAATCATAGCCATCGGCGCATTCTGCCAGTCCAGCTGTTACGTTCCAATCAACAAGATTAAGGATTGGAGTTGGGAATCCTACTGGGTAGTTCAGGGTGTGTTCGCATGGCTTATTTTGCCTTTCTTAGGCGCAATGCTCGCTGTTCCAAGCGGCCATTCCTTCTTTGAATTATTCAACGGTTATGGCTTCAACGTAGCAATGACCATGCTCTTCGGTGTACTCTGGGGCGTAGGCGGACTGACCTTCGGTCTTTCCATGCGCTATCTGGGAGTAGCATTGGGACAGAGCATCGCCTTGGGAACCTGTGCAGGTCTCGGCACCATCATGGGACCTGTATTGCTCAACATCTTCTTCCGGAGATGGACGCCCTCTCATCGCTTACCTTCAGCGTAATTCTCGGCGTGGTAGTCACTCTTCTCGGTATCGCCATCATCGGTGTGGCAGGTAGTATGAAGGCGGCATCGCTCTCAGAAGAAGAAGGCGGCAGTAAAGGACTTCAACTTCCCTAAGGGACTTGCCATCGCCTTGCTGGCTGGTTTCATGAGCGGCTGCTTCAATGTGGGTCTCGCCTTCGGTTCCGATATCCATTTCGGCAGTTTCACTCCTGATATGTACAAGACCTTGCCAGCCACCTTCCTGGTTACCCTAGGTGGTTTCATCACCAATGCCATCTACTGTTTCTATCAGAACACCAAGAATCATACTTGGAGCGATTACAAGAACCAGGAGGTTTGGAGCAATAACATTCTCTATTGTGCCTTGGCTGGTGCCTTGTGGTACAGCCAGTTCTTCGGACTGTCACTGGGCAAGGGGTTCCTCACCGAATCTCCTACCCTCATGACCCTATCGTTCTGCATTCTGATGGCGCTCAACGTAGTATTCTCGAATGTATGGGGCATCATCCTAAAGGAATGGAAAGGCTGCTCAAAGAAGACCATCTCCGTATTAATTGTCGGCATCATCGTCTTGATTATCTCAAGTTTCTTGCCACAACTTATATAACAAAAAAGGAACCCCGAGTATTTCACAATGCTCGGGGTCTTTTTACTAAACTTAATTATCTAAACCAAAAATTCTTATAGAAAACAATCTTTAAAACTTATTTCTTTATCTAAAGCCTATATTATCTTGGCAAATTAAATGCCTTGGTCATCTCAGCCATTTCCTCCTGGCTCATACCATCAGGCTCGAATCCCATGCACTTGGAATCGATGTAAATCTTGGCGCTCTTAGAGTACGTCAATCTGGTCGAAGGCATCCATCACGTCCAAGCCCTTGGCAAAGACACCATGCTTCTCCCACATCACTACATCATAATCCTCCAACTCCTTCAAGGTCTCCTCAGCAAGTTTCAAACTGCCTGGCAACTGATAAGGAACGATACCCAAACCGAGTGGACAGAAAGCCTTGGTCTCTGGAATCATGCTCCAGAGCAGGTTGCTCAACACGTCCTTGCCCATGAACTTCTTGTTGTGGCTCATGGCGATAAGCTCGATAGGGTGAGTATGAACAGTAGCCTTATAGTTGGAACCCTTCTCGATGAGACGGGCATGAACGCTCAAGTGACTAGGCAACTCAGATGTTGGCATTACAGGATTATTTGCGATGATAACATAGCTGGCGCAATCGTCGAGGATGCGGATGATAGAACCGTTCTCCATAGGCCAGCGAGCCAAGTCGCGCATACGCTTACCTGTACCCTTGCAGAAGAAGTAGCAGCCCTTCAATGCAGGCAATGCTGTACCAATCTGCTTTACTTCGCTGATAGCTGGCAAAGCCTTGATTTCGTCATCAACCAAGTCGGTAACGTTTACAGTGATGTTACCACCATTACGCTCAGCCCAACCATTCTGCCAGAGATAACAGGCAACTTCAGCAATCTTCTCGACCTCCTTTTTCAAGGCAGGACGACCTTCTAAAACACTATTCATATTATTCTTGTTATTAGCTTGTTTAAAATTTCTGCTGCAAAAATACTCATTTCGCTCCATACCCAACCTATTCTTTTGATATTTGAGCTATGACATTTGGCATAACATTTTCTGTTTTCTGATTTCAGTAGACACTTTCAATTTTATAAAACGGAAATAGTAGAAACTCGAACAAAAGAACATGAAATCGTACAAAAATCCATAAGAAATATACATTCTTTTCGTAACTTTGCAACAAAATTAGAATAATAACGCAACAAAACAATCAAAACAAAATCGAATGAGAAAAAGACTATTTCTGCTTCTACTCGCTTTCATCTCGCTATGCCAGATGTATGCAGTAGAAAGGACAAAGCTCAATTTTAATGGGGGATGGTTGCTCAAGGTGGGCGACTTCCAGGGAGCAGAACTGGCAAACTACAAGGATGCTTCGGTTGGAAACAGATTACGCTGCCTCGTGCCTTTAACGAGAAAGAAGCGTTCAAGGTTTCTATCGAACACCTCAGCGACACCATCATGTGGTATCGCAAGCACTTCCATATCCAAGAAGTGGGCGACCGCAAGTATTTCATCGAGTTTGAGGGCGTGCGCTTCGGTGCCGACATCTGGCTCAATGGCAAGAAAGTGGGATATACCGAGAATGGTGTGATGGCAAGCGGATTCGACCTGACACCTTATATTATAAAAGGTGAAAACGTCATAGCCGTACGTGTGGATAACTCCTGGAACTATCGTGAGCGCACCAGCGGTCAGCGTTTCCAGTGGAACGACAAGAACTTCAATGCCAACTATGGCGGTATTCCAAAGAATGTGTTCCTCCACATCACCGACAAACTTTACCAGACTCTTCCGCTCTACAATAATCTCAAGACCACAGGTATCTATATCTATGGCAGCAACTATGATATTGCAGGAAAGAAGGTAACGGTGAATGCAGAATCGCAGGTAAGGAATGAGGATTCCAAGTCTCGCTCTTTCCGCTTCTTCGCCAAGATTCTGGACGCTGACGGCAAGGAAGTGGGCCATTTTGATGGCGAAAGATATACCTTGAAGCCAGGCGAAACCAAGACAGTGAAGGTGAGCGGACTCCTGAACAACGCCCACTTCTGGAGCTGGGGATATGGATATCTCTACACCGTGAAGACCCTCTTGAAGGCGGATGACGGAAGCAAGATTGATGATGTGGTGACCAAGACCGGTTTCCGCAAGACCCAGTTCGGTGAAGGCAAGTTCTATCTCAACGATCGTGCCATCATGATGCACGGCTATGCGCAGCGCACCTCCAACGAGTGGCCTGGCGTGGGCATGAGCATTCCTGCCTGGCTGAGCGACTACAGCAACAAGCTGATGGTAGAATCGGGCGGTAACCTGGTTCGCTGGATGCACGTATGCCCTTGGAAGCAGGACATCGAGAGCTGCGACCGAGTGGGCTTGATTCAGGCAATGCCAGCCGGTGATGCCGAAAGAGACGTGGAAGGCAGAAGATGGGAACAGCGCCTGGAACTGATGAAGGAAGCCATCATCTACAACCGCAACAACCCTAGCATCATCTTCTACGAAAGCGGTAATAAGGGTGTGAGCCGCAAACACATATTGCAGATGAAAGCCATCCGCGACGAATTCGACCCTCACGGCGGCAGAGCCAGCGGCAGCCGAGAGATGCTCAACATCAACGAGGCTGAATATGGCGGCGAGATGCTTTACATCAACAAGAGTAAGAAGCACCCGATGTGGTCGATGGAGTATCATCGCGACGAGGGTTTGCGTAAATACTGGGATGAGCAGAGCTATCCTTACCATAAGGAAGGCGACGGACCATTGTATCGTGGCAAGCCTGCCTTCGAATACAATCACAACATGGATACCTTTGCAGCAAGCATGGTAGAGCGCTGGTTCGAATACTGGCAGGAGCGTCCGGGCACCGGCAAAAGAGTAAGCGATGGCGGTACCAAGATCATCTTCTCGGATACCAACACCCATCATCGTGGTGAGGCCAACTACCGTTCGAGCGGTGTGACCGATGCGATGCGCATCCCGAAGGATGCTTTCTTTGCTCATCAGGTAATGTGGAATGGCTGGGTATCTCCTGAAAAAGATGCCACCTATATCGTAGGCCACTGGAACTACAAGCCAGGAACCATCAAGCAGACAGAATATGTGGTAAGTACCGGCGACGAGGTAGAACTCTTCATCAACGGCAAGAGTCTGGGCATGGGCGAACGCAGCAACCAGTGGCTCTTCACCTGGAAGAATGTACCTTTCGAGGCTGGAAAGATTGAAGCTGTTGCTTATACATACGATAAGTCTGATAAGAAATCAAAAGATGCCAAGACCAAGAAAGAAACAAGCCGTTATGCCATCGAAACTGCGGGCAAGCCTCATCACATCAAGCTCACCAGCATCCAGAATCCGAAAGGTTTCAAGGCTGATGGTGCCGACATGGCGCTCATCCAGGTAGAGGTGGTAGATAAGCAGGGCAGACGCTGTCCACTCGACAACCGAACCATCCACTTCAACTATCAGGGCGAAATGGAATGGATTGGCGGATTGGCAACTCTAACGAGGAAAACCAAAAGGCACTTGCAGCCAAGAATCAGAGCCTCGTGGTAGATAAGAACGAGACAGCAGAACAGAAGGCAGCCCGCAAAGCTGCAGATATTCTAGACTCTACAGATAGCGACAACACCTTTGATAATTATATAGGAAAGATTGATTTACCTGTAGAATGCGGCGTGAACAGAGTTCTGATCCGCAGTACCGTGAACCCAGGAAACATCACAATCTGTGCTGGTGCTGATGGCATCAAGGGCGTGGCAAGCATCGACTTGAAGACCGAGAAGGTCGATATCGAGCACTACCTGCCTCAGTTCAGCTTGAAGGGCGACCTTTCTCGTGGCGAAACGCCATCTACCCCATCCTATACCGATATCAAGGAGACCATTGATATCACCGGTGCCGTGGCTGGCGTAAACCAGGAAGATGCCCAGAAAACTTTCGATGACGATGAGACTACAGAATGGAAGAGCGATGGCAAGCCTGAGAATGCATGGATCACCTATCTGTTTACCAAGAAAAAGAAGGTAGACGAAATCACCGTGAAACTTACGGGCTGGAGAGACAAGATGTATCCGCTCGCCATCTTTGCCGGTAAGAAGAAGGTTTGGGAGGGTTACACCTACGCCTGCCTCGGCTATGTTCATATCAAGATAGACAAGCCAGTGAAGGCGAAGGATATCACCATCAGGATGATAGGCGATGCCAAGAGCAAGACCCAGCTCAGCGACACCAAGGAGCTGGCGGGCGGCAAGGCAAGCACCCTCGATTTCATAGGAATCAAGAAGGGCAAACCGGTATTGAGAATCGTAGAGATTGATTTTCTCAAGAATAAAAAGAATAAATAGCAGGAGAGTTTATAAAAAAGCTAGTTGCCTTTGCTGAGCAACTAGCTTTCTTTTTTGTAACCAAATCACTCACAACTAAGGCAGGCTGGCAAGAACATTCCCGTCAAATATAAAGACGAAAAATATCTGATTCAGATAGAACCATCAAAAGGTAAGGTGATTATCAGCCGATGACCACCTTACCTTTTTTAATACCTTGCATTTTGCGAGGTCTTCTTTTGTGTGTAATTCCTTGATTTTTTGGCAAAACACCTAGCATATTTGTACTATTTTACATTTTTAAGAATCATAATACTGCTATTATTGGGTATTTTTCGCTATCTTTGCAAACGAAGAATAAACAATTAAGAACAACTTAATAAAACCCAATATGATGAACAATAAAAGAAATCATAAATTCATAGGATTATCCTTTGCTTTGGCATTGTTGTCTTCACTCAACAGCCAGGCTCAGTTGCTCCCTACCCTACGCAGGAAGCCAAACCGGGCGTAAGATGGTGGTGGATGGGATCTGCTGTGGATCAAGAGAATCTGAAGTGGAACCTTGGCGAATACGCCAAGGCGGGTATCGGTGCCGTGGAAATCACACCGCTCTATGGCGTGCAGGGTAACGACAAGAATGATATCCCTTATCTCTCGCCTAAATGGATGGATATGCTCAAGTTCGTGGAAAAGGAAAACAAGCAGGTGGGCATCGAGACGGATATGGCCACCGGAACAGGCTGGCCTTTCGGTGGTCCTTGGGTACCTATCAGCGAAGCAGCATGCAAGGCGGTATTCGTAGATACCATCGTGGATGTGAAGCAGAAACTGATGGAGATAGAATTCAACGTGCCACAGAAAGAACGTGATTTTGCCAAACTGAAGGTCATCAAGGCGTTCCCGGTAGAAGGAGCAAAGAACAAGAAACGCGTCATCGCTCTCTACGAAAGCCGTACCCGACAGAAGGTGAAGCGTGCCGCACCTGGAGGAGAGGGATACGTTATCGACCATTTCGACTCTACTGCCGTGGCCAATTATCTACAGCACATCGACAGCGCCTTCGTGGCATCGAAGACTCCATATCCTCATACCTTCTTCAACGACAGCTACGAGGTATATGGTGCCAACTGGACGCCTACCCTCCTGACGGAATTCGAGAAATTTCACGGATATAAACTGCAGGATAAGTTCCCAGAGTTCCTGGATGGCGATGCCGTGGTGGTAAGCGATTACCGTGAAACCCTGGGCGACATGCTGCTCCATAACTTCACCGAACAGTGGACCAAATGGTCAAACAAGCGTGGTGCCATCACCCGCAACCAGGCACACGGTTCACCAGCCAACCTCATCGACTGCTATGCTGCTGTTGACATCCCGGAGATTGAAGGCTTTGGACTGACCGACTTCGGCATCAAGGGACTGCGCAAGGATCCGGGAAAGACCCGTCCTAACTTCAGCGACCTGAGTATGCTGAAATATGCCCCATCAGCAGCACACATCACCGGAAAGAAATATACATCCAGCGAAACCTTCACCTGGCTCACCGAGCACTTCCGCACATCCCTAAGCCAGATGAAACCGGATATGGACCTGATGTTCTGCGCCGGCGTAAACCACATGTTCTTCCATGGCACCGCCTATTCGCCTAAAAACGATACATGGCCAGGCTGGAAATTCTATGCTTCGGTGGATATGAGTCCTACCAACAGTATCTGGCGCGATGCTCCGGAACTGATGAAATACATCACCAACTGCCAGACCTATCTGCAGTGGGGACAGCCTGACAACGATTTCCTGGTTTATCTGCCAGTAAGAGATATGTGGCGCAAGGATACCAAAAACTGGCTGATGCAATTCGACATCCACAGTATGGCGAAGAAGGCACCAGAGTTTATCAAGGTGATTCTCGACATCGACAAGGCAGGGTTCGACTGCGACTACATCAGCGACAAGTATCTCCGCACGTGTACCTTTAAAAACGGCATGATTGAAACGGCTGCCGGAACCCGATACAAAGGTATCATCATTCCTGGCAACAACATCATGCCAAGCGACGTGATTGAGCACATATCAGAATTGAAATCACAAGGCGCCAAGATTATCAAGGGCGATAATATCAAGGCAATGGAACAGGCGGCAAAACCGGAACTGATGAGAAAGAACCTGGGCTTGAAGATGATTCGCCGTGCCAACAGCATCGGTCATCATTACTTCATCGCCAACCTCACCAGCAAGGACATCGCTTCTAGCGTGGCTTTGGCCGTGAACGAAGCATGGCATCTGGTACAACCCTATGACGGGCGAATACCACGAAGCGGCTATCAGCGACAAGGGCATAGAACTGAACCTGAAGAGTGGCGAGAGCCGCATCCTCATCACATCAAACAAACCCGTAGATGAGTGGAAACTCGGTTCTAAGGTGAAGGTAGGCGGCAAGGAAGCCATTGCTGCTGCGGATAGCAAGACCATCGACCTGACAGAGAATTCCTGGAAGCTGTCATTCACCGAAGATGCTCCTAAGGTAGGCGAAACCTTCAACCTGAAGGGCGTAAAGTCTTGGGAAGGCCTCAGCGACAAGGCGAAGGTGATGATGGGAACAGGTGTTTACGAAACCACCATCAAACTGTCGAAGGATGATGCCAAGAAACTGTGGACCATCGACCTGGGAGATGTACGAGAGAGTGCCCGTGTCTATATCAACGGCGAATACGTGGGTTGTGCCTGGGCTGTGCCTTACATTCTCAACTGCCAGGACAAGCTGGTAAAGGGCAAGAACACCCTCCGCATCGAGGTAACCAACCTGCCAGCCAACCGCATCACAGAAATGGACCGCCAGGGCGTTAAGTGGCGCAAGATGAAGGAAATCAACGTGGTAGATATCAACTACAAGAAGACCACTTACGAGAAATGGACTCCTGTGCCAAGCGGTCTGAACAGCACCGTGAAACTCGTGGAAATCAAGTAAACAAATAAATAAATATCTGTCAAGAATTAGAGAATTCAATAATTCAAGAGTTTATTTCTCTAATTCTTGACTAAAACAATTAATAATAAACAAACATTAATAACAAGACAAATGAAAAAACTGATCTTTTCATCGCTCTTCATGCTCCTGTGTTTGACTTCTGTTTCTGCCCAGAGCGCATTGCAAAATGAAATTCTGGAAGTAGCCAATCGCACCAACAACTACTTCATGACGAAGTACAGCGACCCTACTCTCGACACATTCGTAAAGAAAATCCGCACCAGCAACCTCTGGACTCGTGCCGTATATTACGAGGGATTGATGGCACTTTACGAGATTGACCCTCAGCAGCGCTATCTCGACTACACCGACAAATGGGCGGATTACCACAAGTGGACAGCCCGTGGCAGCGTGAAAGATACCGATGCCGACAACCAGTGCTGCCAGCAAACCTACATAGACCGCTACGTTCAGACCGGCGGCAAGAAGGACTTGAGCAAGGTGAAGGAGAACTTGGACCATCAGATGGGCACCAACCGAGTAAACTACTGGACCTGGATTGACGCTATCCAGATGGCGATGCCAGCCTACGCCAAGTATGCCAAGATTACCGGAGAGCGCAAGTATCTGGATTATGCAATAAATTCCTATAAATGGAGCCGTGATACCCTGGCTAATGGTCTCTTTAACAAAAAAGAGGGTCTCTGGTGGAGAGACAAGGACTACGTGCCACCTTACAAGGAGAAGGATGGCAGCAACTGCTATTGGAGCCGTGGCAACGGTTGGGTATATGCAGCCCTGGTCCGCGTGATGGAGACTTTGCCAAAGAAAGATAAATACTATCAGTATCTGAAAAAGACTTTATCTTGATGAGTAAA
>SCPP01000227.1_pt1 | contig 28412 bp, 35 predicted proteins | sample 6106811 | NCBI WGS metagenome assembly SCPP01 (sample SAMN10720449, study PRJNA508395) | human gut metagenome | isolation source: Participant 2 stool, 15 month | host: Homo sapiens | collected 2018
TCTTTGACACCACATGGCCGCTCTTCTGCAGCCCTTGTTATCATTCCCGCCATGGCTACCACCGGTTCTCAGTTAAATGAAGGCGGTCCCGGACTTATCTTTATTTATCTGCCTAACCTGTTTAAATCCATGCCCGGGAGCCGCATCCTGGTAATCGTTTCTTTACAGCCGTATTTTTGCCGGTATTTCATCCATTATCAACCTGTTTGAAGTCTCCTATTGCCACTTTGGAACAGCATTTTAAACTGAGCCGCCGTGTATCTGTCACTATTGCTGCGTCGCTGGCTCTCGCAGTAGGCCTTGCATCCAGGGAATCGTATCCGGCTGGATGGACTTCGTTTCTATCTATATCTGTCCATTGGGCGCCGGCCTGGCAGGAATCATGTTTTTCTGGGTATATGGCAGCGATTTTGCAAAAAAAGAAGCGGAAAAGGGCCGCCCAAAACCCCTTGGTCCCTGGTTCCGCTTTATGACCGCCTATGTCTTCTGCGGACTTACCATCGCAGTATTTATACTGGGAATTATCTTCGGAGGCATTGGCTGATACAAAAGAGAGGTATCTAAAATGAATCAATTTCCATCACAGGGACAGACGGGATCAGCTTCCAATGTCCCTGCAAATCCCCTGGGCACTCTGCCTATTAACCAGCTTTTAGCCCGCTTTGCCATTCCCAGCATCATAGCCATGCTGGTCAGTGCCCTGTATAATATCGTAGATCAGTTTTTTATCGGCCGCAGTGTGGGAATGCTTGGAAATGCTGCTACCAATGTTGCATTTCCTCTAACCATCACCTGTACCGCCCTTTCCCTGATGTTTGGCATCGGCGGCGCAGCTAACTTTAATCTTTCCATGGGCCATGGCGAACGGGAAGATGCTGCCCGTTATGCGGGAAATGCTGTTTTTATGCTGTTTTTTACAGGATTGATCCTCTGCCTGGGAGTACGCTTATTTTAAAGCCTCTCATGATAGCCTTTGGAGCCACAGCAGAAGTTTTAGATTACTCTCTTATATACACAGGCATTACTTCCCTTGGTTTTCCATTCCTGATCCTTACTACTGGAGGCTCTAACCTGATCCGGGCAGACGGAAGTCCCCGTTTCTCCATGGTCTGCACACTTACAGGCGCACTGATCAACACGATCTTAGACCCTTTGTTTATCTTTACTTTTCATATGGGAATGGCCGGTGCTGCTCTGGCAACCATTATCGGCCAGATTGTATCCGGTATCATGGTAATCATCTATCTGACCCGCTTTAAAACAGTCCATTTGACATTTGACTACCTTCGTCCCATTCCTTCCCACATTAAAGCGATCATATCCCTGGGAATGGCACCCTTCTTTAACCAGATTGCAATGATGGTGGTACAGATTGTTATGAATAATGTACTTCGCTATTACGGCGGACAGTCTCATTACGGCAGTGAGATTCCTCTTGCCTGTGCCGGAATCATCAGCAAGGTAAACATGATCTTCTTCTCCCTGGTCATCGGTCTTTCCCAGGGACTGCAGCCCATTGTCAGCTTTAACTACGGAGCAGGAAAATACCGCCGTGTACGTTCCGCCTATCTGAAAGCGGTATGTATCGCCACCTGTATTTCCTCTGTATCCTTTTTATGCTTTCAGCTGATCCCCAGACAGATCATCTCCATTTTCGGTTCAGGAAGTGAGGAATATTTCCGCTTTGCAGAGCAGTATTTCCGTATTTTCCTTTTCTTTACATTTTTAAATGGCCTTCAGCCCATTACGGCCAACTATTTTACCTCCATTGGAAAGGCAGGCACGGGTATATTTATATCCCTCACACGCCAGATTATCTTCCTTCTGCCTCTAATCCTCATTCTTCCTATGTTCTTAGGAATTAAGGGCGTTATGTACTCGGCTCCTGTGGCAGATCTGATGGCCGCTGTTTTGGCAGTCTTCTTTGTGTCCAGAGAGCTAAAGCGAATGAAACAGATGGAGCATCTGTCTGAAGCATAAAATCCACACAGCCCCGACAGTATCATTGTATATCTGCCGGGGCTGTATGGATTTTACATTTATCTGACTATAGCTGTTTTAAAAGCTGTTCATACCGTTCCCGGTTTTCCCTGGGAATCTTAAGGGCATCCATCGCCTGACCGGAGGACCAGCTCATGGTCTCCATCAGATTGCGGATGGAGGAAAGAAGACCATGTTCCATGCCCTGTTCCAGCCCCTGCTCCAATCCTTTTTCCATTCCCCTGTCTTCAATTCCTTTACTAAGATTACACATGAGCGATACCTCCCGTTCTAAATCCCTTGTCATCTTAACTGAAAAATCTTCCTCTAAAATATGTTTCTTCTTCTGCGGATCCTGCTCATCAGAAAGAAGGACATCTAAAAGCTTTATAATACCTGAATAATGTTCATTCTCTGAGTCTCCCAGACAGATTATAACTGCCGTCATCAGGTCATAATTTTCCTTCTTCTCCTTTTCCTCTCCTACCATGCACTCTTCTGTAATCGAATATCGGTTAATCGTATTTTTCCGCCGTTTAGGTGGATTCATACAGATCCAGATCGAGTAAACCTTACATATCTTTTCATAGTGTCCATCTGTAAATTCCGAATCGTATCGGAACCATTCGCGGACCGTTCATCCGAATTTACTGCTGTATGGGCAATCTGCGGTTCCCTTCAATATAATACTCTGCAATGTCCTTAACACTGCATTCTCTATATTCCTCAATACAGCTTTTCATAATCCAGGCTAAAATCTCTTTATTAGCCAGAAGCCGTTTACAGGCCGCGTCATAAGATGCCTTATCTGCAGCAAAATCCAGATTTCTTGCTAAAGTATTTTCTGTTTTCACTTGCCTGCATCCCCTTTCAACCGTTTTCCTTCTTAAATTCTACCATACTATCAATATCTACGCCAGACTATGAAAACGAAATTTAAATTTTTTAAAAAAACTGTTGACAAAACAGCATAAATCATTTATATTGATATCAGTAATCATTACTATTATCGATTCGCAATGTTAACAGGGTTCCGGGCATCCCCGGTTCCCACACACTATATAATAAAGGAGATCAAGACTATGAAGAAATGGGTTTGTACAGTTTGCGGTTACGTTTATGAGGGTGAGCAGGCTCCTGAGAAATGTCCTCAGTGCGGCGTTCCTGCTTCCAAGTTCAAGGAGCAGGCTGCTGATCAGATGGCTTGGGCTTTCGAGCATGAGGTTGGCGTTGCTCAGGGTTCCCCTGAGGATATCATGGCTGACTTAAGAGCTAACTTTGAGGGTGAGTGCTCTGAGGTTGGTATGTACCTGGCTATGTCCAGAGTCGCTCACAGAGAGGGCTATCCTGAGATTGGCCTGTACTGGGAGAAGGCTGCTCTGGAAGAGGCTGAGCATGCTGCTAAGTTTGCTGAACTCTTAGGCGAGGTTGTTACAAGCTCCACCAAGAAGAACCTAGAGATGAGAGTTGCTGCTGAGAACGGCGCTACTGCCGGCAAGTTCGATCTGGCTAAGAGAGCTAAGGCTGCCAACCTGGATGCAATCCATGACACTGTTCATGAGATGGCTAAGGATGAGGCTCGTCACGGAAAGGCATTTGAAGGTCTGTTAAAGAGATACTTTGGCTAATACTTCCATAATCATTACACACTCTCCATTCACTATAACAGAGATTATTACAGCTCCGGCACATGCACTGCCGGAGCTGTTTTTCATTAAATTAAAACAGCGCCCGCAACAGAATTTCCTCTGCCGGAGCGCTGTTTTCAAAACATATTTATAATCGGGATTGTAAGTCTTTACACTCCCATCTTCCTCTGAACAAACTTTACAACTTCCATAATCGGAATGATCAATACTGCCAGTCCCAGAGCAATAATATACTCATGGAAATCAATAGGAGTAAACTCAAATGCCTTTGCAAGGAACGGAACCTCGATTACTGCGGTTGTCAGAATCAGGGATACGATCATTGCACCGTAAAGGAAGGTATTTCCAGTCTTCATGGTGAAGATAGAACCTCTGCGGCTTCTCATATTCAGAGAGTGGCAGATCTCAACCATGGACAGGGTCAGGAATGCCATTGTTGTTCCGTCAGGGCTGTTTACAAATTCCCAGACGCCGCTTTCAATATAATGGCCTATGATATAGGAAACCATTACAAGGATCGTTACAACAAAACCCTGGAAGAATACGTCAAATCCCATACCGCCGGCAAAAATGCCTTCTCTCGGGTCTCTTGGAGACTGCTTCATAATGTCAGCCTCGCTCTTTTCCATACCCAGAGCCAGAGCAGGGAAACAGTCTGTGATCAGGTTGATCCACAAAAGATGTACCGGCTCCAGAATCGTAAAGCCGATCAGCGTTGCAAAGAAGATTGCCAGCACCTCTGCCAGATTGGAGGCTAACAGGAACTGAATCGCCTTACGGATATTTGCGTAAATGCGGCGTCCCTCTTCTACTGCGGATACGATTGTTGCAAAGTTGTCATCTGCAAGAACCATGTCTGCTACGTTTTTGGTTACGTCTGTACCCGTAATACCCATTCCCACACCGATATCCGCACTCTTGATAGAAGGAGCATCGTTTACGCCGTCACCGGTCATAGCTGTAATACGGCCCTTTGCCTTCCATGCATTTACAATGCGTACCTTATGCTCAGGCTGTACGCGGGCATAAACGGAGTATTTTTCAATATCTGTCTTAAACTGCTCGTCGCTGATCTCATTTAACTGAGCGCCTGTAATCGCCTGGCTGGCATCCTCGATGATTCCCAGCTCCTTTGCAATGGCTACCGCTGTATCCTTGTGATCACCGGTAATCATAATAGGGCGGATTCCGCCTCACGGCACTCAACGATTGCCGCCTTTACCTCAGGACGTACCGGGTCGATCATACCGGAAAGTCCTACATATACCAGATCCTGCTCCAGATTGGAGGCGTCTGTATTCTCAGGCAGTGCCTTCCATTCTCTCATGGAACCGCAGAGTACGCGGAGCGCCTTATCTGCCATGGACTTATTATTCTTTAAAATGCTGCTGCGGATTTCGTCGGTCATTTCCACGATCTGTCCGCCCACATAGGCCTTTGTACAGCGTTTTAATACTTCATCCGGAGCGCCCTTTGTAAACTGGATGAAACGTCCGTCCGCAGTCTGATGAATGGTTGTCATCATCTTACGCATGGAATCAAAGGGAGCCTCAGCCACACGGACATATTCCTTTTCCAGCTGATCCTTTGGAAGTCCATTCTTTGCAGCATCATTTACAAGAGCACACTCGGTAGGTTCTCCCACTGCCTCGCCGCTGTCAGGGCTTAAGGAAGCATCGGAACAGAGCGCCATAGCAGTTTCCAAAAGCTTCTCATCATCTGCCACATGCTCCACAACAGTCATCTTGTTCTGTGTCAGAGTACCCGTCTTATCCGAACAGATAATCTGTGTACATCCCAGAGTCTCTACTGCAGTCAGCTTACGGATAATGGCATTTCTGCGGGACATATTTGTAACGCCGATGGAAAGCACGATGGTAACAACTGCAGCCAGACCCTCAGGAATTGCCGCTACTGCCAGAGAAACAGCTACCATAAATGTACTTAAGATCGTATCGCCGGTAATGCCTTCTGCGCTTCCCTGTGCACGGAACAGGCCTACTGCAAAGATAACCACACAGATTCCCACAACCAGCATGGTCAGGAACTTGCTCAGCTGATTCAGCTTGATCTGGAGAGGTGTTTCCTCATCCTTAGCCTGAGCCAGGGCATCTGCAATCTTACCCATTTCCGTATCCATACCGGTCGCTGTGATAACAGCTTTTCCACGGCCGTATACAACGGTGGAGCCCATGTATACCATATTTTTGCGGTCGCCTAAAGGTACGTCCTTTTCACCGCCCAGATTTAACACCTGGATAATCTTGTCTACAGGAACGGATTCTCCGGTAAGGGCCGCCTCCTCGATCTTCATGCTGGCGCATTCAATAATACGGCCGTCCGCAGGAACGGAATCGCCTGCTTCCAGAATCACTACGTCACCCGGTACCAGCTCTTCACTCTTTAATGTAATAAGCTTTCCGTCACGCAGCACCTTACTGGTAGCTGCCGCAATTTCCTGCAAAGCTGCGATTGCCGCCTCTGCCTTGCTCTCCTGAACAACGCCCAGAACTGCATTGATAATAACTACCGCCATAATGATGATCACATCTGCAAAGGACTCACCCTCGTAGTAAGCGGTAATACCTGAAATAACAGCTGCCACGATCAGAATAATGATCATGGATCTGCCAGTTCATCAAGAAATTTCTTAAGAAGGGAATCTTTATTTCCTTCCTTCAGCTTATTGTGCCCGAATTTTTCCAGACGGCTGGCAGCTTCCTGAGAAGAAAGTCCCTTCTTCTGAAGTATTCTGCTCCTTCAGCACATCCTGAATACTGGACAGGTACTCTTTCATTGCTTTTTCCTCCTTATTATCATATGGAAGTGTCTCTCTCATCATTCCCGTACTGCAGGTGCACTATACATCTGTCTCACAGGCGCATCTGTGCATTTCCATTTCATTGGTGCAAACAAAACGAGACTTACCAGAAGTCCTCCCCTCTGCTGAGAAGACTCCCGATAAGTCTCGCCATTTAAAACCAAGCCACGGACACGCTCCGATGCTGTTGACTTCGCTACACGGTTCCCGGCCTGAAAACTGCCGGTCAACTGCGCTGACTACTCCCTTACTGCCAATAATGCTATCACGGACATGGGAAACTGTCAAGATTCTATTTTCAGGAGTTTTTATGTTCCTCTAAAAAGCGGTCAATTTCTTCCCGTACAGGCATAGAAAGTGTTGTCCCCATCTTCTGTACGGATAATGCAGCAAGACCACTTGCAAAACGGACTGCCTCCCATATATCCCTGCCTTCTGAAAGTGCAGCCAGAAGGCCTCCGTTAAAGGCGTCACCTGCTCCTGTGGTATCTACTGCTTCCACCTTAAAGCACGGAATAATTTCCTCTCTTCCTCCGGATGAAACAAACACACCTCTTGAGCCAAGAGTAATCAGAACCTCTTTAACACCTCTGTCATAAAAATAGGCTGCTGCCTTTTTCGCAGACTCCAAATCTTTTACAGGGACTCCCGTAATCTCTTCTGCCTCTACTTCATTAGGCGTTACCATATACGCTTTTGATAAAAACTCATCTGTAACCGGCGCATAAGGAGCTGTATTTACAATCACCTTACAGCCATGTTTACATGCCAATTCAGCTACAAGCTCATTGGCCTCTTGATTTACCTCCAGCTGCAGCAGTACATATTCTGCTTCCTTAAGCACCGCTTCAATGTTCTTTACTTCCTCTTCTGTTATAGTACTGCACGCTCCGGGAACAATGATAATCTCATTCTGGCTGGTCTTTTCATCTACTAAAATCAAAGCACATCCTGTTTCTGTATCATCCGTTACAAACATATGAGACGTATCCATCTGAAGCTCTCTCATCGTATTGAAAGCAACCTCTCCAAAACTGTCCCGTCCGACTTTCGATATCATAGTTACATCGGCGCCTGCTTTATGGGCGGCAACTCCCTGGTTAAATCCCTTTCCTCCCGGTCCCATTTTAAAAACGGAACCCTTTACCGTCTCTCCCGGTACAGGAAGACGAGGGCTTCTTGCCATCAGATCTACTACAAAACTTCCAAAAACCGCTGCCTTACTCATATTCTTTCCTCCAATCCCCAATATCATTCTTTTGATTTGTCTGTCCCCTATCGTACCTTCTCTGATTTCCAGCGTCCTCTCCAGCCCCGGATACAGCACTCCCGCAATCACCAGTCCGCTGATCCCCTGGATCCCATTGGCAGGGAGACTCAAAAAAGCGGCTGCCGGACCATAGAGAAGGCTTTCACAGAGAAAGTATCCGCCTGTCACCAGCAAAATATCTGTTATGCCACCATACAGCACTGCCAGCTTCCCGCTTTTTCCTTTTCTCACTCCATGACAGTATACCACAGATGTGACTACAGCCACAAGGCCTTTGACCACGAATGTAATGGGTACATAAATAAAATATCCGCCCAGGAAATCAGCCATACAGGAGCCAATTCCCGCGGCCAGAAATGCAGCCACCGGATCCAGAAAAATCCCCGACAGGATTACCGCGGCATCGCCCGGATGAATATATCCTCCGGTACCTGGTGTTGGAATCCGGATTGACATGGTAAACACACAGATCAGGGCTGCAAACAGGGCTGCTGTTACCAGTTTTTACAGAAATATTCCGCATCATACGTTCCTCCTTGATTTTTCACGGTTTCCCGTAGTATAGCAGAATTATGGACTGGTTAAAATATCCATTTCTGTTATTTTAAACCAGTCCAGTTCTTTGTTTCCTGTTATCTTTTCATTCCTGTCTTTGCCATGTCTTTTATCCTGTCCATACAATGCTCAAAAAAGATCTTATATGCCAGACAAAAATAATTCTTATAATAATCGCTTCCCTCCACAGGATCTCTGTAGCGCTGGCATCCACCCCGGCAGAGAAAGAAATAGGGGCATTCCCGGCACTGGGGATCCAGCTGGCGGGAGCGCTTTATAAAGCCAGTCTCCTGACGCCGCTTATCCATCTCTTCCATGGTATTTTCATTAAAGTTCCCCAGACGATATTCATCCAGCATATAAAAATCACAGGGGTAGGCGCTTCCGTCCGCTTCTACCACATACTGAATCCCGCACTCGCCTCTCTGGTCGCAGGCCTCAGGGTAATACCCCATCAAAAGGGCAATATAATTTTCAAACTGACGGATATAAGGCTGCCTGTTTTTCTGCCAGTCCTTATACCAGAGATCAAAGAGCCGGGTGAGAAATCTGCCATAGTTCTCCGGCGAAATGGCATATTCCGTCTTCTGATGGCCTTCACCCAGAGGATCCAGGCAGGCAATATACTGCTGATAGTTCCAGCCTCTGCGGCTGTACGCCTTATAGATCTCATCTATCCCTGCAGCTGTTTTTTCTGTCACAACCGTAAGAATATTATACTCCACGCCATAAGCATCCATAAGCGCTGCAGCTTTTGTCACCACATCATAAGTTCCGCTGCCCTTTTTATCATGGCGGCAGGCATCATGGGTTTCCTTCGTTCCGTCAACCGAAAGTCCTACCAGAAAATGATTTTCAGCCAAAAAGCGGCACCATTCCTCATCCAGAAGATACCCGTTGGTCTGGAAGGCATTATGTACCTGTATTCCTCTGCGGTTATACTTGTTCTGAAATTCTACCGCTTTTCGGAAAAAGTCCAGCCCCCGCAGCGCAGGCTCTCCCCCCTGATAGGCATAATTAACCTGTCTCCGGGCATGGACCATGGTTCTTCGAATCACATTTTTTCAGTGTTTCCTCAGACATAAAACCATAGGATTCCTGCTCTCTTTTCTGCATTTCATCACAGTAAAAGCAGTAATCACAATGCATATTGCACATTCCCGATGAAGGCTTCATCAACACGCTCGAATCCGGCATCTTTCTCTCCCTGTCGCTTCGTTAGAATACTTCTTTAAGCACCAGATCCACTACCTTCTCAAAGGTCTGCTTTACCCTTGCAGCAGTTTCCACTACCTCTGCATGATTCAGAGGCTGATCCAGAATGCCTGCTCCCGGATTCGTGACGCAGGAAATCCCCAGTACCGGGATACCGCAATGGCCGCATACGATTGCCTCCGGTACGGTAGACATTCCTACAGCATCCGCCCCCAGAAGCCCTGCCATGCGGACCTCTGCCGGTGTCTCATAATTAGGGCCAGAGAACATCATATATACGCCCTCCTCCAGATGAATTCCATTTTCCTGTGCTTTTTCCTTCAGACGTGTTCTGAATCCTGCATCATATACGCAGCTCATATCCGGAAAACGGGGGCCATCCTCCTCAAAATTAGAGCCAATCAGAGGATTAGAACCGGAATAATTGATATGGTCTTTGATAACCATCAGTGTTCCCGGCTCATAGGAGCGATTTACGCCTCCAGCTGCATTGGTGAGAAGAACCTTTTAACGCCCAGACGCTTCATAATCCGAATTGGAAGAGTGATCAGTCTCTGACTGTATCCCTCATAATAATGAACTCTGCCCTGCATGGCAATGACTCTCTTTCCCATGCACGTTCCCAGCACGAACTGTCCTGCATGGCCTGCCACTGTGGATACCGGAAAATCCGGGATATCATGGTAGGAAATCTTTACCGGATTTTCAATCTTATCCGCATAATCCCCCAGTCCGCTTCCCAGAATCATGCCGATTTCGGGCTCAAAATCCGTCTTTTCGCGGATGATGCGGACAGAATCCTCGATTATCTTTAATTCTCTTTCATTTGTCATGGATGGTGCGCCTCCCTTACCGATTCTCAATCTCCATCAGCATATTCACCCGTCTCTCATGCCTGCCGCCTTCAAACTCAGCGTCCAGCCATGCTTCGGTGATCATCTTTGCCATCTCGCTTCCCACTACTCTGGCGCCAAAGGCAAGGACGTTGCTGTTATTGTGCATACGGGACAGCTTTGCGCTGTAGGGTTCGCTGCATACACAGGCGCGCACGCCCTTTACCTTATTAGCTGCCAGTGAAATGCCTACGCCGGTGCCGCAGATCACGATACCCAGATCTGCTTCTTTGGAAGCCACAGCCCGTCCTACCTTTTCACCATATACAGGGTAATCGCAGCTTTCTGTAGAATTGGTACCCAAATCAATAACCTCGTAGCCTTTTTTCTCTGCAAACTCCTTAATAATATTTTTAAGCTCAATGGCTGTATGGTCGTTTCCCATTGCAATTTTCATTTTCATTTTCTCCTCATTCTCTCAAAAAATTCCTCCATCCGGTCAAGCCGGGAGGTCATGGACATAAGCAGCAGATCTGCCGCAGTAAGCGCTGCCATGGCTTCTGCCACCACAACTGCCCTTGGAACGATAATGGGATCGTGACGTCCATGGATCTCGATCTCCCGTTCTTTCCCGCTCCGGTCCACCGTGGACTGAGGCTGGGCAATGGACGGAGTAGGCTTAAAGGCCGCCCGTATTACAACCGGGCTGGAATCGCTCATCCCTCCCAGGACGCCACCGGAGTGATTGGTTCGCTTGGCCGGGTGGCCCGCACTGTCAATGCAGAAGCTGTCGTTATTCTGTGAACCGGTGGATACTGCCGCCTCAAATCCGTCTCCGATCTCAACGCCTTTCACTGCTCCAATGGACATCATGGCTTTTGCCAGAGCCGCATCCAGCTTGTCAAACACCGGCTCTCCCACGCCTGCGGGAAGCCCCTCGATCACACACTCTACCACACCGCCGCAGGAATCCCTTCGAGCCATCATATCCTCTAAATAACTCTCTGCTTCCTTTGCCGCAATGTCATCAGGCATATAAAGACGGTTTTCCCACATTTTGGAAATCTCCATCCGGGACCGGTCGATGCTTACAGGGCCGATTGCGCTGGTATAAGCAAAACCCTTACCCAAGGCGCTCCAGAAGCTTTGCGGCCACTGCTCCGGCTGCTACCCGGCCAATAGTCTCCCGTCCGGAGGAACGGCCGCCTCCTCTGTAATCCCTGAAGCCATACTTTTGATCAAAGGTGAAATCTGCATGACCGGGGCGGTATACATCCATGATATTGCTGTAATCGTGGGATCTCTGGTCTGTATTCCGCACCTCCAGGGCAATCGGCGTTCCGGTTGTCTTTCCTTCAAAGACGCCAGAAAGGATTTCCACCTGATCGCCCTCCTGTCTGGCTGTGGTAAAGCGGCTCTGCCCCGGCTTTCTCCGGTCTAAATATCTCTGAATATCTTCTTCATCTAAGGGCAGACCTGCCGGACAGCCGTCTATGACCACGCCAATGCCCTTTCCATGGGACTCTCCCCAGGTGCTGACGCGAAAAAGCGTCCCGTAAACTGAACCCGCCATGACTAATCTCCAATCTTTACAATCGCACAGCAGTTTGGTTCATTAACCGGAATGCTTCTTCCGCTCATGACCAGAAGTCCTTCTCATAGTCTACCTTAAAGAAGGAAATGCTGCCGCTGTCATGGTTAATGGACGCAATATGCTTCCCATCCGGGAAAACAGCCACGTCCTTAGGATATTCGCCGCTGATCGGCAGGCAGCAGATCATGGAAAGAAGTCCTGTTTCCTCATCCCTGCTGTAGATACTTACCGTATTCTCTCCCGCATTGGTGCAGTAAACATACTTCTCATCCCAGGACATACGCATCGCGCAGGCTGCCGTAAGATTGCCCGGATTTTTCGTCGAGGTAGTAGAAATCGTCTGGATCTTCTCGATTACGGGAGCTCTGTCCCCTGTCTCATAAGTAAATACATCAATTACATTTTTAAGCTCGTACATCAGATAAAGGAAGCGTCCGTCCCTGCTGAACCGGAAATGTCTGGGCGCAGATTCCAGGTCGCAGCGGATGGCGTCTACCTGAACCATCTTCTGTTCCTTATCATTAAAGCGGTAAATCTTTACCTGATCCACTCCGTTATCCACACTGAGGACGTATTTATTGTCCGGCATCCGGCGGGTGCATGTCACGTGAGGGCGGAAATTACGCTCTGCCACGCTTCCGTATCCTTTATCATATACACCGTCCACGATCCCCCCTACGGAGCCGTCTTTGTTCAAGCTCAGGATCGTGGTCTTTCCGTCATGATAACCGGATACGAAGATAAACTTGTCCTCCAGATCGCTGCACAGATGACAGCCCCTCATTCCGCGGATGGGCGCGCTGTTTAAACGCGCCAGGGCGCCGTTCTGCAGGATCCGGAAAGACACCACTCCTTCATCGGCAATGGAATACAATGTTTTTCCATCGCTGGAGGCAATTACATAGGAAGAATTATTTACCTCCATCTAGCATCGCTCCTTAAACGTTCCCTTCTCCACATCTACGTCAAATACTGTGATTCCCTTTGCTTTCCCGGTATAGGAGTAGGATCCCACATATGCCATATATCTGCCGCTCATACCTGTATTTACCTCCTGAAAATAAGTCCGATTTTGTTAAAACCTATCATATCATAATTTTTATTATTTGTTAACCGCTAACTTTCAGAAAAGGTATTGACACCTGATTTATTTCATGTATAATGAAATTCGCCTTGTTTATTATTACTAAACTTTTTGATTATTTATATATTGGGTTAGTATTGCTAAACTTTTTGTATATTTTGCAGCCGTGCAGGAGGAATTGTATGGATATCGGAAACAGACTGAAGGAGCTTCGTGTCTTAAAGGGACTGACTCAGGAGGAGCTGGCCGACCGCTCGGAGCTTTCCAAGGGGTTTATCTCTCAGCTGGAACGCAATCTGACCTCCCCCTCTATCGCTACTCTGATGGATATTCTCCAGTGTCTGGGAACTACCATCGGGGAGTTTTTTTTTTTTTTGTTTCTGAGGAACAGATCGTATTCGGCACTCAGGACTACTTTGAAAAGTAGATCCTGAATACAACAATGAAATCAAATGGATCATTCCCAATGCTCAGAAAAACACCATGGAACCCATTCTCTTAACGCTCAAAGCCGGCGGTTCTACCTACCCGGATACACCTCATGAGGGAGAAGAATTCGGCTATATTCTGAAGGGTTCTGTTTCCATCCATCTGGGAAAAAAGACATACCATGCCAAAAAGGGAGAATCCTTCTATTACACAGCAGATAAAAAACACTATCTTTCAAGCAAAAACGGCGCCATGCTCATCTGGGTAAGTTCACCTCCCAGTTTTTAATACGGCCTCCGTTGTAAAAAAGACAATGTTATGACCCACTTCACTTTATAAAGGAGAAAAGACAAATGAGCCAGCCATTGATTGATTTACAGCACATCTCAAAAAGCTTTGACGGCGAGCTGATCCTGGATGATCTGAATCTCTCCATCAGGGAAAACAGCTTCGTCACCTTACTTGGTCCCAGCGGCTGCGGAAAGACCACTACTCTGCGTATCCTGGGAGGCTTTACCAGTCCCGATACCGGAAGGGTTCTCTTTGATGGTCAGGATATCACAAAGCTTCCGCCCAACAAGCGGCAGTTAAATACGGTTTTTCAGAAATATGCCCTGTTTCCTCATATGAGCATTGCAGACAATATTGCCTTTGGCCTGAAAATAAAAAACAAGCCCAAAAGCTATATTGATGACAAAATCCGCTACGCATTAAAGCTGGTCAATCTCTCCGGCTACGAAAAGCGCGATGTAACCTCTCTCTCCGGCGGTCAGCAGCAGCGTATTGCCATTGCAAGAGCCATTGTAAACGAACCGAGAGTGCTGCTCCTTGACGAGCCTCTGGGCGCTCTGGATTTAAAGCTGCGCCAGGATATGCAGTATGAACTGATCCGCCTCAAAAACGAACTTGGCATTACTTTTATCTATGTAACACACGATCAGGAAGAGGCGCTCACGATGTCTGACACCATCGTCGTCATGAACCAGGGCTATATCCAGCAGATGGGCACCCCAGAGCAGATTTACAACGAGCCGGAAAATGCCTTTGTAGCCGACTTTATCGGCGAAAGCAACATCGTCCACGGCATCATGCTCCAGGACGAGCTGGTTGAGATCTTCGGAGCAAAATTTGCCTGTGTGGATAAGGGCTTTGGCACAAATAAGCCAGTGGATGTCGTGATCCGTCCTGAAGATATCGACCTTGTAGAACCGGAAAAGGGCACGCTTGTCGGCACAGTGACCCATCTGATTTTCAAGGGCGTTCACTACGAGATGGAAGTTACCACCCCAGACGGCTTTGAGTGGCTGGTTCACAGCACTGATATGTTCCCCGTTGGAAAGCAGGTGGGAATCCATGTAGATCCTTTTGATATCCAGATCATGAACAAACCGGCATCAGAGGATGAGGAGGCTGTGGGAGTCAATGAATAAGGAAAAGAAATATCTCGATCTGGGGAAATCCCTTCTCTCCGGCCCCTATCTGGTCTGGATGACCGGTTTTACTATTATTCCTCTGCTCATGATTCTCTGGTATGGACTGACGGGACGTGACGGAGCTTTTACATTGGAAAATATCCTGTCAATCGCAGAACCGGATCATATGAAGGCTCTGGTGCTGTCTCTGGGTTTATCCCTGATCAGCACTCTGCTGTGCCTTTTTCTTGCATATCCTCTGGCTATGATTTTAAGAGGACGGGGAAATAAGGCCGGCAGCTTTATCGTATTTATTTTTATCCTCCCGATGTGGATGAATTTTCTGCTCCGTACGCTTGCATGGCAGACGCTTCTGGAGAAAAACGGCGTAATCAACGGAATCCTTTCCTTTTTCCATCTGCCCGGTATCTCCATTATCAATACTCCGGCAGCTATTGTACTGGGTATGGTATACAACTTCCTGCCCTTTATGGTTCTTCCGATTTATAATGTACTTGCCAAGATTGACGACAGCGTTATCAATGCGGCTCAGGATCTGGGAGCCAATACCTTCCAGACCTTTATAAAGATCTGGCTTCCTTTAAGCCTTCCGGGAGTCATCAGCGGAATCACCATGGTATTTGTGCCTTCTCTGACCACATTCGTTATCTCAGACCTCTTAGGCGGCAGCAAGATCCTTCTCATCGGAAATGTAATCGAGCAGGAGTTCACACGCGGAAGCAACTGGAACCAGGGAAGCGGTCTTTCCCTGGTGCTGATGATCTTTATTCTGATCAGCATGGCTATGATTGCCAAATATGACAAAATGGAGAAGGGCGCATTCTGATGGTAAAAAGCAGAAAAATGATACGGAAGATCATTTCCGATTTCTATATGGTGCTTATCCTGATCTTTTTGTACGCACCCATCCTCACTATGATGGTATTGTCCTTTAACCAGTCCAAATCCAGAACACGGTGGGGCGGTTTTACTTTTGACTGGTATCTGCAGATGTTTGACAGCCGCTCCATTATGAGCGCCCTGTCAACCACCCTGATCATTGCCTTTGTTTCAGCCCTTGCGGCAGCTGTTATCGGAACAGCGGCAGCTATTGCCATTCAGTCCATGAGGCTGGTTCCCAGGACAATTATTATGGGGATCACAAACATTCCCATGCTGAATGCAGATATCGTTACCGGCATTTCACTGATGCTGTCCTTTATTGCCTTTGGCGTATCATTAGGCTTTAAAACCGTGCTGATCGCTCATATCACCTTTAATATACCTTATGTGATCTTAAGCGTCATGCCCAAACTGAAGCAGACGGATAAGAGTACCTATGAGGCGGCTTTGGATCTGGGAGCCACTCCCCTTCAGGCCTTTTTCAAGGTGGTATTCCCGGATATTCTGCCCGGAGTGCTGTCCGGCTTCCTTTTATCCTTTACCATGTCCCTTGATGATTTTATTATCACCCATTTTACAAAGGGCGCAGGCATCAATACTTTGTCTACACTGATTTACAGCGAGGTACGCAGGGGCATTAAGCCATCCATGTATGCCCTTTCCACAGTCATTTTCCTGACTGTACTGATCCTTCTGCTGATCGTAAATTTTCGTTCCTTTAAGAAAAAGAACTGAAACAACTCATTACTATTAAAAAGGAGAGCGACCCATGAAACGAACACCCATCCTCCTCACAGCAGGAGCACTGGCTGCCCTGATGACCGCAGGTCTTCTGACCGGCTGCGGCGATTCCGGCAAAAATGGTTCTTCGGGAGATGACAACAAGCTTTATGTTTACAACTGGGGCGAATATATTGACGAAAGCGTCATCGACGACTTTGAAAAGGAAACCGGTATTCAGGTGGTCTACGACGTATTTGAAACCAACGAAGAAATGTATCCTGTAATTGAAGCCGGAGGCGTAAGCTACGATGTGGTATGTCCCTCCGACTATATGATCCAGAAGATGATCGAAAACAACCTTCTGGCTGAAATCAACTTTGACAATATCCCCAATTACAAAGAAATCGGACAGGAATATCTGGATATCTCCAAAGGTTTTGACCCGGAAAACAAATATTCCGTTCCCTACTGCTGGGGTACCATGGGAATCCTCTACAATACGCAGATGATCGAGGAGCTGGGCGTTCCTGCTCCCACCAAATGGGCCGATCTGTGGGACGAACGTCTGGAGGGAGAAATTCTCATGCAGAACAGCGTCCGCGACGCCTTTACCGTAGCTTTAAAGAGCCTTGGATATTCCTTAAATACCCAAAATCCTGATGAACTGCAGCAGGCAAAGGATGAGCTGATCCGCCAGAAGCCTCTGGTTCAGGCTTATGTAATTGATCAGGTAAGAGATAAGATGATCGGCGGAGAAGCAGCCGTGGGAGCCATCTACTCCGGAGAAATGCTCTATATCCAGAATGCAGTTAAGGAGCAGGAAGCTGATTTTACTCTGGAGTATGTAATTCCGGAGGACGGAACCAACTACTGGGTTGACTCCTGGGTCATTCCCGCCAATGCAGAGCACAAAGAAAATGCAGAAAAATGGATTGACTTTCTGTGCCGCCCCGATATCGCAAAGAAAAATTTTGAGTACATTACCTATGCCACTCCCAACAAAGGTGCCTATGAGCTGCTGGATGAGGAGCTGAAACAGAATAAAGCTCTGTTCCCGGATCTCTCCGCTCTCACCAACTGTGAAATCATACAGTACCCCGGCGAAGAAGCCGACGCCCTTTATAACGAGCTCTGGAAAGAGGTCAAGGCAAACTGACGGACTGCTGCGGCTGTCCCATCTACGCGTTTACTAATGGAGGATAAGAATGAAAAAGAAAACAGCTGTTTCACTGGGCATGCTCTCTCTGGCCCTTGCCGCCGGTCTTCTCGCTGCCTGCGGTTCCGGCCAGAAAACCCGGGCTGAGGAAGGCTCCGGCGAAGACAACAAATTATATGTATACAACTGGGGCGAATACATTGACGAAAGCGTAATTGACGAATTTGAGGAAGAAACAGGAATCGAAGTCGTATACGACCTTTTTGAAACAAATGAAGAAATGTATCCCATCATAGAAGCGGGAGCGGTAAAGTACGATGTGATCTGTCCTTCCGACTATACCATCCAGCGTATGATCCAGAATAACCTGCTGGCTGAAATCAATTTTGACAATGTACCCAATATCAAAGAAATCGGCCCGGAATATATGGATATGGCAAAGGATTTTGATCCGGAAAACAAATATGCCGTTCCCTACTGCTGGGGCACAGAAGGAATCCTCTACAATAAGCAGCGCTTTGATGAGCTTGGCATCCCATATCCCACCAAATGGGCAGATCTGTGGAATCCTGAGTTAGAGGGCGAGATCCTGATGCACAATACCCTGCGCTATGCATTTATGGCCGCATTAAAGATCAAGGGCTACTCTTTGAATACCACAGACCCGGATCAGCTGGCTGAGGCCAGAGATATGCTCATTGAGCAGAAGCCCCTGGTTCAGGCCTATGTAATCGACCAGGTAAGGGACAAGATGATTAACGGCGAGGCAGCTGCTGCCATGCTCTACTCCGGTGATCTCCTTTATATTCAGGATACCGCAAAGGAACAGGGTTCTGAATTTGATCTGGAGTATGTGCTTCCCGAAGAGGGAACCTCCTACTGGATCGACTGCTGGGTCATCCCTGCCAATGCAGAGCACAAGGAAAATGCCGAGAAATGGATTAACTTCCTGTGCCGCCCTGACATTGCAAAAAAGAACTTTGAATACATTACCTACGCTACCCCTAACAAGGGCGCCTTTGAGCTACTGGACGAGGAGCTGCAGAATAACAAGGCTGTGTTCCCGGATCTTTCCCAGCTGAAAAACAGCGAGAGCGTTCAGTATCTGGGCGAGGAAGTAAATGATATGTACAATGAGATGTGGAAGCAGGTAAAGGCAAACTAAACAGCTGTCTGTGAAAGAGCCGGGCATATCATCAGTGGACAAAATGAATCATGGTTTGCTTGTCAATCCTTTTCTTCTATGATACACTGAAGAGGTAGCAGTTCCCGTTTTTCAGGCAGACGGGAAAGAAAACCGTAAGGGGGAATGTTTGTTTTGAAAATACAGGAATCCGCTGAAAACTACCTGGAAACGATCTATATGCTGAGCCGCCATAAACCCTATGTCCGCTCCATTGATATTGCAAATGAACTGAGTTTTTCAAAGCCCAGTGTCAGCGTAGCTATGAAAAACCTGAGGGAAAACGGCTATATCCGCATGGATGAACAGGGTCACATCACACTTACTGAGACTGGACAGTCCATTGCTGACGTTATGTACGAACGCCATATTCTTTTGTCCAACTGGCTGATCTATCTGGGTGTGGATCCTCAGACAGCTGCAGAGGATGCCTGCCGTATGGAGCATGTAATCAGTCCGGAAAGCTTTGAAGCAATTAAGAAACATATTACCCAGGGAAATGAGCTTCCAAAGGAGCTTAAGGAGGAATCTATTCATGCTTAAAGACCTTGTAAAAAGCTGCCGCTCCTATCGGCGGTTCTATGAAGATATATCCATTCCGCAGGAAGAGCTGACAGATATGGTCGATACGGTGCGCCTTACAGGCTGCACAGCCAACTGTCAGCCCCTAAAATACCGCATCATCCGTACTCCGGAGGAATGCGCGGCAATTTTTCCCTGCCTTTTGTGGGCAGGCGCCCTGAAGGACTGGGACGGACCGGAAAAGGGAGAACGGCCCTCTGCCTATATCGTCATTCTCTGTGATCTGACTGTGGCCAAAAATAAACAGTGGGATGAGGGAATCGCCGCCCAGACGCTCATGCTGTCAGCTGCAGAAAAGGGCTATGGCGGCTGCATGATCGGAAGCTGCAGGCGCAGTGAGATTCTGTCCATTTTAAAGCTTAATCCGGAAAACTATTCTGTGGGCCTGGTTATGGCCCTTGGAAACCAAAGAGGAAGTCCGGCTTGTACCTGTAGGGGATGATGGAAGCACAACGTACTACAGGGATGAAAATCAGGTGCATTATGTTCCCAAGAGAAGTCTGGAGGATGTGCTGGTTTGATAAGACAGCGGTTTCACATAAACTTAATGTAATAACGGCAGCCACTGGAGTAGATGTCCGGGACTGCCGTTTAAATATTGATTCAACCGTTTTCTGACGCTATGCCAGAAACTATTTCTTTCTTTACCATATAGCTACGCAACAAAAATTACTCTTTTTAATCCTCAGCGTCATTATCCTGAAACCGCTTAGTTCTCTGCAAAAGATGAAGCAGAAGCTGCATATAGGATATTACCTGATCTGGAGACGGTTTCTCGTTTTCATCCAATTCCACTGGTAATCCCCCCTGACAGCAGATACTCTGCAGGATATCGCAACCACTGCAGCTTCCATAATACACATGAGTATACACGTAATTCTCCACACATGGCTGGTATACAGCTTGACGCAAAATGTAAATCTGCGTTCCCTGATAATCTCCATCATCTATTACGATTATCTTATCTGTATCATAGGGTGCATCCTTTAAGTCTGGATTAATCACTATCTGAAACAATATCTTAACCAGAGCCTGATAACTTTCCAGTTCTTTCTGAGAACTGGCTTCAATATATGTCCTGAGTTCTTCCTTATGCCGTTCCCAGGAATCTACAAAATCTTTTTCCATAAAGTTTTTCTCAACTTTCTGTTAAGGGCCTGTAATGCAGCCGCGAGGAATCCCTCAAGCCAATCAGCCAACGCTTCCAACCTTGTACGGATTTCAGCATCCTTCAGATGCCTGCGTTTAAAATCATCGTTTCTTAATTCTAAGTGTTTGTTATTGTTTTTCAAATAAACGGACTCGTTTTTCACTCTCGTTTTCATACCACATCTATTCTGGGTCTACACAGAGGATTCGAACCACCAACAACCTAGTTAAATGCCAGGTGCTCTTCCAATTGAGCTAGTATAGAATATCAGACAGAATAACTGCCTGTCCCATTTCCCTGCCATGCAGGAGGCTGAGTATGAGGTTTTCGCATTACAGGCATACAGTCTACAGTTCAATCATTGTTGTTGCATTAGAAATCTTCAGCTTTGTATTCAACTCTGCCATCATGGCTTCCCTGTTCTGCCGGATTTCCTGAAGCTTTTTATGAATCTCCAACGGGTCCTGTAATTCCGTTGTATTCTCCTTTACATAAACATCTACAACCTTTAAAGCACTGTTATCATCTTTCCCACGAGTTTCTTTTCCCAAAATCTCCTTTCTCATTTCAGCCGCATTTTTTCTAAATCCATATTTCTATCTCGAACTTCTTTTAATATGGTTTCATACTGACTCTCCATGATCTCTGTTAATCTGCGTTCAAAATCACTGTAAATCTGATCATCGTTTTCCTTCTGCGGCAAGCTAAACCGGCCTATTTTAGTAAGTAATGGCTGACCACTTTGGCGCAGTCGGTTTCTCATCGCGATAGCCGCTGTCACTGTAAGCTTTCCGAAAGAAGTTTCAATTACTGTCTCTGAATTGACTGTACAATAGCCGCCTCCAGACGATCATAGTAATGAATTTGATCCCAAATCGACTGCCATGTGCTTTTTTACATAAAAAAGAAAAAGCTTCCGGTGTCTTTCTGTACAAATATGTATTTTCTTCATTACTTTTTTTGCAGTCAATCAAATGCGCCGCTTCTATTTTTTGAAACAGCTTTTTACGGAGCAAATCTCTTCTGTCTAATGCTTCGCTGATTGTAATTCTCTCCCATCTGTCTCCCTCCTTAAATCTCCAAATATTTCAAAACTGTATTTAAGTTTCTGTAAACACTATTATAAAATAATCCGGACTTTTCAATTTGTTGATTTGGAAGATTATGTTCCAAATCAACAAATTGAATTACCTTAGCCACCTCTTATACTTGATATTGATTACTATCTTTAAGGAGGAAACGATAGAATGATAAATGATGAAATCGGAAAAAGAATGAAACACAACTATGAAGAAATTCCCAAAATCCGTTTGGTGCGACGAACTCCCGTCTGTATCAGACTGGATGGAAAAGCATTTCACACCTTCACCCACGGACTTAAAAAGCCCTTTGATGATATTCTGATCCACACTATGCAGGATACTATGAAATATTTATGTGAACATATCCAGGGAACTGTATTCGGTTATACCCAGTCTGACGAAATCAGTCTTATTCTGATCGATTATAAAAAACTGAGTTCTGATGCCTGGTTCGACTATGAAGTGCAAAAAATGTGCAGTGTTTCTGCCAGTATAGCTACGTTGGCTTTTTATCAAAATTTATTTAGAAGAGTTCAGGAATATAAAGCCGGCATATCCCCTGAGGAAGAGCAAAAAGAAAACAATGATATATATATCAAAACTCTCATGCGCAAACTGGCAACTGGTGCCTTATTTGATTCCAGATGTTTCAATATTCCTAAAGAAGAGGTCGCCAACCTGTTGTACTGGAGACAGCTGGATGCTCGCAGAAACTCTATTTTGATGGTTGGACAGGCATATTTCTCAGCAAAACAGCTTCATAAAAAAACATGCAGGAATATTCAACAAATGCTTGCAGAAAACGGAATTGTATGGGACGAACTTCCTGTACACAAAAAATATGGAAGCTGCTGTATCAAAAAACAACAGGATACCGGAGAATCCAACTGGTTCATAGATAGCGAAATTCCTGTATTTAAAGATAACAGAAACTATATTGAACAATGGATTTTTGTTGGAGAGGATAATTGAGTATGGGAGTTTATGTAACAGGAGATACCCATGGAGACTGTACCAGAATCATAGAATATGCACGTTCGCACTTTCTTGATGCTCATGATACCGTCATAGTTGCCGGTGATTTCGGGTGTGTCTGGAAGGGATCGCCAGAAGAAAATCGTCGATTAGATCATCTGAGCGAATCGCTGGACTGCAGACTTGCCTTCGTTTCAGGGAATCATGAAAACTTTGATATTCTCAATAACAAATCCTTCTATCCTCATGAGATATGGTCAGGAGGTCATGTACAACACATCCGAAAAAATATCACCCATCTGCTGCGGGGCGAAATGTTCTGTATTGATGGGAAGCGCATTTTTACCTTTGGTGGTGCCAGAAGTACAGACATCAGCGACGGATTGCTGCAGGAAGAGGATACCAAAAGCTGCTGGAAAAGGTTTTGGCTCTTGAAAAGAAGGAAAAATGTACCGTATTGCACATCTTGACTGGTGGGAACAGGAAATGCCCTCTGAAGAAGAGCAAACGAAGGGCATCGACTGTCTGGAAAAGTGGAAATGGGAGACAGACTTTGTCATCACCCACTGTTGTCGAGACCGTTTCAAGTTTTGTGTAAACTCAAAAAACTGATATAAGATATGTCATTAGTTATTCTGGGCGGAGCCGATTTTTGAGGTTCTGCCCTTGCTATTATAATGCAGTTTCCAGACATGTCAAGCAGGGCTGGCTGGGCCAGCCAGCCCTGAAAGGCCAGAAACAGCTTATAATCCGGATAATCGTTCTTCAAAAAATATTTCCAGCTGCGAATGGATCTGTCCCCAATCCTGTCGGTGTCCAGTCCATTTTTTCGTGATATCCACCATGGCCAGATACAGCATTTTCAGGAGACTCTCATCCGAAGGGAATACCGTCTTGGATTTCGTGACCTTCCGCAGCTGCCGGTTAAATCCCTCGATGGTATTCGTGGTATAGATTAAGCGGCGGACCGCTTCCGGATACTTGAAATACGTTGAAAGATTCGCCCAGTTATCCTTCCATGATTTTGCGATTTTGGGATATTTCCCGCTCCATTTCTCATCAAAACTATCCAGTTCAGCTCGTGCGATTTCTTCCGTTGGAGCTGCATATACATGTTTCAGATCAGCCATCAACGGCTTGAGTTCCTTATAAGAAACGAACTTTGTCGTATTCCGGATCTGATGAATGATACACTGTTGGATCTCAGTATCCGGGAAAACGGCTTCAATCGCCTGTGGAAAGCCTGTCAGGCCGTCTACGCATGCGATCAGGATATCTTCTACGCCACGGTTTTTCAGTCCGTTCAAAATGGAAAGCCAGAACTTGGCACTCTCATTTTGACCAACATACATTCCGAGCACGTCTTTATGCCCTTCCATGTCGATTCCGATAGCGACATAAACCGCACGTTTTACAATCCTGCCTTCATTACGGACATGGTAATGGATAGCGTCCATGAAAACGACCGCATAGATTTCCTCAAAGGCCGTTCCTGCCATTCTTTTACGATGGGCAGGATTTTATCCGTGATCCTGCTGATGGTGCTGTCAGAAATCTCGATGTCATAGAGTTCCCGCATATGGCTTTCGATATCATTCGTAGTCATTCCTTTGGCATACATGGAGATGATCTTTTCTTCCATGTCCTGAGTGACCGTATTCTGATACTTTTTGACGATCTGTGGTTCAAACTCTCCTTTCCGGTCTCTTGGGATATCAATCTCCATATCGCCGTAGCTGGTATGCATGGTCTTCTGGGAATGGCCATTTCTGGAATTATCTGTTTCCTTGTTTCGATAATCATACTTGGAATATCCCAGTTCCTCATCCATTTCCTGATCCAGGGCACCTTCCAGGATGATGGACATCATATCCCGCATAATGGAATTGACATCCGTTCCATCCTTGACCGTTACATTGTTCTCTTTCAGGTAGTTGCCCATCATTTCCGAAGAGCTGCTTTTGTGGGGTATCCTTTTTCTTGCCATAAAATAAACCTCCAAACTGGTAAGTCTATCTTACATCAGTTTGAAGGTTTACACAAACTTTGGGATACTCCCCTGTTGTCCCAGCAGTATTCAATCCTGTTTTTCTTTAGGGCTCTACAAACCGGACGGACTCACAGACTATTTTCAGATGATTTCCGAAAAGCTCCGCTTTAAACGATGGTATTTCGGCCATTATCATCAGGATATGGCAATTAATAATCAATTTCATATGCTGTATAAAAATATCTGTCGAATTGCCTGAAAGGAAATACCCTATGTTACTTTTAATGAATCGGGATGACATAATTGCCGGCTTCGAAAAAGAAAAAAACTCCTATGTTCTTCGCTTTGAAAAAAAAGAGCGGATGCCTATAGGCTTTCAAACTCTGGAAAACTGGCTGAAACGCAGGAATGGAGGAAGCCACAATGGTTATCTGTATTCCCTTATGAAAAAATACCACTGTGATGAAGAAAAAGAATTTCTGTCTCTCACTCACGCAGTCAGCTTAAATGATACGTTCTGGGTAAAAAATAAAACGGAATCTCTTTGCTGGAATGATGTTTCCCCATACCAAAATTACTTCAGCGAGCCAATCTCAAAGCTGGCATTTGAAGGAACAGGAGACTTTGAAGAAGCTGTTATCAATTCTGATTCCAAAGCCTGCTTCCCAGAACTAACTACAGAGGGCAGCTTTCGAAAATGTTGGAGAAAAGAAAACGGGAAAATTTTTTTATATAAGCAGGAGAATCCGGCGCACGAAATGTCGGACTGGAACCATATTCAGAAATTCTAGGAGCTGAATTGGCACAAAAAATATGCCCGGAAGCTGTTTTCTATACACAGGCAGAATTATATGGAAAAACAGCGTCTAAATGCCAGTTATTTACCAGCGAACAATATGGATATGTACCCATGTTTCACTTCCGCCCAAATGGTGCTTCCGTAAATGATCTGATTCATTTTTACCAAAATATTGAATCGGAAAACGCTTTTCGACGTATGCTGGTTCTTGATGCATTAACGTTTCAAGTTGACCGCCACATGGGAAATTTCGGCGTATTGGTTGATAATTCTTCTCTGAAAATACTAAAAATGGCTCCCGTCTTTGACCTGAATCTATCCTGCCTTCCCTATGTGGAGCAAGAAGAGTTCTCTAAAATTGGTCAAAAACTGTTAGACTATGGCCCACGAATCGGCAACGATTTTCTGAGAACCGGTCAGGAAGTAATGACTTCTGAGATCAGGGCAGATTTGATCAATCTGACCGGCTTCGAATTTACATTCCGCGGAGATGAAAAATTTTCTCCAGAACGGGTAAAATGGCTGGAACAGCTAATTAACAGACAGCTTCATGGACTATTACGCCAGGAAGTATTATACACAAAAGATATTTTTATTCCTTAAAAAAGGAGGTTCTTCCATCATCACGGAAGAGCCTCCATGCTCTTTAACTCCTCATTTAGACTTTTTGATTATAAAATCAAAAGTTATTTTTGTTTCAGGAAGGATATCCCTGATATACTCCCTCACTCTATAATACACCTCGCCAAATGGCGGTTTGTCCGCATTACCCGAAAAACGGAATTTCTCATAGGCATGTTTCAATTCATCTGTCCGATGCAAAAACCATAGAAGGCCTCCAGAGATTGCCCTCTGTTTTCTAACAGCTTAAGCACTTTATTACAATCAAACTCAAATACTTTTTGAATATAATAAATATCCACCAAATCCTTAATTCGTCGAAAGATTTTATCAGTAGAAACAGACATAACCTTATCCGCTGTCATCTGCAGCGGAGAAGAACCTGAAAACATAATTCCATCTATCTCATAGATTTTTGTATGAAGTGCAGTACGGTTTACATCAATATCCATCGAAAAGAGTACTTCTCCTGTTGTTTTTTCTGCCAGTTCAAATCCTGCAGAACGTCTTTTTCCATACCTTCGGTACATATTTACAGCTAAATTGATTTTATTCTCTTCAAAAGCTTTTTGTAACTTCTCCGTCATTTCTCCGGCAGATGGATCTGAATCGGAATTCCAGTTTCCATCAATATCAGCCGTATGACGTGTTTCTTCGGGATATCCTGCTTCCAACAGATATGCCCTCAAAACCATTGCACCCTTAAAGTCAACGGGTACTCTGCTGCGATACACAGCCCCCATCACCTGATACATCAGCTTCTCCTCTTCTGTAATATTGATAGCAATCATCCCCTAACTCTCATAATATCGAATTGCATCCTTTAATAATTTTTCAAACGATTCCTTATATTCAGGAGCTACAACGATTCCCTCAAAGCTCTCACCATTATGGTCGTAGTACCAACCTAGAGCCTCCGTAATTCCCTGCATATCCAGAAACTCCTCCATAGCAAGCGCATCTGCAATTGTCCTGTTAAAATCCGTATAAAGCAGCCCATTCTTTTCTTTTACGTTACAGTAATCCACCGTTTCCCCAAGTACTACTACGCCATTAAAGCGAACAGCTAAATCATTATTTCCATATCCCCATACTACAAACTCATCGCTTCTGCCTCTAAAATATCCCAGACACATAAGTGCTTCATCTAAAGCAAATACAAAGGATTCTCCCAGTTTTTCACGGACAGCATACAGCCAGGATAAAGCTCCTATATAGTCGCTTCTCTTAGGAAGACAAAGTTTCTGCGGGGCATATATCGGCAATGTATAATATTTCCTCTGATCTATTTTCAGAACATCATCTCCTCTACTACCTTACAGATATCTATAAATGCTATTCAAATATTCAATAATCAGATTTTTATACCTCTCAAATTTCGGCGATATATCTTCTATTTCTTCGATTGCATCTACCATAGCGTTTAATATTATTTTATTTTTTGTTATCTTCTCTTCATTGTCATTGTTCTCATAAGATATACAACTTACTATAATACGGTTCAAGAGCCCATATTCTCCAGACCGTTGGATGTCCTCAAAAAGTTCCTTTATTCTACTAACATATTCCATATTCTTTTTATCTTGTACAGTCTTTATCTTTCTATTTAATTCAGCACTCTTCCGTAAGATATATTCTGAAGGATTTTCTATCATTTTCCCCATCTCTGTAAATGCAAAAAGACTATGCTGCATGACGTCTGAAAGATACTGCCCCTCATTAAGTTCTCTGCATACAGCATATGTATAGGGTCTCCTTAATTCCTGCATCCACCTCTCCCAGGAATTCTCATCGGTGAAAATATGCTGTAACTCGCAACCATTCCCTCTTTTTTCAAGACGCTCCCTGTACTCTAACCGTGCCTCGCAGTAGGGATATATGAGATAAAAAGGCATATGATCTCGATCTAACCAGTGCAGGATTGTCCCATCCGTAGGAATAACAATAACATTTCCCGGGTACTTTTCATATACTTCTGATAATGCATCATAATAGGTGTATCGCCAGTTCCAGTTCATTTCCAGATCAGGACTGCCCTTCATAGCTTCTATGCGTTTTTCTAAAACTAGCCTTTCATAATCGAACGGATATTTAAAGGGCATTACTCCCAAATCCACGGCTCTCCTGTTTTGTTCACAATAAGTTGTTTTCCCTACTCAATAAACCTGCTTGATGGGGGCATAAATTATGCCCCCGTGTAGTTGATTTTATAACCTCGTTGTTAAACGGCATTTCACCTGAATCCCATAAATATAGCATTAGACAAAGTGCTTCGACGTATAGAGGGCATAGCCTCCAACTGCTCGTAAAGGTATTTTCATCGCCATATTCCGTCGCTCTTTTAATATCCTCCTCACTCCGATTATCCTCGCGCATTGCGTTTAAAGCTTATCCAGCCTCTGGTAG
>SCPP01000262.1_pt1 | contig 28408 bp, 49 predicted proteins | sample 6106811 | NCBI WGS metagenome assembly SCPP01 (sample SAMN10720449, study PRJNA508395) | human gut metagenome | isolation source: Participant 2 stool, 15 month | host: Homo sapiens | collected 2018
CGACGGCGTGGCCAACATGTACATGAAGGGTGCTGGACACCAGACCCCTCAAGAGCGTGCTGGACAAGGAAGTCGGCCTGCGCACCGGCAACACCCTGTCCCACGTCGCCGTGTTCGAGGTCAAGGGCATCGAGCAGCTGCTGTTCCTGACCGACGTCGCCTTCATGACCTACCCGACGCTGGAGGATAGGGCATATCATCGAGAACCGTCGCCGTTGCCCATACCTGCATCGGTACTTCGAGGTCGCGCCGCTGAGCCGCCCGTTGAGGTAACCCGAAGATGCCCTGCACGTCGATGCCGACGAGCTGCGCAAAATGAACGCCGAGGCAAGATCACCGGCTGTCGTCGACGGTCCCCTGTCCATGGACATTGCCATTGACCCCGAGGCTGCCCACCACAAGGGTGCCAGGACCGCCCGGCCGCCGGCCATGCGGATATCCTGCTGTTCCCCGACATCCAGGCGGGCAACCTCGTCACAAGACGCTGGTCCATACCGCCGACTGCAAGAACGGCCTGCATCTGACCGGTACCAAGGTCCCCGCTATCCTGACGAGCCGCTCCGATTCCTTCCAGACGAAGGTCAACTCCATCGCACTGGCTGCTGTGGTCGCAGCGGGGCTGGATCAGTAATTGTAAAAGCCTTCCCCATCGGGGAAGGTGGCCGACTTAGCGAGGCCGGATGAGGGCTGTACCTGCTGTGTTGCCCGTTTGCGGGCCATCACGGGAGGCGCCCCTCATCCAGCTTCCCCCAAAGAAAGAATTTTAAAGGAGACGTTCACAATGTCCATCAAACTCTGGTCATCAATCCCGGCTCCACCTCCACCAAGGTCGGTGTGTTCGAGGATGAGACCCTGCTGTTTGAAGAAACGCTGCGCCACCCCACCGAGGAAATCGCCAAGTATGCCAGCGTCATCGACCAGAAGGACTTCCGCAAAGGAGATCATTCTGGACTTCCTGAAGGAGAAAAACTGCGATCCCAAGACCCTCAACGTCATCGTGGGCCGCGGCGGCCTGCTCAACCCATCCCCGGCGGCACCTATGCCGTCAGCGATGCCCTGCTGGCTGACCTGAAGGCCGGTGTGCAGGGCCAGCATGCCTCCAACCTGGGCGGTATCCTCGCCCGCGAGATCGGTGATTCCCTGGGCGTGCCCAGCTACATCGTTGACCCCGTCGTCGTTGATGAATTGACCGATAAGGCGCGCATTTCCGGTATGCCGGGCTGCCGCCCGCCCTCCATCTTCCACGCGCTGAACCAGAAGGCGTTGCCCGCCGCTTTGCCAAGGAGAACGGCAAGCGCTACGAGGATCTGAACCTCATCGTCATCCACATGGGCGGCGGCGTCTCGGTTGGTGCCCATGACCACGGCAAGGTCGTGGATGTGAACAACATTCTCGATGGCGAGGGCTGCTTCAGCCCCGAGCGCAGCGGTACCGTGCCTGTGGGCGACCTGGTCAAGATGTGCTTCAGCGGCAAGTACACCCAGAAGGAAGTTTATAAGAAGATCTGCGGCAACGGCGGCTTTAACGGCTATCTGCGCACGAACGATGCCCGTGAGGTCGGCAAGATGGCGGAGTCCGGCGACGCGCTGGCAAAGCAGGTCTGGGAATTCTTCTACCAGATTGCCAAGGATGCCGGCGCTATGGCCGCTGTCCTGCACGGCAAGGTCGACCAGATCATCCTGACCGGAGGGTATTACAACCCTTCACGGCCCAGACCCTGACCGATTACCTCGGCTGGATCGCCCTGTCACCACTTACCCCGGCGGGACAGCTGCTTGCCCTCTGCCAGGGGGCTCTCCGCGTCATGACCGGCGAGGAAGAAGCGAAGAACTACTAATTTAACATAAAATAAACCGCACCGCTGACGAGCCAAATCGTCAACGGCGGTGTTTTATGCTATAGTGCTGCAGGGGCCGGGCATGCCCGGCCAGTGGTGTCCCGTCGGCGGGTGTTTTATGGGGATGTGGCGGGCCGCATGTGCGGCCCTACCGCGCGCAAACCGGAAGTGGTCGGCGTCCTCGACGCCCGCGGAGGTCAAGACCCCTCCCTACGGAGAACCGGGACGGCAGGCTGTAGGGGCGGTCTTGACCGCTCCGGGCAGTCTTGCGCCCGCCGCAGCGTTCCCGGAGGGGTGAATCCCTCCTACGGCTAAAACAAACGTACCAGCATTTTTTGACAGCGGGTATCCTGCCTACCCACCAAAACAACGGCCCCGGCTACGCGCAAAATAATCGCGTCTACGTCAAACCGGAACGGTGCGGTATCGGTGCGCACGAACAGCTGTGTAACTTCTATCACACAACCGCCCACTACAGCAAGCCAGACGGCACCCGCCCCACGCCAGCGGGTGAGATGCGTGGCAGCAGAAGAACTGGCAAGGAAAACACAAAAGTTCATCCAAAAGACAAAATGCCCGCGAAACGCATATCCGGAGCCGTTAAGATACCTTGACCTGGAACGAGACAGAGCAGATATTGTGCGATTTGCCGAAATGGTACGAGATTTAAATTTTCCTGCCACGATGAGACTTGCCAGAAATCCAGCACAGGGAACGCAACACACCCGACAAACGCTCCGGCAAAGTACAAATCGAGCAGCCACAGCCCAGCCACGGCCATGGCCGATGCGCGGCGGAAGGCTCGCACCTCGGTCAGGGCATCGGTGCAAAGCAGTCGCAGCAGCCAAAGGCGGATGTTGTAAAACAAACGGAAGTGCAACGAGTAATAACAGAGATTCTATGCTAAAGCCATGGATGCCCGCACCTGTCAGAACCAGCCGCAAAATTGCAGCGTCAAGAACGCCGCAGCAAACAGCAGAAACCGGCCAATACGGTGTAGGAACGGCGGCGGCGCAATTGGGGCCAAGTTCCCGCGTGTAGTCTACCAGCTGACGCGTAGTGCGGGCCCCAGCTTCAGCCGTCTGCATGGCAGGCGGCTGTAGGCGGCGTTCGCCAGCCAGCAGCTCACCTACGGTTATATCCAGCACGTTAGCCAACGGCAAAAGCAGAGAAACATCCGGCAGGCCCTTTCCTGTCTCCCAACGGCTGACTGCTTTGTCCGTCAGTTGAAGTTTGTCGCCCAGCTGGCGCTGCGTCCAGCCCTTGGCGCGGCGCTCCGCTCCAATGAATCTACCGATTTTGTGGCATCCATGTCTAAAACCTCCTTTTTGTTCTGTGCCCATTATAAAGAAAACGCGCTCATTTTGGCAACCTATGCTTCATAGAGTTGCTAAAACAAACGCGTTTTCGCTGAAATTTATTCGTTCTGGTTCTCGCTCTTCCCCAACTCCAACTGCCGGTGCCCTCGCCGTGGACTTCGTTGGATTGGAGCATGATGATGAAACAGCCGGGGTCGATATTCGCACGGCGTGCTCGATCTCGTACAGTTGCTTGTTGGAGCAGGCACAGAGCACCACGTCCTGGCCGCCGTAGCCGCCGCGGCCCTGCAAAATCGTCGAGCCGCGGTCCGCTACCCGGTCAATCTCAGCACAGGCGGCCGCGCCGTCGTCGGTGATAATCATTGCCAGCATCGACGACGAGAGCCGAACATCATCTTGTTAATGACGGCGGACACAATGAAATTGAACATGATACCGTAGATAATAGAATCCACATCCTGGAAAACTGCGCCGTTGAGCAGAATGACCGCCAGCGCCGCCGCAAAGGTGATGTTGCCAAATGGAAGGTGCGGGTGCTTGGCCTTGATGCCCATGGTGATGAAGTCCAGGCCGCCGGTGCTGGAATTGTTCATGTAGATCAGTGCGTCGCCGATGCCGCCCACCACGACGCCGCAGATTGTGGCCAGCAGGCGGTCCCCTGATAGACCGGCATGAGCGGCAGCAGATAGTCCGTAAAGATTGCAAAGAGCACCATGCAGTAGACACTGCGAATAAAGAACGATTTGCCGAGCAATTTATACGTGCAAAGGATAATGGGAATGTTAATGAGCACATTGCTCAAACCCATGGGGATGCCGAACAGGCGGTATAAGATGGCGCAGATGCCCGCAACGCCGGTGACGGGGACCTCGGCGGCCACGGCAAAGCTGTAGATACCGGCGGCGGAGATGAAGCAGCCCAGGGTCTGCAAAAGCAGATTTGTGTATTTGTTTTCGTCATGGGGACCCTCAAAAAGGCCGGGAGCAAACAATGCTGCTCCCGGCTGAATTTTCAGGTTCAGACGTTCTTTGATCTTGGATGCGCTGTATGTGTTCAGGGCGGAACTGTTCAGGTTATGCTCCAGTGCGGCACCGGCGGCGTAGAGCTCATCCTGGATGGCGTCAGATTTCATGCTGGTCAACAGGTCGTACATACTGTTCAGCTCGTCCACAGTGTAGGTCTTGAACGGATCAATCTTACGGGCAACCAGAATCGTCGTGCCCAGGTCGATGGTCGTCCAGTGGTTCATACCGGCGGCATCCAGCGGGTCGGTCAGGTTGTTGTACTCGTCGCTGCCGTAGCTGCTCAGGTCGTCCGGCGTGTACAGCTGGGAAGCTGCGTAGTAAACGGCCTGGCTGGCGTCCAGACTGCTGCCCCTGGCGGCCATCGCCTCGGCACATAGGTCATGGCGGCGGTGTACAGGGCGCTGCTGGACGCAGTCTCGGCAGTGGCAGTCTCGTTCAGCTCGGCCATGCAGCTCTCTGCGGTGGCCATGATGGCGGCCTTCTGGTCGTCATCGGCCATCGAGTAGGTGGAGTAATCCACCAGCGGGAACTGCACAGCCTCGATGTAGTAGCAGTCGTTGTTGACGAAGTCGGTGTACTCGGCGTCAGTCACGGGGCTTGTGCCGTCGGGACCGTAGGTCATCTTCAGCAGAGCCTTGGCCTTATGGGCGTTGAGCAGGTAGGCCTCCACGCTGGACTTGCTGATACCGTTGGCGGTGTACAGATCACCGTTGAGCTCCACAGGTTGTCGGCAGTGTCGGCGGCCTCGGCGGTAGCGGCGTCATCCAGCACGCCGTTCTGCTCGGCAAACTGCTTCTCCACGGCAGCATAGTACTCAATGGCGTGGGTCGTCAACTGGGCAACGTAGTCACTGCCGACGGCGGTGACATCCTCGCCGTTGATCGTACCGGTGCAGGTGGCCTTCAGCACGGCCTTGACGTCGGAGGCAGTCTCGCCGGTGGCAAGCTCTGCCGCGTTGGCGGCGGTGTTGTAGGAGTTGTACTGAGCCAGCAGGTAGATACCGGCCGGGATCTCGACCCGCCGATGGAGCCGACGGTGGACGGCGTGGACATGGCGCAGCCAGCCAGCGCCAGCACCATGGAAACAGCCATGGCAAGGCTGAACAGCTTGGTTTTAATGGAACGCATGATTTGGTTCTCCCTTTATGATTGGCTTTGCGGCACAACGCCGCAGCATAAATGATATTATACCGCATTTTGCCGCTATTGCAACCCCGCGGGGTGTGATATACTTGTGAAAATGTGTGGGGCACCTATGTAGGGGCCGCACATGTGCGGCCCGCAACTTTCCCGTGAACGACCGCCTGTTTTACACGAGCGGGCCCTACAAAACTACCGAGGAGATCCACTATGCTTTGACCACTGAACTCGACAAATTGTCCGGCACCGACTGGCAGCTGTTTTGCGCAGGAGCGCGCAAAGCCGTATTTTGCGGAATTAGACGCCTTTGTGACAGTGGCTGCGGCGGAAAAACCGTCTACCCCGCGCCGGAAAATATCTTTGCGGCGTTCCGCGCCTGCCCGGCATCGTCGGTGCGGGTGGTCATCCTGGGCAGGACCCTACCATGAGCCGGGTCAGGCCATGGGGCTGTCCTTCTCAGTGCCGGACGGCTGCAAGGCCCCGCCGAGCCTGCGCAACATTTTAAGGAATTGGAGAGCGAGTTCGGCCCCGGCTGTGCCGCACACCGACTTGACGCTGTGGGCGCGACAGGGTGTGCTGCTGCTGAACACCGTGCTGACCGTAGAGCAGGGCGCGGCCAACGCCCATGCGGGCCGCGGGTGGGAGACGTTTACCCGTGCGGCGCTGGAATACGCCGCCGCTGCAGGCACGGCCCCGCTGGCCGCCGTGCTGTGGGGCAAGCCCGCCCAGAAATACGCACCGATTTTCAACCGGGCTGCCGCCCATCGCCCGGTGCTGGTGCTGGAATCCGCCCACCCCAGCCCGCTTTCGGCCTACCGCGGGTTCTTTGGCTCGGCACCGTTTGGCAAGGTGAATGCGTTTTAAAAACAACGGTGCAGCGGAAATTGACTGGTATCTGCCCGCAAACGCAACCCAAAGTTGACAGATTGCCGGGGTAACTGTATGGTGCGCAACCGGGGAATTTGGTAAGATAAGGTCAGAAAATTTCCGAAAACCCGTAGGGCGGATTCCGTATCTGCCCGCAAGGCCGGCAGCCGTTGACGGGCGCATATAGAATGCGCCCCTACGATTGCCATAAGGCTGCCAAGGAGGAGACACACCATGACATTTTCCGATAAGCTCATTGCTCTGCGCAAAAGGCGGGCTGGTCCCAAGAGGAACTGGCCGAGCGGCTGAACGTCAGCCGCCAGTCGGTCTCAGTGGGAGAGCGCACAGTCGATGCCTGACATTGACAAAATTTTACAGTTGAGCAGTTTGTTCAGCGTGACGACGGACTGCCTTTTAAAGACACGCAGGACGACACGCAGCCTGCCGCGGCACAGACGCCCTCTCCCTGCCCCGGGTGACGCTGACGCAGGCGGAGGATTACCTGACCAAGGCACAGGCCAACGCGCCGCAGATGGCGCTGGCGACGGCGCTCTGTGTCGTCTCCCCCATCCCGCTGCTGGCGCTGGGTACGGTGAGGGAGCTCGGGCTGCTTGGTTTGGACGACGATCTGGCGGGCGGCTTGGGGATGATCGCGCTGCTGGTGCTGGTGGCTGTGGCCGTTGTGCTGTTTATGCAGTGCGGCGCGGCGGTGCGGGAATATGAGTTTCTGGAAAAGGAGCCCATCGAGACCGAGCACGGCGTGACAGCGCTGGTGCGGGAGCGCCGCGACGCCTTTGCGCCGAGTATGACCGGGCCAACCGCATTGGTGCGGCGCTCTGTATTCTGGCGGCGGTGCCCCTGTTTGCGGCTGTGATGGTCGGTGTGTCGTTTTTGATGTCGATGTCCATCTGTCTGCTGTTGGTGCTGGTCGCCTGCGGCGTCTACGCCTTTGTGCGGGTGAGCACGGTGCGGGATGCCATGGATCAGCTGTTGGAGGACGGGGACTTTACCCGCGGGCACAAGGCCGTGAAAGGGCGGCTGACCGCGCTGACTGCCGCCTACTGGCTGGTGGTGGTCGCCATCTTCCTGTGGTACACCTTCGGCCCCCAGGGAAACGGCCAGCCGCAGTACAGTTGGTTCATCTGGGCCATTGCGGGCGTGGTCTACGCCGCGTGTGTGGTGGCGGCAAAGGCGTTTGTGAGGAAAAAGTGTAAAGGCAACAGCCCTGACCGAGTGATGGTCAGGGGCTTGCTATAGATAGCGGTAGGGGCCGGGCATGCCCGGCCGCGGCTTCCGCAAGAGGTCATCTGCCGTACAGCTGCGGGCCGCATATATGCGGCCTGCGGGCGATCCCTCTGGGGAGAGACAATTTATTCAAATCAGCCCAAAATGCGCCAGTGCCTTTGCAAGGCCGTCTGCGGTAATGTCGTCGGTGACATAATCCGCGGCCTGCTTGGCGGTATCACAGGCGTTGCCCATGGCGACGCCGATCCCGGCATATTCCAGCATCGCCACATAGCCGTCAAAGGGGATGCCGTCCAGCGCGTGCAGGTACGGCAGGTGCACCGGCGGGCGGCCTGTGGCAATAAACGTTTTGACGCCGTTTTTCGCAGTGCGGCCAGCGCCTGCACGGTGGATTCCGGCAGGGCCTTGGCGTGGAACAGAAGCAGCGTGCCGTCAATATCAAAAATGCGGCCTTGATTTGTGCCATGGCGGTGCTCCTTATTCGCGCTTGAGGCTGCGGCCCATCAGCGCCATCAGTGCGCTGCGGGCCTCGAGCTTGCCGTCCAGAATGGCCTCCACGGCCTGGACGATGGGCATTTCGACCTTATACTGCTTGGCCAGGCGGCAGGCGGCGGGCAGTGCGTTGATGCCCTCAACGACTTGGCCGACCTCAGTCTTGGCGTCCTCGACGGATTTGCCGCGGCCAATCAGCATACCGGCGTGCAGGTTGCGGCTGTGCATACCGTGCAGGTGACGATCAGGTCGCCCATACCGGACAGGCCCGCAAAGGTCTCGGCCTTGCAGCCCATGGCGGTGCCAGTCGGGACAGCTCGGCGTTGCCGCGGGTGATAAGGGCGGCCTTGGCGTTGTCGCCGTAGCCCAAGCCCAGCGCGATGCCGACGGCCAGCGCAATGACGTTCTTGACCGCGCCGCCCAGCTCGGTGCCGCGGCGGTCGTCGTTGGTATAGACGCGGAAGGTCGGTGTGTTGAAAATTTTCTGCACAGTCTTGGCGGCGTCCTCGTCGGCGCTGGCGGCCACGATGGCGGTGGGCATATCGCGGGCGACTTCCTCGGCGTGGTGGGGCCGGACAGTGCCACAACGCGCGCTTTGCGCCCGGCCTTGGCAAGCTCATCCTCGATGATCTCGCTCATGGTCATCAGGGTCTTATCCTCAACGCCTTTGGCGACGTCAACGATCAGCTGGCCCTCCGGGATGTGCGGCGCGGCCTTTTGCGGTGGCGCACAAACGGGGACGGTACGGCAAAGAGCAGGATGTCGCGGCCCGTGCAGGCCTCGGCAATGTCGGCGGTGTAGTGCATTGCGGCGGGCAGCTCCATACCGGGCAGGTTGGGATGGCGGTGCGTGGTGCTTAAAGACTTCAGCTCGGCGGGATCGCGCTCCACACGGTCACATCGCGGCCATTGGCGGCCAGCAGCCGCGCCAGCGCAATACCCCAGGTGCCGGCACCGAATACGGCAATTTTGTCATAGAAATAGTTCTCCTTGTTTGATGAAGTTAGCTGTGCCGCTTGGCGGGGGCCGGACGTGTCCGGCCCTCAGCGTGAGCAGAAGAATGCCCACGGGAAGGCCGAGGGCGAGGCATGCCTCGTCCTTACCGGGCATTCCGTCCCAGCAGCGAAGCAAACAGCCGCTGGCGGGGCTTGGGGCGGGGGCGTCCACATCCAGATAGACCCTCTCAAAGCAGTTGACGATGCGGGTCGCGCCGTACTGTTGCTCCCGCGGGATGGAGCAGCCGTAGTTCAGATGGATGTGCCCATGCAGCATATACTGCGGGTGATAGCGGTCCAGCAGCGTGGAAAACGCCGTGAACCCGCGGTGCGGCAGGTCGGTCATGTCGCCGTAGCCGTGCAGCGGCGCGTGGGTGACCAGTATGTCAATGCCGCCATGGCGGTCAATCTTGCCGCGCAGATGGTTGATGCGCTTTTTCATCTCGGCCTCGGTAAACTGCCAGGCGCCGGTGCGGTAGCGGCAGCTGCCGCCCAGCCCCGCCACCCGCAGGCCGTTGTGACATAGACCTCGTCATCAATGCAGATGACCCCCTGCGGCGGGCGGGTGTCGTAGCTCTCGTCATGGTTGCCGTGTACGTACAAAAGCGGCACGGGCGCCATGGTGGCTAAGTATTCCAGATAGTGGCGGCTCAAATCGCCGCAGGCGATGATCAGCTCGACCCCTTCCAGCTTGTCGGGGTGAAATAGTCCCACAGGGCCTTGCATTCCTCGTCGGCGATAGCTAGAATCTTCACAGCTCGGCCTCCTTCTCCACCGGGAGAAGATCGCGGTGGATGCCCTGCATACGGTACATCGGCTTCGCGATATCGGCTAGCTCGTCATATTCGGGGATGTGGCCGTCAACGGCGTCGCACAGCCAGTCCATGTGGGCGATCTGCTCCAGGTCCAGCCCATGGCGGCCGCTGTTCTTGACGCTGCCGTCCTGCGCCGTGATGCGGCAGTGGAACGGATCGATCATACCGGAAGTGACGCCGGAACGCAGGATCTGTGCCAGGTGGTTGACATCGGGCGGCAGTTCGCGGCTGAGCAGCACGTCCATGACGCCGCTGTTCATGCCCCACCAATAGTTGACGGCGCGGCCGTCGGTGCCGGATTTATCCCGCACCCAGCCGCCGTTCAAAACGGTGCGGATGACATTCTCGTAGAACTGGCCCCAGTGCCAGAACGGCGTAGCCAGGTCCTGCAATACGCCGCCGGGGCGCACCAAAAATGTGCCGAACTCCGCTGCGGGCGGTTGGGCATCGGTGCGTCGCGGCCCGAAATAACCGTGATGCCCTTCTGGGTGAAGGTGTGCAGCGGGTCAAGCTGGTCGGGCAGACAGGTCCATTGCAGGTCGATGCGGACGTTGGGGTTCGTCATCCGTGCGCCGAGCGCGAATGCGTTGATGTTGGCGGGTACGCCAAAGCTCGGGTAGTCGGCCACATAGCCGATGCGGTCCGTGCCCGCCATGGCACCGGCAATCGCGCCGGTGATGAACTTGGCCTCGTACACGCGGGTGTAATAGGTGCGGATGCTGGCGTAGGGCATCTCCATCGAGCAGTTCAGAATGCGAACCTGCGGGTGCTTGACGGCGGCGCGCAGGGACGCGCCAACTTGGGGCTGGTCGTAAAGACGACATCCACCGTCGGCGATGGCCTGCTCGACCAAGGCATCGGCGTTCTTGCCCAGGACGGCGTTGAAGTAGGCTGTCGTCTCGACCTGGCCCGCAAATACGGTGTCCAACTGGGTACGTCCAAACTCGTGCTGGCTCGTCCAGGAGCTGGTCCCGGGGGTGCGCTCGTGGACAAAGGCAACTTTCAAGTGGCTGGGTGCGGTGTGCTTGCCGGGCAGAATGTGGTCCAACAGCCCGGTCTGCTTCGGCTCGGCGGGTTTGTCGCTGACACGCACGGGGTCAGCCTTTTGCAGGGCCAGCACATCGTCCCACAGGGCGTCGAGCTTCTCGCTCAGCTCGCTGGGGCTTAAATTGGCAAGCTCCTCTTTGGTGTAAACGCGCAGCAGAAGCAGCAACACGTCGCCGACGGTACACTGCAGCCGTGCGCCGCCGTGGGCCAAAAAAGCCTTTTCGACCCAGTTGTACAGCGATACGACCTCGGTTCGATCCTCGCCAGTCCACTTTTCGTCCGGTGCCTTGCCCAGTATTTTGCAGGCGGGCATAGCTGCCGGGCTTGGTGAAGGTCAGCAGATAGTTCTGCATGACCGGGTAAAGTGCATGAACTCGTAGTACATCTGCACGGCGGGGTCGTCGCTGTACTGCGGCACGACGCGGGTGACATTGCCGGTGATGCTGCTGGCGTCAAAATACTTCAGCACGCTGACGCGCTTATTGCCCTCCTGCACGTAGAAGCGGCCCATGTACTCATAGCAGGTGATGGGGTCACGGATGCCCTCATCCACATGGGACACGCACAGGTTGACCCACTTGGTGGCAAACTCGGTCTTGAGGTCCAGCAGCGGCATAAAGTTGGATGCGAACGCTGCGGTGCGGCCCGAGTCTTGGTACCAACGAGCAGCTCCAGCGGGATCTCTACCTGGCCGAGCGGGATCTGGTTCTCCACAGGGACGTTTTGCAGAATATCGTCCAGTACGGGCAAAACGGCGACTGCCCGGCGTTCATCTTCTCGCGGTAATCGCGCTGGCCCTGTCGCAGGGCTTTCTGGTAGCAATCGATTCCATCTGCACGGTTCACGACCCATCGCCTCCTCAAAACTTATACATTAGCTACAAAATTATTATAACACATATGTGCGGAATATACAAAGATTTTAAAAGGCTTCCCCATCGAGCTGTCACCGAAGGTGACTGATGAGGGCTGTACCTGCCGATATTGCCCATGAACGGGTTATGATGGCACACTCGCCCCTCATCCGGCCTGCAGGCCACCTTCAGTCTACGCGCTAAGAGCCGCCTCCGGCGGTGCGCTCCGACACGCCTGCGGGCAGGGGAAGGATTTAGGACGTATGCACGGCCTTGGGGTAGACCTGATTCATCCGGTCATTGCCGTAGTGCCCGTCGAGATAGACCTCGACGCTGTTGGACGCAGGTACGCCGTTCAGGCGGTCATTGTACCGCACAAGCGCGGCGGAGCTGACGGCAATGTCCGCCGCCATAAAGATGCACAGTGCCCAGGTCAGCACTCTGCCGCCGCGGGCGGCAGCTTCTCGATGCAGGCGGAGATCGGCGGGTACAGCACTTTGAACCACGCCACCGCCGCAAAGCCCCAGAAGCAGTACAGCAGGTTGATGCGCCCGCCCAGGTTGAACGGTATCGCGCTGTAATCCCAGAACACCGCGCCGAACACGACCTCGGTAAAGACGCTGCACAGGTACTCATAGGCGCCGCCCAGCAGCGTGCCCATGACGAACAGCCAGCTGGCGGGCTTGTCCTTGTAGCGGTAGAGCAGCTGTGTGACCAGCGCGATGGCGAGGCCCACACGATGGAAAACGGCCACACCACGCTGGAACGGCTCATCCACTCGCCGCCCGTGACGCGGCAGAAAATGGTCTCGGTGATGTCGCCGAGGAACGCGCCGAAGAACAGTAAAATAATTTTTATAGGGGCTGCACCCGGCGGCAAAGGTGCCGCTCTGCTGCCGCTCGGGGCGGGCAAAGGTCAGTGCAGGATGGGCCTTCGCCATACGGCGCTCGACATGGTCAGGATCCACATGCCGCCGCGGACGGTCAGGTTTGCCAGACGGTTTTCTACAGCCGCGGCGGCGTGCCAGCGGTAGCGCAGGCCCGCCATAGCCAGCAGCGTGCCGACCAGATCGACGCAGAACACGACGAGCGCGGCCAGCAGCACAACAACAGATGCCGCGCGGCACAAGGCTGTACAGCGCCAGCAGCAGCGGGTTGCCCCATTTGAGCACGACAACGCCGAGCGCACCCCAGGTCAGCGACGCGCCGAGGCGAACATAGCCGTCCAGATTGAACGGCATAGCGCTGTAATCCCACCAGCGGGTGTGGGAGGTGCGCTCCAAAATGTGCCCGCCGATCCACTCAATGACGGTGGCATAGACGGCGCTGAACACAAAGAGGAAGAACCAGCCCTCACGAATGTCGCCGAGGGCAAACGTGATGACCAGACCGCCGATGCCGTACAAAATGCACAGCGGGCCGCTCAGAACGCCGCGGTCCTGATATTTGCGGTGTACGACGGCGGTAAAGAGGACCTCCCCACAGCCGAGGAACGAGTAGGCGAAGAAGAAACAATTTGATAGAAGGTCATAGGGGCTCCTGTCATAACACGGTAGGGGCCGGACATGTCCGGCCCGCAGCATAAATTTACAGCACAACGGTGGGAGGTGCAGGGCCGGGCATGCCCGGCCAGTGGCCTCCCTCTCCCGCTTGCTGAATACACACCCGCAGTAATCCTGCCGGTACAACCCATACTCGGCGCTCAACTGTAAACTGCGCTTGTAGCCGTCCTTTTGCGGAACTCACTGGGCAAAAACGGCACGCCGTACTGCCTGCCCAGCTCGGTGCCAAGCTCGTTCAGGCGGATGGGGTCCTTCATGGGCGAGATGGAAGCGTCGTGCAGTACCAGTCAAAGCCGTGCGCGGCGGCATAGCGGGCAGCCTGCTCCAGCCGCAGCCGATAGCAGACCGTGCAGCGTGCGCCCTTCTCCGGCTCGTCTCCAGTCCCTTCACGGCGGTGTAAAACTCCTGCGGGTCGTAGGGCAGCTCCACCACCGGGTAGTGGTAGCCCGCCTCCTCCACAAAGCGTTCCAGCTCGGCCTCCCGGCGGTGGTATTCCTCCGGTGGGTAGATGTTAAGGATTGTAGTAAGAATGGTCAGGTCAAAGTGCGCGGACAGGCGCTCCAGCGTCGCGCTGGAGCACGGCGCTGCAGCGTCAGCAGCTTCGGGCGGGCACCGTCCAGTGTGCGCAGGACCTTTTCCATTTCCAGCTGTAGTTGATGCGGTTTGGCATGGGTAGTGACCTCGTTTACACAGTGGCAGGGTGCGGCGCTTGCGGCGGACAAAAGCGCCGCAGCCGATGACCCCAGCAGGCTGACGGCGGAGGTACCTCAAACGCGCGCAATACCCGGGGGCGTGGTACCGGACATGGATCGTGCCGGTGTAGCCCGCGGGGATCGTTAGTACGATGCGCATATTCTCGCCGCTGGTGATGGCAAACGGTGCGCCGCTCTCGTCGGCGGCATAATAATTGCCGTAGTTGTAGATGGGCAGCGAGATGGCCGCCTCGCCGCCGTCGTTCTCGACGCTGACATAGGCGACGCCCTCACGCTTTCATAGCTGATAAGGTGCAGGTCGCCGCTGGCGAGCAGGCTGCGCCAGATGGCCTCATAGGAGCTGGCACCGTCGTGAGGTATTCCGCCGTGCCGACAGGTTGATGGTGGCGTTCTGGTTGTAGGTCGCGTAGGGCTTTCGCCCTGGGCGCTCATGATGTTCGTCTCGGTGATGCTGGCGGTCAGCAGCGCGGCGCAGACAAAGCCCGCGGCGGCCAGCGCGGCGCGGCGCTCCGGCAGCAGCTGCAGCGCAAACAGCGCAACAGCGCAGAACAACAGCGATGCCAGCGAGAAACGGAACGGGAACTGGAACATTCCACGACCTTGCCGACGGCGGGGCCGAACCAGCCCTCGACAAAATCCACGGGAAGGCGTGGAGCGAGAGCACGAGCGTCAGCACGGCAAACCGGTGGCGGTGTACAGGTGCTTTGCGGCGGGGCGTGTGTCCCCGCGGGCCTGGGCGTGCCACAGGCAGTAAAACGCCAGCGCAAGCGCCAGCAGCAACGGCAGACCGGGGTCAGCGCCATGTCGTGGGTCGTGCCCTCGGCGGAGCCACCCGACGTGCCGAAGAAGCTGAACAGCTGCACGGCGTACAGGCCGTGCTTCTGCAACCGATCAGATCGCTGCGGTTGACAAGGAACGGAATGGTGCTTGTGGATCAGGAACGGGAAAGATACCACGCGCTCACCCCACGGCCAGCAGTGCGGCCTTGATGGAGCCAGCAGCCGCGGGCGGAGTCTCCGCAGGCGCAAAGACAAAACAAAATCAGCAGCAGCGCCGTCAGCTCACAGGAGAGCAGATGGCTCTGCACCATGGCCCACCATGCCCAGCGCCATCGGCAGCCAATCCCGAAGCGGGGCCTGTCCCTGGTGTAGATGCCGTACAGGCCCGCCAGCACCAGGCGGGAAGAAGGCCATGGCCGTGAATTCGCCCGCAGCGGCGCGGGTGTAGACGCAGGTCAGCCGATAGGCGGACAGCGTGTGAGCAGTGCCCCAGCAGACCAGCCGACGGCTGGCCGTGATTTGGCAAAGCTGGAAATAGGCGATCAGGCAGGTCGCCAGCGTGACCGCAAAGAGGTAGACCTGGTAGCAGGTGCGCAGCGGCAGCCACAGGTTGTGAGCAGCGCGGGCAGCAGCAAAACAGCTCACAGTAGCACAGCGGGTTCGCGTAGCCGTAGCCGTTCAGCGTCGTGGTGGTGAACCGCACCGGGAACTGCCCATAGGACAGCTCCGCAACCATGGCGGCGATGCGCTGCATGTGAAATTCCGGATCATGGCCGAAGTACAGATGGTTGCTAAACAGCGGCAGGCAGGCCAGCAGCGTGATGCCCGCCAGCGCCAGCGGCAGGACGCAACGCACGGCGGCGGGCAGCGCCCGCTCCCATGGGCAAACAGGAGCAGCAGTGCGGCGTCCGCGGCGGCAAACAGCACAAGGAGCAGAGCAGCCGCGCCGCTGGTGGATGGGCTGCTCGGTCAGGGTGATGCTGTAAATGTACAGCTGGCCTGGTCGTAGGTGACGGTGGCGGTCAGGTCCTGCATCCGCGCACCGAAGCCGACCAAAGCCGGGTCGTCAGGCTGCGGTGGCAGTCGTCCAGCCGCAGCGCGTCAAAGGTCACGGCGGCGGGGCTGCGTTCACTGGCAAAGGTCAGCGACCCGGCAGCGTTGAGCATATTGAAGGTGGGCGCGTCGGGCGTCTGGCAGGAGAAATAACGGACTGTGACCTCATACGCACCGGAAGGCAAAGCAATATTGTCTGCCGAGAAGGTCATCAGGTTGTCGCTGTGGTAGCCGATCTGGTTCCAGATTTTTAAGCCGTCGTCGTCCGCGGCAGCAATGTCGGGCAGGGTGTTCGTAAAGTCGCCGGGCGTCAGCGCCAGCTTATACGGTGCGCCGAACAGCCCGGCTGCCAGCGCGCAGACAACGGCCAGCTCGGCGGCCAGCAGCGCCGCAAACAGCCGGTTGCGGCGGCAAAGGCAATAAAGTGTTTCATCCGGGGCTCCCTCACAGTTTATCAGCCGTCCCAGATCATGAGCTTGGCATTCACGATGGACCTGTCCTCCACGGTGGCAAGGTAGTCGCCGTTGGCGTCCCGCGGGGTCTGGGTGCAGTCCAGCAGGCAGATGGCGCGGGCTTCCTCGGTGCCGTCGGCCAGGCGGACCTTATATGATGACAGCGTTGTCGGGGACATAGGCGCTCTGCACGTAGACCTGTACCCGTCCATCAGGTCACTGTCGGCGCTTTGCAGCCTGCCGCACCAGGCCAGGTCGTACCCGCCGTACTTGCGGTAGGTCTGGTAGGCGTAGGCGTCGCCGTCGGTGGCGGGGTTCTCGGTCAAAGGACCTGTGCGTGGAGGGCGCGCCCGGTGAACCGGCTGAAAAAGGCCGTCTCGGCGTCGGCGTTGCTGTCCCAGACATTCTCATTGCAGAGAATCAGGTCGTCGGATTGTACGGCATCGGCAAGACCGGCCTCAATCGTGCGGACAAAGAACTGATAGGCAGCGAGGTTCTCGGCGTGGTGAGTGCGCACGACGCCCCGCAGGTAGGAGCCGTTCAGGCAGAGACCACCGCCAGCGCCGCCGTCAGGGCCAGTCGTGATACCACGGAGAACTTTCGGCAGCTTACAGCACAGCCTCGCCAGCAGCGCCAGCAGCGCCGCGGCGAGCAGCGTAAAGCCGATGGAGCTGGCCGCCGCGGGAATGTAGCCCCACTGCCAGGTAATGGCCTCGGGCTGCTGATAGCGGGCGGACAAAGCCAGCAACAGCGCGGGCAGTGCCCAGACGGCCAGGCCGAACCCGGCCAGTGCGCCCAGCGTTCTGCCGCGCAGTTTTTAAACGGCACGCCGAAGAAGATCAACAGTCCGGCCAGCACACCCAGCGCCAGCGGCTACAGCCGATCCCCGTTCGTGATGACCCCGGCGTCCTCCTGCAAAGGCGGAGTTCAGCCCAGGGAGCGACGCGGCCATCTGCTGCACTGTGACGCGCAGCACGGCGGGAATATCCAGAAGCTCGTTGCCGGTGCCGCCGTTGCGCCCGCACAGAACGTGGAACACAAGCGCCGCGCCCATGCCGCCAGCGCGGGAGCCGTGTCAGCAGGGCGTTTTGACGCTGCGTCGGCGCAGCAGCCAGACGACGAGCGCCAGCAGCAAAGACATAGCCGATCTCATAGGTGCCGCAGGCGATAAAGGACAACACCGCGCCCAGCACAGCCAGCGGCGGTGCCGTGTCCTACCGCAAACAGGCAGAGCCAGGCCGTCATAGCCCAGAACAGCGCCCGCTGCGGTACGGCGTAGTAGCTGTACATACCCTCGTTCCAGATGGGGCCGCCGCCATGGCCAGCGTAAAGCCGCCAGCGCCAGGGCATCCCGCTGCCAGTCTGGCCGCCACGCGGCTGACAGCGAAGGCCGCCGCGCCGGTCCAGGCGATGATGTAAAGCCGGTAGTGCGTCAGGCTGGTGTAAAACAGCAGGTCGACGGCGTTCGGGTAATGGAACGGGAAAAACGGACCTCCTGCAGCGTAAAGTACCGCAGCCGCCCCTGCAGGTCCTGCAGAGCATACTGCCAGAACGGCATCCGTTGAAAGTCGTACATCCAACGGTTCAGCGTTAATTTGTCGTCCCCTTCCGGCGGGATGCTGATGGTGACGCGCAGATACAGCACGCCCACCGCAAAATAGCCAGATAGGCCGCAGCCAGCAGCAGCCGATGGTACCGCCGACAAAATGATTTGACCTGTTCCATAGGGACGGGGCCCTCCACAAAAATCACATATATACTAAATTATAGCATAAACCCCCGCTGCACGCAACGCACAGCGGGGCTTTAAACTCTAATTGTATAAGACTGCTGAAAAATACGAAAAGTAAAGCAAAATCAATGCTTCAGCGGCTTTTCAGCATGCCCAGCAGCAGGGCCGTGGTCAGGGTGCCGACAGCCAACGCAATCAGAAAGCCCGGAGGGTTTTCCATGACCGGCAGCAAAACAACCCGCCGTGCGGCTGGGACCCGCAGCCCAGCAAAATCGTTATGAACCCGGCCAGTGCACTGCGATGCAGGCGAGGCTGACCTGCAGCGGATCGCGCAGTGCAAACGGCAGCACCCTCGGTCACGAAGGTCGCGCCCATCAGCAGGGTCTGCGGCGCAGAGCAACGCTCGGTGCTGGTGAACCGCGTCGGGAACAGCAGGCAGGCCAGCCCAATGCCCAGCGGCGGAATCATGCCGCCCGCCATGACAGCGGCCATCAGGTCATACTGCTGGTCTACCAGTGCCAGCGTGCCGCTGACGTAGGCGGCCTTGTTGATCGGTCCGCCGTAGTCGGTAGCCATCATGCCGCCCAGCAGCGTGCCCAGCACCAGGCGGCTGCCGCCCTGCATCCCATCCAGCTGGATGGAAGCCAGGCATTGAAACGCCCGAGCGGCGGATTGATGGCCATGACCATCAGGGCACCGACAAACAGCAGACTCAACAGCGGCACCAGCAGCCCGGTCTTGATGTGGTCCAGATCCTGCGAATGCGGCGGAACAGGTAATTCAGAAGCCGCACAGCCAGACCGGCAGCAAAGCCCGCAACAATGGCCCCCAGAACCCGCTGGAGATCAGCCCAACCGGGGGCGGTGGTTGTGCCGAGCTGTGCCAGGTAGCCGCCCATCAGGCCGGGCATAAAGCCGGGCCGGTCGGCAATGCTGTACGCGATGAACGCGGACAGAATCGGGTACATCATGGAGAGCGCGGCGTTGCCGACGTTCGTCATCATGGTGGTGATGTCGCTGCGGCCAAAAGGTGCTGCAGCAGCAGGAAAGCGCCAGCATCACGCCACCCGCCACCACAAAGGGCAGCATATGGGAGATGCCGCTCATCAGGTGGCCGTATTCGCGGCCCAGCTCCTTCCAGTCGCTGGTGCGGAAGGCGTGCCCCGCGGTAGACGGGAGCCTTGCCGGAAACGGCCTTTTCCAGCAGCCGGTCCGCGTCGCGCAGCATCCCCGCCGAGGCATAGACCAGCCGCTTGCCCACAAACCGCGCCAGTGGATCGAGCGGTCTACCGCCACGATCACGCACTCTGCAGCCTGGATCTCATCATCGGTCAGTTCGTCGTTGACACCGGCAGCGCCGTTCGTCTCGACCTTGAGCGTCAGGCCGCGGGCCTGCGCGGCCTGCTGGAGCGCCTCGGCCGCCAGGTAGGTGTGCGCAATGCCGGTGGGGAGAGCCGTCACGGCCAGCAGCTGATAGCCGGGCTTGGCGCGCGCCCGGCGCTGCGTCAGACGGGGCAGACGGCGGCTCCTGTGCGTCCTGCTCCGCGCGGAGATGGCGCGGCAGAATGCCTCGGGTCTCCTCTCCGCAGGCGGGCGCAGAAATCGGTGTCCAGAAGAGCGTCGCCAGCTCGGCCAGCACCTGTACGTGCAGGTCGTTGGCCTCGGCGGGGCGGCGATCATCACCAGCAGGTCCAGCGGCTTGCCGTCCGGTGTGTCGCAGGGCAGCGGCGGGTCCAGCGTCAGCGCAGCCAGCTGCAGCTGCCTGACGGCGGTGCTTTTGGCGTGGGGGATCGCCAGTCCATTGCCCACGCAGACGCCGCCCAGTTCCAGCCGGGCGCGGACATCTGCCGCAAACACAGCGGTGTCAGTCAGATTGTCAGTCCGTCCAGCAGTGTAACCATCTGCTGCACTGCACCGGTGAGCGAGTCTGCCCGCTGGCGCAGTGCGACACAATCCGGCCGCAGGTAGTTGGCAATGCGCATGGTTTGAGCCTCCGTTTGGTGCCGCTGTGCTCCGTCAGCTGTCGATGCAGCGCGGCTTTTGCGGCGCAGTATTACTAAAAGCGGTTCCGCCGCAACGGAACCGCTATGAGAGCTGAAGAATTAGTTGAGCAGGGTCTTCTCGGTCTCGGGATCGAACAGATGAATCTTGTGGGTATCCATGGCAACGGTGATCTTGTCGCCGCGGCGAGACTTGGAAGTGGGGGCAACACGAGCCATCAGGTTCTGGCCCTGATAGGTCAGGTACAGGTAGATCTCAGCGCCCATCAGCTCGGAAACCTCAACCTCAGCGCCAATGTGGCTGTTGGAATGCTTGTCCAGGAATTCCTCATCGTCCTTGATATCCTCGGGACGGATGCCAACCTTCAAGGTCTTGCCAACGTAAGCGTCCAGCTTGCCGTCAGCGGTCTTTTCCTTCGGCAGAGGAATGTCGGTGCCAGCCAGATCAACGGTGAACTGGTCGCCGTTCTTCTTCAGGGTGCCGTCCAGGAAGTTCATCTGGGGGCTGCCGATGAAGCCTGCGACGAAGATGTTGCAGGGATAATCGTACAGGTTCTGCGGGGTATCGACCTGCTGGATCATGCCGTCCTTCATGACGACGATGCGGTCGCCCATGGTCATGGCCTCGGTCTGGTCATGAGTAACATAGATGAAGGTGGTAGCCAGCTTCTTGTGCAGCTTGATGATCTCGGTGCGCATCTGGGTGCGCAGCTTAGCATCCAGATTGGACAGCGGCTCATCGAGCAGGAATACCGCCGGGTTACGAACCATTGCGCGGCCCAGAGCAACACGCTGGCGCTGACCACCAGACAGAGCCTTCGGTTTACGGTCAAGCAGGTGCTCGATCTCCAGGATCTTAGCAGCCTCGCGGACGCGCTTGTCGATCTCGTCCTTGGGCGTTTTGCGCAGCTTCGAGTGCGAAAGCCATGTTCTTGTAAACCGTCATATGCGGGTACAGAGCGTAGTTCTGGAAGACCATCGCGATGTCGCGGTCCTTCGGGGAACGTCGTTGATCAGACGGTCGCCGATGTACATCTCGCCGCCGAGATCTCCTCCAGGCCAGCGATCATACGCAAGGGTGGTGGACTTACCACAGCCGGAAGGACCGACGAAACGATAAACTCCTTATCAGCATTTCCAGGCTGAAATCGGGAACAGCGGTAACATTGCCGGGGTAAACTTTCTTGACGTGACGGCAGCTAATGGAAGCCATAATGCTCATCCTCAAATGTATTCAGTGGTTTCAGCCCATGTAGGGGCTGTTTCTGTTGACATGATTATAATAACAGGTTATAATCTATTTGAAAATAGCATTTTATTGATATCGAGTGCCGAAATTGATATTTGACCCGAAATTTACTGCACCGCTGCCGAAACAGCGAATTGGACGGCACAGCGCCGCTGGCTCTGGCCGGGAACGGCCTGTGGGTGGGGGTGCTTTCCGCGGGACGTGCCTGCTGGACGGCTTTGACCGCCCAGGCCAGAGCGGCGATATCCTGCTGGGGCCTGCCCCCCTGACGCTGACGCCCCAAACGGACTGCCACCTGTTGGCTGTGCGGCTGACCGGCCACTGCACGGACGCCTGTTGCAACTGGGGGCGGCGCGCTGGGCGGACGGCGCTGCCTGCCCGGCGCGGCAGGCTGATCGCACAGCTGTGCGGTGCGCAGACGGCCCCATGGCCTATGCGCTGCTCTGCGCCGCAGCCAAGGCCGACGAGACCGCCCGTCCCCTGCCGCCGCTTGTGGCCGAGGCCGTGGCGGCCATCCGCCAGAATTATATGGCGCTCTACGGCGTCGAGGAGCTGAGCGAGCAGCTCGGCGTGACAAAAGCCATCTGGTGCGCGTCTTTAAGCAGGAGATGGGGGTGCCGCCGGGCAAAAAACATGACGAATATTGCGCATCGAGGCCGTGAAGGCGCTGCTGCTCAGCGATGAGTATAACCTGGATATGATTGCGGGCCTGACGAGGGTTTTCCGGGGCCAACTATCTGTGCCGCGTCTTTAAGCGGGAGGTGGGCCTCTCCCCACTGACCTGGCGCACCGCCGCCACTGCCCGCCGTACCCAAGCTCCGCCGAAGTCAGGAGATGTTGCATTATAAAGGAGGAGAACTTCCCCAGAGGAAGCTGTCAGCTCCGCCGCGCTGACTGATGAGAACAACCTTGCCATTGCAACCCGTTTACGGGCAGCTGTGGGCCGTCCCTCATCCGGCCTCGGTCGGGGCCTCGGCCACCTTCCCCGAGGAAGGCACAAACAAATGCCCGATACGGCTCGTCACCGCATCGGGCATTCTTTTATGCAGCTTTATTTCGCAGTCTTATACCCGTCGGGGTTGTGGCTCTGCCAGTTCCAGCTGTCGCGGCACATTTCGTCAATGCCGTACTCAGCTTCCCAGACCAGCTCACGCTTGGCCTTGGAGGATCGCACCAGCACTCGGCGATGTCGCCGCCAGAGGTCGATGACGCATGAGGAATCTCGCGCCGCAGCCTTGCTGAAGGCGTGGATGACGTCCAGCACGCTGTAACCGTGGCCGGTGCCCGGTTGCAGATGAACAGGCCGGGCTTTTCTTCCAGCTTTTGATGGCTGCCACATGGCCGCGGGCCAGGTCAACGACATGGATGTAGTCACGCACGCCGGTGCCGTCGGGCGTCGGGTAGTCGTTGCCAAAGACATGGACCTTTTCGAGCTTGCCGACAGCGACCTTGGCGATGTAGGGCACGAAGTTGTTCGGGATGCCCTTGGGGTCCTCGCCAATCAGGCCGGACGGATGGGCACCGATGGGATTGAAGTAACGCAGCAGCGCAACATTCAGCTCGGGATCCGCCTGGCAGCAGTCGGTCAGGATCTGCTCGGTGAACACCTTGGTTGTGCCGTAGGGTTCGTGGTGCCGCCCACGGAAATCCTCGCGGATGGGCACGCTGGCGGGGTCGCCGTAGACCGTGGCAGAGGAAGAAAAGATGATGTTGTGGCAGTTGTGGCGGCGCATGACGTCCAGGATGTTCAGCGTGCAGGCCAGGTTGTTGGAGTAGTACTCGATGGGCTTGGAAACGCTCTCGCCCACGGCTTTGTAGGCGGCGAACTGGATGACGCAGTCAATGTCCTCGTTCTCAGCAAAATCTTCTCCACGGCGGCCTTGTCGGTCATATCGGCCTCGACAAAGCGGAAGTCCTTGCGGCAATCTTCTTGACGCGGGCCAGGGCCTCGGGGCAGGAGTTGTAGTAGTTATCGGCCACGACGATGTCGTACCCTGCGGCCAGAAGTTCCACACGGTGTGGCTGCCGATGTAACCGGCGCCACCGCTAACCAAAATTGCCATAACAGTCGTCTCCTTATATTTATGCTTTTTGTTGCCTGTGGGCGGGCGCTCTGCCTGCCCTTTGTCACTAATTTTACTTTTCTGCGGTGATTCTGGAATAGAGGTTTTAGATTCTGCTTTATCTTTTTGTTGCCTGTTTTGCCGCTTAGCGGGCAGCCTGCTGGATGCGCCGGTAGGCCGACGGTGTGGCCTGTGGCTGCGCGGAATTTTGGCTGAAATACGCGCCCGAGCAGTAGCCCATCTGGGCCGCGACCTCGCCGGGGGATGCCCGCGTGCCAGCAGCTGGGCCGCATACTCGATGCGCATGGCGGAAATTCCTCCATGGCCGTGCGGCGAGTCGGGCGCGGAAGGCCTGCTGCAGCTGGGGCCGGGTGCAGCCAGGGCCTCGCAGACCTCGTCCACTTTCAACTCCCGTTCCAGGTTTCGACAAAATAGGCGCGGGCATCCTCCACCAGGGCATTCTGGCGGCGCTCCCGCCGGACGCGGAGCCACGGGGCGGCGCAGGCGGCGGCAGCGCCGGGCCAGCAGGATCAACAGGTTTTCCAGGTGGATGATGAACTGCTGCATCGCGCCGAAGGGCAGCTCCTCTTTTGACGGGCCGCCCGCCCGGTACGGGCGCGGCGTCGAACAGCTCGTTGGCGGCGTTGGCCAGCCAGTTCAAATCGTGCTGCTCGGCGGGCTCGGCGTGGAGCATTGCGCCCGGAACCGATCCATGGCCGCGCCGGTGCGGTAAAATCGATGCGCAGCGTCTCGGGCGGGACCTCCCCACCGTCGTCATGGCGAACACCTCGCCGGGCTGGTGGAACAGAAGCCCGCCCGCCCGCAGCAGCACATGGCGGTCGTCGCAGCGTTCCTCAATGGTGCCGCTGCGCACAAAAATCAGCTGCCAGGCCTCGGTCTCGCTGGGCAGAAAGGAGTCGTCGGCGCGCCATTCGGTGGTGTGGGCGGCAGGACCGCCTCGACCCGCAGCGGAAAATCATCGTTCAGCATGGGGCCTCCTTGCCGCCACGGCTCCCGGCCAGGCGTCGGCGGTTTCGTCAGATGTGTCTGCCGTCAATTCACGCCGGAACACCCCCGGCTCGACCTGGGTCAGCAGCGGGAACTGTTCCAGCTCCGGGCAGGTGTCGGTCAGGCCCAGGCAGTAGGCCGTCAGCGGGCTGATCTCCTTCGTGATCACGTCAAACCGGCTCGTGCCATCGTCCTCGTAGGTGCTTACCATGATGTCGCCGGGGTAAGTCTCGGCCACGTAGTCTACCAGTGCGCGGTCCACATAGAGTCGCCGCTGCCCTCGTAAAGGTCAGGTGCTCCGAACAGGTGCAGGATCTCGTGGGCGTAGGTCGCCGGGCTTTCCGCTCACCGTCGGTGTAGGCGTCGTGGCGGTACAGGCAGCTGTACTCGTAGTAGAAATACTCGCCGTCGTCGGCATAGTGGGCCATTGTGAAGGATGTGCCGCTGATGGGTAGGTAGAACAGAAACCCGATGTGCCGCGTGCCGTAGACCGCCAGGCGGCTGTCCGCGGCCAGCGACTCACACAGGGCGTCCATTTCCTCAATGAAGGCGGTGCTCTCGTCGGAATCCTCGCCCCCGCGCATGGCAGACTGCACAAGATAGCTGCGGGTCAGGGCGGCGTTGCTGCCATCCTCGGTGCGGTCACAGATTAAATCCGGCATCACGCCGTAGCTTTCGGCCTGGGCTGTAATCCAATCCACGGCCATCCGGGTTTGCTGCACGGCGGCGGTGCGGTCGGCCTCGTCCCAAGTCAGGCCGTGGGCGGCGTCGTTTAAAACACTGACCAGCACCGTCGGCTCACTCAATAGGGGCGCGCTGCCGTATTTTTGCTCCTCGGTAAAGGTGGGCGTCGGTTCCGGCGTCGGCGTGGCGGCGGGGCTTTCGGCCTTCGGCAGCTCGGCCGGGATGCGCTGCACCGTCACTTGGGCCGCGCAGCCGCAGAGCAGCGCCACGGCCAGCAGCAGGGCGGCCATTTTTGTACATGGCGGGCCTCAAATTTCCAGAACGGCCTTACCGTCGTGGTCGGCCAGTTCCAGCGTGACCTCGCGGCCATCCAGTCGGCCATCCACCAGTGCCTCGGAGACCGGATCCTCGATGGTCTTGCGGATGGTGCGGCGCAGTTCACGCGCACCGTACTTGAGTGGAACTTTCGGCTACGATGTCCGCCAACGCAGGCTGGCCGTAGTGCAGCGTGATACCGTGGGCGCCAGGCCGGGCTTGTACTCGTCCAGCATCAGCGCGGTGATTTTTTCAAGGTTTTCTTCGCTCAGCGGGTGGAAGGTGATGATCTCGTCCACGCGGCCGATGAACTCGGGGCGCAGGAACTCCTGCAGCGCCTTCATGCGCGGTCGCGCTGGCGACCTCTGCCTTTGCCAAAGCCTGTTGCCCCGGCTGTGTCGGTGGAGCCTGCGTTGGACGTCATGCAGATGACCGTGTTGGAGAAGTCCACCGTGCGGCCCTGGGCGTCGTTGATCTTGCCCTCGTCAAAATTTGCAGCAGGATATTCGATGACGTCAGGATGTGCTTTTTCGATTTCGTCAAACAGCACGACGCTGTACGGATGGCGGCGCACCTTCTCGGTCAGCTGCCCGGCCTCGTCGTAGCCGACATAGCCCAGGCGAAGGCCGATCAGGCGGGACACCGCGTACTTTTCCATATACTCACTCATGTCAATGGAGATCAGCGGGTCAACAGTGTCAAACAGCTGGTTTGCCAGCTGCTTGACCAGCTCAGTTTGCCGACGCCGGTGGGGCCGACGAAGATGAAACTTGCCGGGCGGTGGCGGCCGGACAGGTCCGCCCGGGCGCGTTTGATGGCCCCGGCCACGGCATGGACGGCCTCGTCCTGGCCGATGATGTGGGCTTTCAGGGCATCTTCCAGCCCTTGCAGGCGGCCGTACTCGGTCTCCTTGATCTTCACAGCAGGCACACCGGTCCACAGCTCAATGACCTGGGCCACGTCGTCCATCGTGACTTCAATTTCAGCCGCTTTCAGCTGCAGGGCGGGCAGCTTTTCGCGCTGCTTCGCCAAATCGGTCTTGACCTGGGCCAGCGCCTCGTAGTCGATGGCGGCGTCCTGGCGTTCTGCGCTCGGGGTTTTCCAGCTCGTGCTCGCGGGCTTCCAGGTCGGCCACGGTGCGCTGCGTCTCGATCAGTTCGGTGATTTCGGGGTGGCAGGTTGCAGCAGCAGGCGCAGGCCTCGTCAACAGGTCGATGGCCTTATCGGGCAGGAAGCGGTCGGTGATGTACCGCTCGGACAGCTTGACGATGCTCGTCACGATGGGATCCGGCACGCGGACGCAATGGTGCTTCTCGTAGTAAACGCGGATGCCCTTGATGACCTCGATGGTGTCCAGTAGCGACGGCTCCTCGACCTTGACGGGCTGAAAACGGCGTTCCAGCGCGGAGTCTTTTCGATATATTTGCGGTACTCGGCAAAGGTCGTCGCGCCGATGACCTGCATCTGCCCGCGGGAGAGCGCGGGCTTCATGATGTTGGCAGCATTCATCGAGGCCGTCCGAATCACCGGCACCCACGATGGAGTGAATCTCATCGATGAACAAAATGATGTTCCGGCGGCTTGACCTCGCTGATAAGGCCCTTGACGCGCTGCTCAAACTGGCCGCGGAACTGGGTGCCGGCGACGAGGGAAGTCATATCCAGCAGGAAAATCTCCTTGTCCTGCAAACGCGCAGGGACTTTGCCCTCGGCAATGCGCTGGGCAATGCCCTCGGCAATGGCAGTCTTGCCGACACCGGCCTCGCCGATGAGGCAGGGGTTGTTCTTCTGGCGGCGGCAAAGAATTTGGATCGTGCGGTAAATTTCGCGGTCGCGGCCAATGATGCGGTCGGTCTTGCCGTCGCGGGCCTTCTGGGTCAAGTTCTCGCAGTAGGTATCCAGGAACTTGCGGCGGGGGGCCTTGTCCTTCTTGCCGTTTTTGCCCTTGGCGTCGTCAGTTTTCTGCTGGCGCGCACCAAAGCCGAAGGGAAAAACCGGGCTGCCGCCGGGGACAAAATCGTCCTGCGGGGCGTTCTCGTCGCCGCCGTCGGTCATATCGCCGCCCATCATGGGGGCCATCATGCCGGAGTCGGCGGCCTCCTGCAAAAAGCTGGACATACGCTCTTCCATGCTCTCCAGGTCCTGGTCGGACATACCGAACTGTTTCATCAGGTCATCCACCGGCTGGATGTGCATAGCACGCGCGCAGGAGTCAGGCAGTAGCCCTCCTGGATGGCCTTGCCGCTTTTCCACCGCTGCGCACAAAGACGACGGCCGGGCGTTTCTGGCATTTAACACAAAGCATATACTTCACCTCTATGGAAAGTGCCGCATGGGCACGTGGGATTGCTGAAAATTTGTGGGGGCGTCCGACATATAGACGCATGCTCGGCAAGACGACCACCCGCCGTACCACCTTATTACTATTATCAAGCAAACCCTGCCAAAATCAAGTTTTGGCGGGGTTTTGTTCAAAAATGTTTAATAATGGACTAAAACGGATTGAACGCGCCAAAGCTGCCCGACGCTGCGCTGCAATACGGCGGTGTTCAGCCAGTCGAGCCCGCCCGCGGTGACGCTGACGAGGAACCAGAGCACCAGAGCCAGCAGCCAGCAGTCCAGCGCACCGGTGCACAAGCCCAGTGCCAGGCCCAGCAGGCGGTTGACGCCGCCTACCAGCGGCACACGCCGTTGATGCCGCGCAGCAGACGTACCAGCAGGGGCGAACACCCACCGTACAACGACGCAGAGCAGCACGAACAGAACGACCTGCACCAGCGGCAGGGCGGCCAGCAGTGCGGTGATTTTTCGGCAGCTGGTCGCCTGCGGTTTTGCAGCCCGGCGGCCACGGCGGCAGTATAGCTTTCCGGTAAAAGTCCAGCCTGCGGCAGCGGCGGCCATGTCCCCGCCCGGCTGTGCGCCACGGCTGGTCCACCTTGTTGGCGATGGCGTCGCTGAAGAAGCGCTGGTAAATTTCGGGCCAGCGCGGCTTATACGGCAATGCCCACGCCCAGCACCGCACCAATCAGCTCAGCCAGCCCGGCAAGGGAATCCCTTCTGCCAGCTTTGACCGCGGCGAAGGAAAACACGATAAGGAGAGAATATCATAGAGAATAGCGGGAGAAAATGACATAGATGGGTACTTCTTTCTGTGTAAATGTTTTGGGG
>SCPP01001652.1_pt1 | contig 28312 bp, 49 predicted proteins | sample 6106811 | NCBI WGS metagenome assembly SCPP01 (sample SAMN10720449, study PRJNA508395) | human gut metagenome | isolation source: Participant 2 stool, 15 month | host: Homo sapiens | collected 2018
TTTTCGTCCAGCACGAACGGCCCGCTGACCAGCCTCCGGCTCCTCGGCGGCCTGGCGGCGGCACCGCTGCCGCGGTGGATGCGCCGGGTCAGCGCCTCCAGGCGGGCAATCAGTTCCGACACCGAAAACGGCTTCGTAATGTAATCGTCTGCGCCGATGGACAGGCCGCGGATCTTGTCACTCTCCTGCCCTTTGGCCGACACGATGATAATGCCGATGTCGCTGTCGTCGCGGCGGATGGTTTCGCACAGGCTCAGGCCGTCCATGCCCGGCAGCATAATATCCAAAAGTGCCGCGTCGCAGCGTTCCCGCCGCTGTATCAGTTCCAGCGCGCGCTCGGCACTGGGGGCCTCGACGACCCAGCCCGCCATTTTCAGGTTCAGGGCTACCATTTCGCGGATGCTGGCTTCGTCCTCGACCAGTAAAACTCGTTTCATAAACCCGATTTCCCTTTCTGTATCAATTTGATCCCAGCAGCACCGTGTTCTGGCTGATGAAATCAGGCTCAATCCATAATACGACGTTAACGCGGGTTTGCAGCTGGCTGCCGATGTTGGCAATGCGCAGGTAGTTCCCCACGCCGGTGGCCGCGTTGTCGGCCGGGTCCACGACCCGCATTTCGCAGTAGACCGTCGTGCCCTCGGCGTTGCAGAGCAGCCAGCCCGTGCCGCTCTGGTTCGAGCGTATCAGGATGTTGCCGTGCATCGACTCGGGCAGTTCCATAAAATGTTATACTCGCTGTCGTAGACGCCAAACCGGCTGTTGCCGCCGGCCGCCGAGGTGTAATCCTTCCAGAGCAGAAACTCAGGCGCTTGTCCATCGGCGTTTGCAGCGTGCCGCCGTCGTCGATCTCCACAGGGATGTCCACCGTGCCGTTGTCGTCAAGGTCGCGGCTCAGCAGCTCGCGGTGGTAGCGCAGGGTGCTGCGCTGGATGTCGCTCAAACCGCTGGGGCGGTAGGCTGCAAAAGCCTGTTGCTCCGTCATACAGGATGATGTCCGATACCAGACTGCTTTGTGCCGGTCCAGGCGTCCATGACCAGGTACATGCCGTCGTCTGCCGGTGCCCGCATGCGCAGCTGCTGTACACGCCCTCGCCCAGGTTCAGCGTTTGGGTCGAGCGGAACTCGCCATCGTTGGCGGTCAGTAATTGCAGCGTCACGCCGCCCAGTTCGCTGTCCGGCGGCAGGGCCAGCACAAGGTCCTGCGTGTCGCCCTTGCCGGTGAAGTCGGCGACGATCATGTCGGTATAGCTCTTGCTTATGACCGTGGATAACGTATCACCGTCATATCGGTAGACCACCAGATATTGGTCCCCCTGGGGCGAGACATACCCTGCCAGCAGCTGCAGGCTCGACGTGTCCCTGAGATGTGCAGCGGAAAAGCTCTGCACCTCGCTGGTCAGGCCCTCCACCACGCGGCTGACGCGCCAGCTGCTCTCCCCCGTCGGCTCCAGCACAGCCAGCCAGACGTTGGAGCTGGTCGTGTCGGTGGTGTAGAGGACGGCGGCCTGTGCCGTCGCCGTCCAGTCGCCGAACGCAAACGGCGAAAGGAAATCGCCGCTGGCGGGATACTTTAAGGTTGCGCTGCCGCCCAGATAGCTGTTCAGCGCCTTTTGCAGGGCTGCGCTCTCACCGGAAAGCTGCGGCGCGCGCAGCAGGTCTCGACATCCTGCCGCACTGCCCGCCAGCAGCACAGGCACAAGGAGCAGCGCCGCGATTTTTCAACATGTGCTTGCTCCTTTCTGCACAAAATTACTGGTCATTGTACGGCTTGTCAGAGAAGCCGTCCGCGTTCAGGCGGCTGATTATGCGATCAGTGCCGTTCGCCACATGCGTCGCACGGTCTGATTTCTACCAAAGATACGTACCATCATCGGGCTGACCGCATAATAAAGGCTGATGAAGCAGCGCCCCGCCGTCGTATTTTTCAACACATCATCCCGGTAGCGGCGCAGTGTCCACACCTGCGGGCAATCATACGACCCATACACAGGTCGACACGTAGCATCCTGCTTTCAATCTTCATTATGCGCCGCCGCATGTTTCACCAAGTCTGCTGCAGCTCGGTCACAGTGGGCTGCGGCTCGACCACAGTGCGAGGCTGTGGCTCGGCAGGCTTTTCGCCGTGATGTGCCACACGCTGCAGCGGATTTTCCGTGTCTCCGTGATGCGTTTCTGCATGTACTCGCGGTTTACGCCGTAGTCCACAGCGTGACAATCAGGACACCCGCTTCTGCGCAGATTGCCGCCACCCTTCGTCCCGCTTGCGGCGCTCGTACTCATGGTGGGTCGGGTCGTTGATCTCCACAGCGATTTTCGGCGCAAAGGCTGCGTCGGTAATCAGGAATCACATTGCGGAATAGCTCATTGCGGAAGGTGTATTGTCGACCCGTTCAATAAACGCAGCCAGATTGATTTGCGGGAACACGTGGTGGCCCTGCGGGACAATTTCCTTTAGCGCCTTGAAAACTGCTGTTCGTTGGCTGTAATCAGGCTTTTGCGGCATTCATACAGGAACTCCGGCGCATTGGGCTGCGGGCAGGAGCATCAGCGTAATGCCATTGGCCGCATTGCGTACATTTTATAATAAGCCCCTGCTCCTTTTCTGGTTGCAGGCACGGCAAAGCGGGTAGTGCCGCTCTCTGCGCCACAGACACAGCATTTCATAGCCGGTTCCTTTCCTTGTAAATTTCCGCATCAATACAGAGTATAGTATAGCACATTTACGGCAGCGCCGATGCCTAACAGCATGAGAGAAGGCAGCCGACGGCGGCGCCCAAAATGCCCGCAGTGCGGTGGGCGGATGCAGGGCACCGGGCAGCAGCTGGGCCAGTGCCGCAGACCATGACGCCCGCCGCCAGCACAACGGTGCCGTTCAGAAAGCCCGGCGTGAAGAGCCGACGGGGAACAACCACGCCAACACCGCCCCGAGCGGCTCGGCCAGGCCGGAGACGAGCGCGGCCAGCACACCCGCGGTGCGGCGCGTTGCGTAAACAAACGGCACGGCCACAGCAAGTCCTTCGGGGATATTGTGCAGGGCAATGGCCGCGGCGGTACGCAGACCGAGCGACGGATCCGCCGTGCCTGCGAAGAAGGTCAGCACGCCCTCCGGGAAATTATGCAGCAGCAGCGCCAGCCCGTGACAAGTGCCGTGCGCATGGCCGCGGCGCGGGCCGGTTCTCCGCTTTGCCAAAGCGGGCGGCCAGTCTGCAGCTTCCTCTGGCAGGAGCCGCCCCAGCAGACCCGCGGTCAGCATCCCGAGCGCCAGCAACGACACAACCGCTCCGCCGCAGGCCAGCGGCGGCAGGTAGCCCCGTAAAACGCCAGCGCCGCCTCCGGCATCAGGTCGGCCAGCGACGCCGTGAGCATGACCCCGCCCGCAAAGCCCGCGCTGACCGCCAGCAGACGCTCCGACGGCGGGCAAAGTACGGCCAGCAGCCCGCAGGCCGGTGGACAGCCCGCGAGGGTGGTAAAAGTACGATGGGTGAATCTTGCATGGGTACGCCCCCTTTTATGGTTTATAAAGATATGTGGCGCAGGGGCGGGGTATGACCGGGGCGCGGGGTGTACTTTTGCAGGAGAGTATGATATACTTACCCTAGTTCAATAAATCGGTATTTATAAAGGAGAATATTGATGAAACTATTTTTATGTTCGCACTTTTCAAGTGTGGGAAGTCTGATAAAAGAAGAAATTGAAAATAAGAAAGTCGCATTTATTCCAACAGCTTCACTGCGTGAAGGCTACACCGGTTATGTCGGCTCGGCTCGAAAATTATTCAAAAAGTTGGGAGCAATCGTAACTGAAATTGATATTTCAACGGAGGCTTATTCAACGATACAGTCTGTTTTTGAAGAAGCAGATGTGATATATTTTACCGGCGGAAATTCTTTCTTTCTTATGGACCAACTCCGTAAAACGGGAACTGATGGGCTGCTGAAAAAGGAATTGGAAAACTGATGATTGGTGAATCGGCAGGCGCAATTATATGCGCTCAAGCATCCAATATATCGAGCAAATGGATGAAAAGCCAGAGGACTACTCACAAGAAGATGATGCAGGGCTTGATTTGATTGATTTCTATGTTCTTCCGCATTATCTTACAGCACCATTTAAGAAAGTTACCGAGAAAATAATGACTGAATTTTCGGATTTGAATCTATGCCCGATTAACAACCGTCAGGGAATTGTAATTGATGGTGAAGGTTCAAAGGTTATTTGCAAAGACTAATTTGAAAATTCCAGTTTGTTGGCGCGGTCATGTTTTTCCCCACACACCCATTTAAAAATAGATGCACACCACAAGGCCATACGCCCCTTGCGGCGGCCAGAGGGCTGGCCGCCCTACACCCTACCCGGAGGGCAACTGCCAACTGACGGGACGTCGGGGACGCCGCCCCTACCGCTGCACAAAACAAAATGCGGGAGACTGCTGACGAAAAGCAGTCTCCCGCATTTTATTGGTTTAGAATTTCTTCGGTTCCTTCTTTGCAAAGAAGGAACACCGCATCCCCAATACCCGCTGCCGGCCTCGCCGGAGGTGAGCAGCTTGACGGCGCGGAGGTGCCCAGGCGGTCCGCGCCGAGGTCAAGGAACTTCTCGATGTCCTCAACGGTGGAGATGCCGCCCGCAGCCTTGATCTTGCAGCGGCCCGCAACGTGCTTGGCGAACAGCTCAATGTCGTGGAAGGTCGCGCCGCCGGTGGAAAAACCGGTGGACGTCTTGATGAAGTCAGCACCGGCCTCGGGGACGATGTCGCACATCTTGATCTTCTCTTCCTCGGTCAGCAGGCAGGTCTCGATGATGGCCTTCAGCACCTTGTCGCCCACGGCGGCCTTGACGGCGGCAATGTCATTGCGCACATCGTCGTACTGCTTGTTTTTCAGCCAGCCGATGTTGATGACCATATCGACCTCGGACGCCGTTCTCAACGGCAGTTTTGGCCTCAAAGGCCTTACTGGCGGTGTCCATAGCGCCGAGGGGAAGCCGACGACGCAGCAGACCGGCACACGGCCCGCCATGTACTGGGCGGCCTGCTTGACATAGCAGGTATTGATGCAGACAGAAGCGCAGTGGTTGGCGATGGCCTCGTCACACAGGGTCGGATCTGGGGCCAGGTAGCCTCGGGCGAGCAGGGTATGGTCGACCTTGCTCAGCATTTCTTCTTTCGTGTATTTCATAGGAAATTTTCCCTTTCTCACAGCGCTTGCACAGGCGCGCCTGATGCAGGCCCAGCGCCGCAAATACGATGGAGGTGATGCTGACCGTGGCACCGATGATGCCCAGGATCAGCCCCACCAGACGGAATGCATGACCGCGAACTTTCTGTTTCATAGGGATGCCTCCTTTTGGGACGTATTTTTGTGCACCAGCTGCTTTGCTCCGTGGGTCAGCAGCGGGTGCTTGAGCACAAATTTTGCCACCTTAAAAACAAGCATGATCTGCTCCTTCCGGATGATGCGTTACTTCTTTTAAAGATAAACAATTTGCTGAAAACATAGTTGGACAAAATGACGATGACCTGGCTGAACAGCTTGACGCCCATCGCCCACAGCTTGCCGTTGGCAGCGGCGAACGCGACATGCGGGCCCAGCAGGCTGACGCCCACCCAGATAATGACCTGGTCCATGACCATGGTGGCGATGCGGCAGGACACAAACTGCCCGAACTCTGCCAGGGCCGCCTTGCCTTTGTTCTCGCTCTTGAACACAAAAGTGTGGTTTGTCCAATAGGCAAAGAGGATGCAGATGCAGTTGTCCAGAATATTGCCGATACCCGCCGCAAAATCCGTGCCGAACGCCGCCTGGAAGGCCGCGAACACGACCAGGTTCAAGAGCGTTGCCACCCCGCCGAAAATAGGTAGGCCAAGCCCTCGTAGTATTTTTTGATGAAGCCTTTGAGTTTTTGCATGATGTACCCGTTTTACGTTTGTAGGGGCGGGCATCGCCCACCCGCGGGGCGTCGAGAACGCCGCCTACAGGTTACTTGACAAAGGGCCTGCCTGTTACAACAGGCAGGCCCCTTGCGGTTGCGCAATGACTCAGACTTATTGAGCGTCCTCGCCGTTCTCGTCGAGGCAGGCCTTCATGGACAGGCTGATGCGCTTGCGGTCGAAGTCAACTGCGGTCAGCTTAACGCGAACCTCGTCGCCAACCTTCAGCACATCGGAAACCTTGTTCACGCGCTCGTTGCTGATCTCGCTGATGTGAACGAGACCGTCAATGCCCGGCATGATGCGGACGAAAGCGCCGAACTTGGTGATGGAGACAACGGGAGCGGTGAACTCGGTGCCGACGGGGACTTCGTTCTCCAGCTTGACCCAGGGGTTGTCCTCTTCCTTCTTATAGCCCAGGGAGACCTTCTGGTTCTCGGGATCGTAGCTCTTGACGTAGACTTCGATCTCGTCGCCGACCTTGACGACCTCAGAGGGATGCTTGATGTTGTTCCAGCTCAGCTCGCTGATGTGGCACAGGCCATCGACACCGCCCACGTCAACGAAAGCGCCGTAAGAGGTCAGGCTCTTGACAACGCCCTTGTACTGCTTGCCGACCTCAACATTGGCCCAGAACTCCTCGCGCTTGGCCTTGTTGGCCTCGGCAGTGACCTTGTTGATAGAGCCGACGATCTTGCGGCCGGCACACTCGGTGATGACCAGCTGGACGTGCTGACCAACCAGCTTGGTGTAGTCCTCGTCGCGGCGCATGGTGGCCTGAGAGCGGGGAACAAAGACGCGAACGCCCTTGACGTTGACAACAACGCCGCCCTTGTTGGCTTCCATGACATCGCCTTCCATGACAGTGCCGTTCTCGGCAGCCTCGGAGACGTCCTTCATGCCCTTCTGGGCCTCAAAACGGACGCGGGACAGGGTGTCAACACCCTCCTGGTCGTTGGTCTTAACGACCACCAGATCCAGATCGTCGCCCTCTTTAACAAGGTCTTCCATCTTGGCGTTGGGATCATGGCTCATCTCGCGCAGGGCACAATGCCGGTGTGCTTGGAACCATCGATGCCGACGGTGCATTCCGTCGGAGAAACGCTGATGACCTTGGCTTTTACAATCTTCCGGTGTAAACATTTGCATTGGCTTCGGTAGCTTTGAGCATCTCCTCAAAGCTCATGTCGTCACGGATCTCTTCACTCATACTGTTAAGTACCTCCTCAATTATAGACGAAGGCGTTGAAGCCCCGGCCGTCACGCCCACCACCGCAGCACCGGCAAGCCAGCTTGGGTCGAGTTCATCAGCAGTCTCGACGTTGATGGCTTTGGTATGCCGCGCGGCGACCTGTAACAGCTTTTGGGTATTGGAAGAATGATGACCACCAATGACGACCATGCGGTCGCATTTTTGGCTGAGGTCTTCCGCTTCCTGTTGCCTCGCCCACGTTGCATTACATATTGTATCAAAATTTTGGCTTTGTACACTCTTTTTAAAAACCTTTGCAATTTTCCCAACTTTCCACGCGAAACGTCGTTTGTGCGACCACGTAGATGGATTCTTGTTGCAAAAGCGTGGGGAGCAATTTTGCAGCTCCTCCAGGTTGGCAAAACCTGCACAGGGCCGCTTGTATGGCCTACAATTCCCTGCACTGGGTGGTCAGCGTCGCCAGCAACCAGCAAAAGCGCACCGTTTTGTCTGCTTCCATAGCAATTTTATGGATTTTGCTACAAACGGGCAGGTAGCGTCATGATACGCCAGGCGGCGTGTGTTTATTTTATCATAGACAGTTCTGGGCACGCCATGACTGCGGATGATGACCTCGTACCCGTCGGGCACGGCGTCAATATCCGGGCAGGTCACAGCGCCCTTCGCCTCCAGATCGGCCCACGACCTGGGCGTTGTGGATCAATGGGCCGAGGGTCGCAACCTTGCGTCCCTGCGCCAATAAATCATAAGTCAGCTTGACCGCGCGGTCCACACCGAAGCAGAAGCCGGCGGTTTTGGCACGGATGATCTCCATAGATAAGCTCTTTTGTAAACTCCTTTGCCTCCCTCTGCGAGGGAGGGCAAGGGGAATGTCATTCCGGCAGCTGCGGCTTGTCGTCCGGTGCAGCGGGTTCCTCCGCTGCCGTTTCGGCCAGGCGCACAGCAAAGGCGTTGTCGGCCAGCAGCTGTTCCAGCTCGTCGCGCAGGCGGTTCTTCATGCGGCGCAGCTCGGCCATTTTGTGGCTCTGATCCCTGATCTGCAGGTCCGCGGCGGGATCGGCTCGCCAAAGACGATGCGCAGCTTGCAGAAAAGGTGCAGCCTGCCGTCCTTGGTGCCATAGATGATGCGCACAGGCAGCATGTCCGCACCCGCGGCTGCGGCAATCACAAATGCACCGCTCTTTGATCACGCCCAGCTTGCCGGTCTTTGTGCGGGTCCCCTCGGGAAGACCATGATGCCCGTACCATTTTTGCACTCATTCGTCAGCTTTTCCACGATGGTTGTGTCGCCCTTGCCGCGCTCAATGGCGACCGCGCCCATGCAGCGCAGGAACCACCCGGCCAGCGGATTTTGAACAGCTCCTGGCCAGAATGCGTAGCCGTTTCCAGTCAAACACCGTTATAGCGACGAAAACAGGGTCAAGATTGGCGATATGGTTCGGCGCAATGACGTAAGCGCGGCCATCGCGGACGGCTTTCAGATTCTCGCGGCCGATGACCTCAAACCGGACCAGAATGTGCGCCAGCACCCAGACAATGGGCAGCAGAATCCAGTATAAAGCATCGTCAGCCCCTCAGATATGCGCAAGAATGGTGCGCTTCAGCAGGTCAAAGCTCTCCTGCAAACCGATGTCACTGGTGTCCACCAGGATGGCGTCCGCGGCCTGTTTCAGCGGGGCGACGGCGCGGTGGCTGTCCTGATAGTCGCGTTGCTGGATATCTGCCAGCACGGTGGTGAAGTCGGCGGGCTGGCCCTCTCAGCCAGCCTTGGCGCGGCGCTGGGCGCGGGCCTCGGCGCTGGCGGTCAAGAAAATCTTGACGGTGGCATTCGGCAGAACTACCGTACCGATATCGCGGCCATCCATCAGGATGTTCTGGCTGGCGGCCAGCCCGCGCTGGGTGTCCAGCAGGAGTTGCGCACCGCGGGTGTGCGGCCACGGCGGACGCAGCCATGCCGATCTCGGCGCGGATGGCCGTGCTGACGTCCTCGCCGTTTAAATAAATGTGCTGCGCACCGTCGATCAGGCGGATGCCGAGCTTGACCTGCGGCAGCAGTGCGGCGACAGCGTCGGCGTCATGCGGTCAACGCCCGCACGGACGGCGTACAGGCCGATGGAGCGGTACATGGCGCCGGTGTCAACGTAGACATAGCCGAGGTCTTTGGCGAGGGCCTTGGCGAGACTGGATTTTCCGGCCCCGGACGGGCCGTCGATTGCGATGGAAATCATAGTTATCATCCCTTATTAAATAATAGATAAAAATAAAATAATAAATAAGGTGGATCGCGGCGGTGCGCCGCTCGAAAATTCCGCCACCATGATTTTGTTTTCGACCACAGGGAGAAAATCCACATTCTTTTATTTATTATTTATTATTTTTTATTTGGCAATAGCCCGCGCTGCCGCCACGGCGGTTGACCAGGCGATTTGCAGGTTATACCCGCCAGTGCGGGCGTCCACGTCGAGGACCTCCCGGCAAAGTACAGCCCCTCGCAGAGCTTGCTTGCCATCGTCTTGGGATCGACCTCGCGCACATCCACGCCGCCCGCCGTGATAACGGCGTGCTCCTTGTCGCCCAGCGCCGACACCGGCACCTGCCAGTGCTTGCACAGGTCCACAAGGGCCTGCTTCTGCTCCCGCGTGATCTGCGCGGCTTTGGTGGCGGGTCAACGCCCCACTTTTCGACGGCGACGGGCGCATCGAGTTGGGCAGCAGCTTTGCCAGCGCCCCTGCGCGCTGTGGCTGCCCTGCTCGGCAAAATCGCGGGTCAGGCGGTCATAGAGCGTTTTCTCGTCCAGCGCAGGCTTTAGGTCAAACTCACAGATATAGCGGTGCTTCGTAATGTCCTCGATGTAGGTACTGGCCGAGAGCACCAGCGGCCCGGACAGGCCGAAGTGGGTGAACAGTGCCTCGCCCTGCTCGGTAAACAGCGGCTTGCCGTCACAGAGCAGTGTCAGCGTGACGTTGCGCAGGGCCAGGCCCATCATGCGGCGGCAGGCCGGGTCGGGGCTGACCAGGCTGCACAGGCTGGGCTGGGGCGGCACAATGCTGTGCCCGCCTGACGCGCCAGTTTGTAGCCGCTGCCGTCGCTGCCGGTGGCCGGGTAGCTGATGCCGCCGGTGGCAATCAGCGTGTTCTCGGCCCGCAGTGTCTCGCCCCGGTCGGTGACGGCACCCTTGCAGACGCCGTCCTCGATCAGCAGCTTTTTGCGCTGCCGCGCACAAATTCAGCGTCCCGGGCATAGTCCCGCAGGGCGGCCAGCACGTCGGCGGCGCGGTCGCTCTGGGGGAACACCCGCCGTCCTCTCTCGGTTTTCAGCGGCACGCCGAGGGATTCAAACAGTTCCATCGCCGCTGACGGCGGAAAGGCGTAGAGGCTCGAATACAAAACCGCCCGTTATGCCGCACATAGGGTAAAAGCTCCCCACATCGCTGTCACTTGTGACGTTGCAGCGTCCTTTCCCGGTGATGAGCAGCTTTTGGCCCGGTCCTTTGGGGTTGTGCTCCAGTACGGTCACGGTCAGGCCCCGGGCGCAGGCTGCACCGGCTGCCATCAGGCCCGCCGCACCGCCGCCGATGACCAGTAGATCTGTCATGCGTTCTCCCTTCGTTTGTCAGTTTTTCTCGGTCTGCCGTACAAAAACAGCCCGGCAAATACGTAGAGAACCAGCAGCGGGTGTACCGGAGCCAGATACATGGTGCTGGTGCCGATGCCGAAGCTGGACACCTCGACAAAAGCGATCATGGCGCAGCGCAGCAGCGCAATACCGAAGATGCCGAACAGCAGCAGCCAGGGCACAACGGTCTCCGCCGTGCATTTTGACGCCGCTTCGGCAAAGCTCTGCCAGCTGGCACAGCACAGCGCAGAGCACGCCCACCGTAAGCAAAATACTGCAGACCCGCGTCCAGCCCTGCATGACGGCAAAACCGCCTTTGGTAGGGGCTGTAATAGGGCGTGTCCTCCCCGCGTTGGCAGCAGCGTTGAAGCCGCAGTGCAGGTAGCCGGACCATGCCGCAATGTCGTCGTCGGTTCCAATCGACCGCAGCGCCTCGTAGGGCGCACAGTCCCGGAAGCCCAGCACGTGCCGGAAGCCGTTCCAGGTCTCGGCCAGCGTCGAAGGGACGTAAGCCGCCGAGATCGGCTGGCTCGTCGCCACGCGCCTGCCGGTGCGGCTGGGCAGGGTGCCCGCGTCGCAGGCGGCGTTGATCTTGTCCGCCACGGTCTGCCAGTAGGCATCGGCGGTCTTAGCGTCGGTGTAGATGCCCTCAAACTGCGCGGCGCGGCGGATGGCCCAATAGAAGCTGCCCGCGCGGTAGTCGTCGAGATTTGGGTCGCGGAAATCATTCTGCAGCTGGGCATCCTCCTCCAGCCAGTAGGCCAGCGGCTCCAATTCCGGCACAGCTTCGTAGATTTTTTCGCGTGCGTCAGCGGGCACGGAGGTAGGGCGCGGTGCTGTCGGTGTCCACGCGCATCATCGCGCCCATGGCGGCGGCAAACGAGCCCTCGGAGAAATCCGACAGGGCAAACGCCGTAGTGTGGGTGTAGTTGAGGGTGCAGAAGGTCAGCACACCGACGCCGAGCATGGCGTAGGGGATGACCTGCTCGGCAAGGGCTTTCCAGCGGCGCTTGCCCACCAGTACCACGGCCACAATGACGGTGGCCGCCGCGGCAAAGGGCAGCAGGAACAGTCCGGCGTCCTCGCGGTGAGGTAGCCGCAGGCCAGGCCCGCGCCCGCCGCGGCCAGCCACGGCCAGAGCGGCCTTTCCGGCGTGAACACCGCGCGCAGCGCCATGCCCGCCATGCCCGCAAAAAAGTACAGGCAGAGTGCCGGAAGATGTTGTCGCGGTAAACGCGCAGCGTGTAGGCCGCCAGGACGACGGCAGAAACGCCAGCGCCGCAAACAGCGCCAGCGTCAGCACACGGCCCTGTGCGGAGTCTTTTCGCCACAGCGTCGAAAGGCAAACGCCGCCAGCAGCGCCGCCCGCACCAGAGCGCCGCCCGCTGATAAGATACGGCAGGTGCAGCGCGTGCAGCAGTGCCAGCCACACCGGGAAGAACATAGCCTTGGACAGCGTCAGATAATCATACGCGCCCAGCCACTGCCCGGCTGTGATATGGTTGGCCGCGCGGAACATCAGCTCGTCGTCCAGCGGCGCACCGCCCACAGGTGTACGCCTGCTGAAAGCTCGTCAGCGCCAGGCGCAGGCAGACCAGCAGGGCGCAGAAGCAGAAAGCGCGGCGGGACAGCCGCGGGCGAAAATGCTTCATCGGTAACTTCCTCATGCGTTATTTTTGCAGCTTCTCAATGCTTTCCACAAGATATTTCTGCTGCCTGAACGTCAGATTTAAGAGCAGCGACAGATGCTTGACGACGATGGTCAGCACGGCGAACAGCCCCGCAAACCCGACGGTGATGACGAACATCGTCGTCGTCCAGCCTCTACCGGGTGGCCGGTGGCGAAGATGACGAGGGTATAGATCAGCTCGGCCAACGCCAGCGCCATCATGCAGAGCGTGACGGTCACGCTGGCCTTGAAGCCGAAGTTTGTGTACAGCGCCAGGCTGTCCAGCGCCAGGTTGAACCGCCCCTTGCTCTTGACGGTCAGCTGGCCGTCAAATTCCAGATCGACCATCCGTAAGCCGCTGGCCGCGTAGGCCGCCTTGCGGTAGGGCAGGTGGGCACTGGAAGCGTGTACGCGGTTGATGGCGCGGCGCGTCACCAGACGGAACGCGTCGGTGCGCAGGCGGTAGGCGCTCTGGGAATGGGCGTTGAACACCTTATAAAACAGGCTGCTGCCGCCGCGTACAGTGCGCGGGCAGACCGACACAATATCGCTGCCGTCCAACGCCGCCCTGTATGCCTGCATAATAAGCGTCGGCGCGTAGCAAAGCTCGGTGGAATCGAACTCATACACATAGTCGCCGATGGCAGCGTCAAGGCCCGCGTTCATGGCGTTTTCCAGGCCGTGGTAGGTGCTCATGTGCAAAATCGTCAGCGGAGCGGCCTGCTCTTGCCCCAGGCGCGCAGCTGGGCCACGGTGTCATCGGTGCAGGCGTCGTCCACGACGACCAGCTCATACTGGGCAAAGTGGGCGGCCAGCTCGGCGGCGGCGGTGCGGCAGAACTCCACGGCGCGCGCGCCGTCGTTGTCTGAGTAAACGACTGCCGAAATAAAATTGTTGTCTTTAAGCATCATACATCAATACCTCGTCCAGGTCATATACGGTATTGATCTTGCCGCTCAGCACGCTGACGAGCTTCGGCTCATCGCTCATGACGCGCACGACCGTCGGGCGCGAGTCGTCAATTTCGCTTGCCTTCAAAATCGGTTTCATGCTGAACAGGCTGCTGTGGTAGGCAAAACCGTATTCTTCCTTTAAATATTTGCGGGCCAGCTGGCTCATGTAGGGCCAGGCGCTTTGCGGCTTGGCCGAGCACTCATTGCAGTTGTACAGGCTGCCCGGCTTGCATACGCCGCCGCATTCCTGCTGGCAGGGGAAGGTCGCGACGCTGTCATAGCTCGTCTCATGCGGGGTGAAGGTCACGCTGGTCAGGCTGTGCAGCCCGGTCTGGCCGAAGGGCATCAGGCTGAAAACGGCCCGTCCATGACCGTGATGCCGGTGTTTTCAGGCTTTTGTCCACGGTGCACAAGATGATCTCGCATTTTTCGTACTTGATGCCGAAGGGCGGCAGACCCAGCAGGGCGTGCACATCGTTGACGCCTGCATAGGTAGCGTTGAGCAGATAGGGCGCTTCGGCGGTGGTGTCCCCGCCTGCACGCGCCACGCTGTCGACCTTCTCGATGGCCGTCGGCTTGTGGCTGTACAGTACCTCAACGTTGTGCAGTGCGGCGAGCTGCTCCAGAAACCAGCGCTTGGTATCTGCGCATCGTAGGTGTACTCTTTCGTCAGGAATGCGCCGTCGCAAAGGCCGGGGTTGAAGTACCGCTCGGGCGCAACATCGTCACAGCGGATGCCCGCCGCCGCACAGAAACGGCGGAATTCGGCGGCGTTCGTCCAGGAGAAATGGGCGCTGGTGGCGTAGACCTGGTCAAACTCGGTGTGCAGGCAGAAGCCGTAATCATTGCAGAACCGCTCAAAATAGTGGGCGGACTTGATGGCCGTGGGTAGCTGCGCGGGTAATGGTAGCCCATGTGTACGCGGGCATGATTGATATAGGTCGCGCGCATAAACGGCGCGGGGTCACGCTCCAGCACAAGGACGCGCTGGCCCGCCGCGCCGCATTTCTGCGCCGCATACAGCCCATACAGCCCTGCACCGAGGATGATTTTATCGTAGGTCATAGAGCGTTTCCCCTTTTACATTCCTTCGGACGATTGCCGGGTGGATATGGGATCTGCCCCGGCATTGTAGGTCGATGCTCGTCATCGACCCGGGCACTGTGCGGCTGCCGCCAAGTGCCGCGGGCGAGCACCGCTCGCCCCTGCATCTTGCAAAATAGAACTTACGGATTATACTTTCCCTTCAGCGCGTTGAGCAGGACCTTCATCAGGTCACTGTTGCCCTTGAAGCCGGTGATCTTGGTGGGTGTTTTGCCGGTGGCCGGGTAGGCGCGGGTCACGGGGACCTCGCAGGCCTTCAGGCCCAGCTGGGTTGCGCGGATGCTCAGATACGCCAGCAGCTCATACCCGGCAAAGACATCGCGCAGCGGACGCACATCGGGATGGGTCAGGTACTCGCGGCTGTACGCGCGGTAGGCGTTGCTGGTGTCGGTGAACCACTGGTGCGCCCCCAGGCTGATGAGCGGCGCATGGATGAGCCGCACCGCCGCATAGCGCACCGGCGGCGTGTTGATTGCATGGCCGCCGCGGATAAAGCGGCTGCCCTGCACCAGGTCATAGCCCGCCTGCAATTTTGCGATAAACTCGGGCACATCCTCGATGGAATCCTTGTTGTTGCCGTCGATGGTCAGAATGCCCTTATAATTGCGGTCCAGCGCAAAATAGATGCCCATGCGCAGCTGTGCCCCCTGTTTGCCGGGGCCGATTTTCGTTAGCAGCGTATTGACGTGGTAGAGCGCCAGCGTCTCCGCTTCATGCTGCCGTCGGTGGAGCCGCCGTCGCAGATGACGATATCACAGATTTTGTTGATGCCCGCATTTTCGGCGCGGCCCAACTCGGTCAGGATGCGCGCACCCTCGTTGATGACCGGAATCAGCAGGCAGTAGTCGCTGCGGCGGCCCTCAAATTCGGCGGCGGTGTAGTCCGGCACGCCGTTCAGATTTTTGCGCTCGTACTCGATCATGCGAACACCTCCGCAATATAGTCCATCGTGCGGCGGATCGTGTCCAGGTCGGTGTGGGCCATCTCGATGGAGACAAAGCCGCGGTAGCCCACCGCCCCCAGCAGCAGCGCCAGTTCCCTATGCTCGGGGCGGCGCTCAATCGGGACCAGACCCGGCTCGCTGATATGAACGTGGCTGACATACTGCATATCATCGATGAAGCTCTGCAAGTGCTCTCCCTGGGCCAGCACAGTGGACAAATCAAATTGACCGACAGGCCGGGGTTATCCAGCCGCTTGACGAGCGCAAAGGCGTCGGCGGTGCCGTTCAGATAGTTCGTGTACATCGGCGGGTTGGCCTCCAGCGCCAGATGCACACCGTACCGCGCCGCCAGGTTGCCCGCCTGCATGAAGAACGCCTCGGCGGCGGCATCGTTGCCGCCCAGCGGGCGCATACGGTTTTTGGGGCAGCCGAACACCAGCGAGGGGCAGTTCAAGCTGTGGGCAAACTGGAATGCCTGGGCCGTGTAATCCAGCAGCGGCTCTGTGTCGGCGGGGTTGAAGATATTGCCCTTCTGGCCGTACCAGATGCTTTGCAGACTGGGCACCGAGAAGCCCCAGCGGTTTTAAGGTAGCCGCCGAACAGCAGCGCACTCGTCAGGTTTTCATACGGTGCTTCGGAGAAAATGCGGGTCGGGGCCAGTTCCAGCCCGGTGAAGCCCGCCTGCTGCATGGCGGTGTAGACGGCCTCGTCGTCGTCCTTGAGCCACGCAATGTTTGAGATGGCAAGCTGATAGTTCGCCATGAGTCAATCCTCCAATCGCGCAGAAAGCGCGTTATATCGTCAATTCCTGTTGTTTGGTGCACAGGTAGTCCCCGCTGCCGCCCAAAATGTCCGCATGGCGGCTGCGCAGATCGTAGTCAAACGGGGTTGGGCAGTTCATTGTGCCAGTCCGCTTTGCCGGTGACGGCGGTGTAGACCTCGGCGGCGGAGACCGGCGGCGTACAGAGGTGCAGCAGCTTTACATCAGCGGCGCGGGCAGCCTCCATATCCGACCAGAGACGGCCTAAATTATAGAACTGGTAGCGGCTGCGGGAATCGGTGAAGGCCAGTGCGTTGAAGTCGTTGGCTGCAAAAGGCGCGCAGCTGCCAGTCGGCGGTGCCGTTCAGCTTGTAAAAGCCGTTGTCCGCCAGCGTGTAGGCGGATTGCACCAACGGCGATTTCGCCGCCAGTTCGTCGTATTTTTCCGGCTTCAACATAGCCGGGGTGATGGTGTGCAGGTCAAAGAGGAAGTTTTTTTGATGCCGATGCCGTAGAGCGCGGGCAGCCGCACGATGAGCGCGTCGGGGAAATCCTCCCGCACCCACTGCTCAATTGCAGGCGGTTTTGCCGTAGGCAGGCAGAGCTTCGGTGTCCTGCGCGGGGCTGTCCTCATAGACGCCGCGGCTGTCTGCCAGCACGGCAATACTGGAAATCAGGACAAGTCTTTTGGGCGCGATTTGGCGGATATTCTCCGCGCGGCACGCATGACAGCCAGGTCTGCCTCCGGGTCCGCGTTGGCCAGGAACATGGCTGCCGGCACGCCCGCATAGACGCAGAGATCCGGGCGGGTGCCGTACTGCGCGGCGATATCGCTGCTGTGGCAGGCCGCGGTGAAGGTATGTTTCGCCGCCAGGTTGCCCCCCACAAAGCCGGTGGAGCCGACGAGCAAGTCTGGGACATAGCATTCCCCTTGCACATTTATACAAGATACATTATACCGTATTGCGGGGAAAAGCAACGCCCTGTGCAGGATTGCACAGGGCGTTGTAAATAATTATGTAGGGGCCGGGCATGCCCGGCCCGCAACTGTACGGCAAGCCGGCTTTATGGCAAAGCCCGGGCCGGACATGTCCGGCCCCTCGGTCATTTCAAAACTCCTCGATAATTTTCAGCCCGACCGCCCCTGATTTCCGTGGAACTGGCAGCCCAGGACGCTGGTGGCTGGCGGCGGCGCAGATCCGCGCCCGCCGTAGACGGTGTCGGCCAGGCGGTCCTCATCGCGGACGGGCTTGGCCTCGTAGCTGTGGATAAAGTAGCACTCCTCGCCGGGCTTGAGCGCGGCCAGCGCCGTGCCGGAAAATCCGTGCGCCCGCCGCCGGGTACAGCGGGTTCCAGCTGATGTGCGGCACCCGCTGGGGACAGCCGTCGGCGTCGGTGTCGGGGATTTTCACCACGCGGCCCGGGATCAGCCCCAGGCCCTTGTGCAAGCCGAACTCCTCCGACTCGTCAAACAGCATCTGCATTCCCAGGCAGATGCCCAGCAGCGGCGTACCGGCAGCGGCTTTTTGGCGGATCGGCTCGATCAGCCCTAGCCGTGCCAGACCGTCCATGCCGTCCTTGAACGCGCCGACGCCCGGCAGCACCAGCTTTTCCGCGGCCAGCACGTCCGCCGGGTCACTGGTCAGCAGCGTTTCGGCCCCAAAGTGGGCAAACGCATGGCGGACGCTCAACAGGTTGGACAGGCCGTAGTCAATAATCGTCACTTTCATACCCGGCGCACCTCCACCCGCCCGCGCGGATGTCATCCTTCAACTCCTGCACGGTTTCTTTTTTGTAATGCAGCACCGCAGCACAGGCCACGGCGTCCGCGCCCGCGTTGGCGGCATCAACGATATCATCGCCGCAGCCCACACCGCCGCCGCAGATGACCGGCACGTTCACAGCCTTGGTCACGGCCTCGATGAGTTCCAGGTCCATACCCTGCTGCAAGCCCTCGTTGTCGACGCTGGTCAGCAGGATCTCGCCCGCGCCCAGCGCCGCCGCGCTTGGCCCACTCGACGACGTCATACCCGGAGTGGGCGCGGCCATTGTCGTAGTAGGCTCCCACTTGCCGGGCCAGGTGCGGCTGCGCTTGGCTTGGATGGAAAGCACCATGCACTGGCTGCCAAAAGCGTTAGCAACCTCCGTGATCAGTTCCGGGCGTTTGATGGCCGCCGTGTTGATGGCGACCTTGTCCGCGCCCATCGCCAGGATGTGGCGCACATCCTCGACGCTGCGCAGCCGCCGCCCACGCAGACCGGGATATACACATCGTCGACGGTTTTGCGCACGATATCACTTAAGTTGTTGCGGTTGTACAGGCTTGCCACGATATCTATATAGAGCAGTTCGTCTATCCCGGCCTCATAATATTCTTTGGCAAAGGCGTTGGGGTCGCCCAGCTTGCGCAGCCCTTCCAACTGGATGCCTTTGACAAGGTTGGTGTCTTTGACGTCAATCTTGCGATAAGTCGTATTTTTGCTCATAACTGAACCTTTCTAAAGCCTTCCCCTGTGGAAGGTGGCCGCTGAAACAAGGCCGGATGAAGGCGCGTGTGCCGCGATTGCCCGCAAACGGGCTGCCGCGGAAAGTCCGCCCCTCATCAGTCCGCTTCGCGGACAGCTCCCCAAGGAGCCTTTTTACTCAAATCTCGTGATGCGTGCCTCTCGGGTCGCCCCACAGAACCTCGCTGTCGCCCTCATAGGGGGTGTGGCGCAGCTTCCACATACCGTCCTCCCACTTCCAGATGTGGGGGAGCGGAATCGATCGGCCAGGTGCATGAAGTAATCCCGGTCCATGTGGGGCTGCTCAAACAGCTGGCTGACCCAGGGAAGTGCTGGCGGTCGATCGACAGATACTTGAAAATTTCCTTCTCAAAGCGGTCCGGGTACTCGCCGTCAAACTTCTTGCAGAGCGCCTTGCCCTCGTCCAGCGTGATCTCCTCGTTGCGGATCTCCTGCGCTGCATCGTAGGTCGTGCGGCCGATGCCGTACTTGATGTAAGTGGTGTAGTAGAAGAAATCGTCGATTTTATCGTCGATGGAGTTGTACTTGGAGTAGGTTCCCTGGGTGCGCTCCGGCGCTGGGCGGAAGCCGCCGTGCTCGACACTGTAATAGTACGCGCCTGCGGGTGCCACTTTTCGTAATAGCCCAGATACCGCACCTGAATGTGGTTTTCTCAAGGTTGGAGGTCTCGGACGGCAGGTAGATGGCCAAATCGGCCTTGTCCACTTTATAGTCCTCCTCCAGCTGGCGCAGGCTGACGCCGCCCAGATAAATATGGTCGTAGTCGTTGACCGCAAAGAAATGTTCGTCGCGCAGGGCGGAGTTGTTGTCGGCAATCGGGTTGCCGAACTCGGCCTCGTTCTCGCCATAGAACACCAGGGGAATGCCGAACTTGGCGGCCATCTTGGGGCAAGCTGCTTCTGGCCCAAGATGAACGGCTGGAATGGGTGGAACAGGTTCTCGGTGGCCAAACGGGTCAGCAGACGGTGGGTCATACCGTTGGGGTACACAGGTAGTTATCAAACCCTGCATGGATCCAGGCCTGCATATTTTCCAGCCCCAGGGGGTGTAGATATGCGGGGCCCAGGTCACCGGCAGCGGGTGCATGCCGTATTTGTATTTCAGGATGTGAGCGGCATAAAAGCTGTCCTTGCCGCCGGAGCCGGGCACCAGGCAGTCGTAGCTGCCGTCGTTCTTACGGTACTGGTCGCAGAGCTCGCGCAGCTCCTTCGCGCAGCGCCAGTCGATATGGCCGTTAGCCTTATTGTGGCAGGCATGGCAGGCATCGCAGGTGCCGTCCTCCTGAATGACCATCGTTTTCTTGATGGAGTTGATCGTATGCTCAAACTCATAGCAGGAGTTGGGCTTCTGGTTGCTCATGACGCATTCCTTGCAGAACTGTACGTGCTTGGGCAGACCGTAGTAGGCTTCAGCTGGTCCTCCGGGATATCGGGGGCGTACTTGCTGTAATCAATGTCCACATGGCGGGGAATCTTTTCCATATTCTTTACACTCCAATCGGCTCTGTATCAAAATGAAAGGCGCTGTCCGATAGCAATGCTATCGGACAGCGCCTTTGCCGTATGGGGATATTATAGCACAAGGAAAATTATTTTGCAAGGGTGTTATTCCGCAACCTGCACGCCGTCGATAAAAACAGCCCGCGTCTCGGTCATGACCTCAAAGGGCTGCCTGCGGTGATGACGACGTCCGCGTCCTTGCCCACTTCCAGCGAGCCGACGCGGTCGGCTACGCCGATATGTTCCGCCGGATTGATGGTGATGGCCTTCAGCGCGTCGAACGGATCCATGCCGGCTTTGACCGCCATACCGGCGCACAGCGGCAGGTACTGCTGCGGAATGACCGAGTTATCGGTGATGATGGAAACATGGCAGCCCGCGTTGGCCAGCACGCCGGGGGTTTTCCAGGATTTGTTCTGCAGCTCAAACTTGCTGGCAAACGTCAGGCTCGGGCCGACAGCCATTGGCGTCCTTTTCTTTTGCCAGCTCGTCCACGATGAGGTGGCCCTCGGTGACGTGTTCCAGCGTGATGCGCAGGCCGAACTCCCGCGCAATGCGCAGCGCCGTAAAGATGTCGTTGGCCTGGTGGGCGTGGGCCTTTAGGGAATCTCCCGCGCCAGCACCGGCAGCAGGGCCTCTTCTGGTTGTAGGCGGGCATTTTGGTCACGTCACCGTTGGCCGCCTGCTTGCGTGCGCCGTAGTCCCTGGCCTGCATCAGTGCACCGCGCAGGAACGCCGCCGTGGACATACGGGTAGAGTCGCACTTGTCACGGTAGCAGCGGATTCTCGCCAAAGGCGCACTTCATGGCGACGGGGTCGCGGACGATCATGTTATCGATGCGGTCGCCGACGGTTTTCATGGCCATAAACGTGCCTCCCAGCACATTGGCGCTCCCGGGCCGGTGCAGACGCAGGTGACGCCTGCCTTGCGGGCAATAGCCAGCGAGGGTCACGGGGGTTGATGCCGTCGATGGCTCGGAGCTGCGGCGTCCAGATGTCGTTCATCTCGTTGTAATCGCAGCCCTCGTACCCGATGCCGTAGCCGTCCAGGCCGATATGGGTGTGCGCGTCCACAAAGCCGGGATAAACCTCCAACCCATCGGCGTCAAACACAGCAGCGTCCGCCGGGGCGGTCAAATCGGTTCCGATGGCGGCAATTTTGCCGTCGGCCAGCAGAATGTCGGCCTTGCAGGCGTCGCGGTGAACCGCGTCATGGATAAGGCCGCCGCGGATGAGGGTGGTCATGGTTATTCCTCCGTTATACCGTAGGGGCGCATTCTATATGCGCCCGCAGAGTCCGCGGCTGCGGAAGCGTCCACGGGCGGATATAGAATCCGCCCTACATTTTATTTCTGCTTACTTACACGTTAAAATCCAAACACGTCCGTACCGCCGTGTATGGTCTTACTTTGCCGTCGACCACAGCGACGTGGGCGGGTGGGTGGAGTAGCCTTTCAGTGCGGCGGCGTCGGTGAAGGTCGTGTCCAGCATCAGGTCAGCGTTGGCAGAGCTGGGCAGGGCGTCGGTGTAGACATGGACTTCCAGCAGACCGGGGATCTTACCGGCCAGGCCCTCCAGCCCTTCCTGATGCCTGCCTTGACGGCGGCCTTTCTGCGTCGGGCATATCCTTCAGTTTCCACAAAATGACATGGCGTACCATTACTTGTTTCCTCCCAGATGGGATGTTTGAGCTGCCACTCGTCGTACTCGTTCTTCTCGAACAGGTCACGGTTGTAGAATTTGTCCATGATGGCCCAGAACTCCGTCTCGGTGTAGCCGCAGAAATCGCAGAAATCACGCACGCAGAGCGGGTCGAGCTTGCCGTCGCGGGCCTTGATGATAGGGATAGCTTCCTCGCGGGTCATCATGCCGTAGCGGATGTAGCGGGCAGTATAGTCGGTGGCGGCGGCGTGGCCGAACTTGGGGTATTTCAGCCAGGAATGCACCAGGTACGCACGGGAGTCGATCTGGTCGAAGTTCTCGGCGTGGTGGGTGCGGTCCCACTCGTGGGTCAGGTCGTGGAAGCCGTGGGCCTTGGCGATCTGGTAGTTCTTGTAGCTGTTCCAGGGCACAAAGTAACTCATGTAGAACGGGTCGAGCTTGGCGCTCCTCGGCGCTGGGGCCAGCGTCAGAGAGGTCTTTCTCGGTCACGCCGTCGCCCAGCAGCTCGTCCATGGGCATGCCCACAGCGACGCCGTTCTCGATCTGATCCATGGCGGAGTAGGTTTCCTTGTCGGCGTTGCCGCCGTACTCAAAGCTGACGTTCTCGCCATAGCAGAGCATAGGGGTGTTGAACTTGGCCGCCATGTGCAGCGGGAAGGTGTAGATCAGGCGGTCGACGTACCAGGTCGGCTTGCCGTATTTCTCAAAGAATTTGCGCATCAGAACCTTCTGGACCTTGATGTTAGGCTTGCAGGAGATGATGGTGCAGCCGAACTCCTCGCTGATGTTCTTGAGGTTGTGGATACCCGCCTGCGTCATGGGGAAGTTGTCCTCGACGCTGAACAGGATGGGGTTCATGTGCATGACTTCCTTGAGCATCCAGACCTGGAAGTGGCTGTCCTTGCCGCCGGAGACGGCGACGGCGCAGTCATAGCCGCCGGGGCCGTTCATGCCGCGGTATTTGTCGCAGTAGGCTTCAAACTCCTTGAAGCGGGCGTCCCAGTCGACTTTTTGCGGTTCTCGTAGTGGCGGCAGGCGCTGCACACTCCCTCGGCGTCAAAGGTAATGCCGGGTCGGGTGTCGGGCATCGTACATTTTTTGCAGTAACGCATAAGAACCTCCTTTATTTATATATGTAATGGGGTTGGATTTGTTTATCTTCTTGCCTCCCTCTGCGAGGAGGTGGCCCCACAGAGCCCTTGCCATGACCCGAAATATTTCGGGTCGCCGCAAGGTTCTCTCCCCACCACTGCAGAGCCCCCCAGAGGGGCCAGAGTCACTTCGCCGCCGCATGCACAGCGTCCGCGCCGGCGAAGTCATAGATGACGAACCGTCCGTCGTTGTAGACCTCAGTGCATTCGCCGTTCTGCACAAGGCCCGCGCTCTCCGCCGGGCCGTCGGTCTCTGTGTCGATGAGCAGGAACGGGTGCTGCGGGTCGGTGGTCAGGTGGTCCTTGCGCTGCAGCCAGTTGGGGACATAGTCCTCATCCAGCGATTGCAGCGTCCAGACTTCCAGCTTGCCGCTGGTCAACTCAGTCATGGCGTTGCCGTTCCAGAATGTGGAATAGCCCTGGGTATAGCCGTTGTCCACCAGCCATTCGGCGGCGGCGTCCAGCCTTGTGGGCGAGATACGGGTTTTCGATCTCCTGCCGGACGGTGTTGACGGCGCAGACCGTGAAGCAGCCTGCCAGCACCACCAGCAGCTGCCGCGCGCCGGCAGGCGGAAGTCCTCGGTCTTGATCTCCACCGCCATCACGGCGATGGCCACCGGCATATTCATGAGCCAGAAGTAGAGGTAATACTCGTGGAAGTAGGTGTAGAGACGCCGCAGACCGCCAGCATGGCGACGAGCAGCAGCACCAGCAGCTTGTCGTTCGTCTCCAGCTTTTCAGCCGCAGCAGCAGCCGCACGATGCAGAAGAACATCCACCCGCCCAGCAGCAAACCGATGCCCGCCGCAATGCCGCCGAAGTGGAACACACCGGAGCCGTTCTCGTAGCCAAACTCATGGAAGAAGTCCATCAGGATGCGGTCGAGGGTGAACCAATCCTCGTCGCGGTTCCAGACGATGAAGTTGTAGGATTTGAAGTCATACAGCCGCGACATAACACTGTTGCTGATGAAATACCCGCCGCGCCGGCCACCGCCGTGACAAGCGACGCCGCAAACAGCCGCACCTGACGACGGCAGTGCTGCAGGGCCGTTTTCAGTCGGACGTACCGCTGTCGTGCAGTGCAAGCACCAGCAGGATCGCCGCGGCAATGCAGAGCGGCGCGTGGAACACCATGAGCTGCTTGACGCCGTTCATGCCCGCGATGGCCGTGACGATGCAGGCCGCGAGCCATTGCAGCGCGCAGTGCTTTTGTCGGCGTTGAGGCTGCGCAGCTCCAGCGCCAGTACCAGCATATAAAGAACGTATAAACGAGATAATAGCCGCCGTAGATCGCGTAGACCAGATAGTGCTGGCCGAACGGCCACAGCAGCGTGCCCACCATCCAGAGGCCGGGCCGCCCGAGCCTGGCGCATTTGACAAAGAACAGCATACACGCCGCGAACAGCGCCAGCGTGATAGCCATGCCAAACGTGCGGGCCAGGTGCCAGTCATTGGGGAAAATCAGCAGCCCCAGGCGGTAGAACCATTGCAGGTTGACGACTTTCAGCTCGGTGGAGTAGAACCAGTTATGGCTGATGATGGTCCCCTCTTTGTTGAGCAGGTCGGAGAGGATCATCTCCGACGCGAGGTCGGAATCGACGATCCATTTGCCGGGCACAAGCTGGTACCACAGGTCAAACAGATACGCTGCCGCCATCCACAGCCACGGCAGCGCCTGCCAGACCTTGTGCAGCGCCCGCCCTTTGTTTGTTGTTTCATGCAGTTTCTCCTGATTCAGGTTTCTAGTTATTTAAACTATACCGCATTTGGGCGCAAAGCGCAAGGTATGCAGGGCAAAAGCGCCTTGACGCTGTGCGGCATTCATGCTATAGTGGGGTAACGGCCCGTTTTCCCGCGGGACTGTGCGGGCTTTTCCAGCAATCGGAGGGCCCGCTGCTTTTATATTTGCTTATCGGATTTGCTTATCGGAGGGCGGCCATGCAGCAGCTACGCAGCGCCATACACAATGCCATTGCCAGATTTTTGAAAAATCAGCCCCGGCGCGCATCATTGCCGTGGGCTTTGCACTGCTGATTTTGCTGGGCGCGGCGCTGTTGATGCTGCCGTTTGCCGTACACCCCGCGCACGTCGGCCCGCTGGACGCGCTGTTCACCGCAACGAGCGCCGTCTGTGTGACCGGGCTGGTCGTGGTGGACACCGGCGACACGTTCAGCCTGTTCGGGCAGGCTGTCATTGCGATTTTGATACAGATCGGCGGTCTGGGCGTCGCGTCCATCGGCATGGGGCTGGCGCTGGTCGCCGGGCGGCGCATCAGCATAAAGGGCCGCTCCCTCGTGCGGGAGGCACTGAACGTCGAGAGCCTGGAGGGCATGGTGCGCCTTGTGCGGGCCATCCTGCTGGTGACCCTGATCTGCGAGGTCGCCGGTGCGGCGCTCAGCTTTCCCTCGTTTGCCCGCGATCACATGCCGCTGCAGGCGGTGTGGCTGAGCATTTCCACTCGATCGCCGCCTTCAACAACGCGGGCTTTGACGCACTGGGCGGCGGGCAGAGCCTGATCCCCTATCGGAACGATCTGCTGCTGAATCTCGTCACCGATGCGCTCGTCATTGTGGGCGGCATCGGCTTCATGGTCATTCTGGACGTGGGGCGCTGCCGCGGGCAGTTTCGCAGAATGACGTTCCACACCAGGTCGTGCTCTCCACCACAGCGGTGCTGCTGGTGGGCGGCGCGGTGCTTTTGCAGCTGACCGACCACATGGGCTGGCTGGCGGCGTTTTTCAAGAGCATGACGGCCCGCACGGCGGGCTTTTCCAGCGTGGATTTAGGCAGCATGAGCAACGCGGGTCTGCTGGTCATCATGATCTTAATGTTCATCGGCGCATCGCCGGGCTCGACGGGCGGCGGCATCAAGACCACAACGTTTTTGTGCTGATGCAGCAGGTGCGGTCCATCTTCTCAAGCGGCGGCTCGGCGGGTTCCACCGGCGTCTGCCGGACGACTCGCTGTCAAGGCCGCGACCATCGTGCTGATGGGGCTGATGGTCGTGGGCTGCGGCACGTTGCGCTCTGCGTGCTGGAGCCGCAGCTCGATTTTGGCCGCCTGCTGTTTGAGCAGATCTCGGCCTACAGCACGGGGGCTTTCCACCGGCATCACGGCAGAGTTATGCCCTGCCAGCCGGGTGGTTCTGATCCTGACAATGTTCATTGGCCGCGTGGGCGCAGTGACGCTGCTCTCCCTCTGGGTGGAGCGCCCCGCCCCGAGTGCGCAGTATACCGAGGAAACTATTACGATTGGGTAAAGGCGGTCTTGGCCGCGCTCCGCAGGTGGACCCCATATCCGCCCGTCAACCGGCAGCCGCCTTGCGGGCGCATACAGAATGCGCCCCTACGGCTCAGCTGCAAAACACAGGGACAGAAGGGTACACGTATGTTTGACAAAAGAAAATGCCGCCGAGGCTACGGCGTAATCGGGTTAGGCCGGTTCGGCACAGCGCTAGTCAAGACGCTGGCCGCCGCCGGCAAGGAGGTCATTGCCGTGGACAAGGACGAGGCAAAGGTCAAGGCCGTGCGCGGCTACACCGACTATGCGTTTGTCATCGACGAGCTGGACGAGACCTCTTTGAAGGAGACCGGCATGCAGAACTGCGGCACGGTCACGATCTGCATCGGTGAACAGATCGACATCAGTATCCTGACGACGATGCTCGTCACAAAGCTGGGCGTGCCGCACGTCATCTCAAGGCCGCCAGTGAGGTGCACGGCGAGGTGCTCGCGTCTCGGGGCCGAGGTCGTCACCCGGAGGCCGACATGGCCGTGCGCATCGGCAAGCGGCTGATCTCGGGCAATCTGCTGGACTACATCGCCCTCGGCGACGGGTGCGGCGCATCACGGTGGGCGGCAGGATGCTGGGCAAGAGTGTGCGAACGCTGGATCTGCGCAAGGCCTACGGCATCAACATCATCGCCGTCGAGCACGGCCAGCAGACGAACGTGGAGTTCTCCGCCGATTATACCTTTAAAGAGGGGATACCGTCGCGGTCATCGGCAAGGTCGGGAAGATCGATAAGTTTGAGAGAGAAATGTAATTTCCGGCAGATGCCGGGTTCCGGGCGGCCCCTGCTTTAAATCACTGCCCTGCAGGCCGGGCATGCCGGCCCGCGACTTTGCATGCTGCCCGTCAACGGGCTGAACCTTCGGCTTCGCCCGCGCAAAAGCCCCTTGTCAAGGGTGACTCCCCACAGTGGGGAGATGTCGCGGAGCGACAGAGGCCCGGGCCCGAAGGCCTGGCCGCGTCAGCGGACTGGGGATTCCGACGGACCTTGCCTGATTGCCCGTTACACCCGCAGACGGCCAGGAATCCTCCGCCTCGCTTGTTCTCGGCACCTCCCTTTGACAAGGGAGGCTTCGCGGCGTCGGGGACGCCGCCTACGTTCCTCGTTAAAAACTAACCGCACAAATTTTGCGCTTTCGGCTTGCAAATCTGCCCCTTATGTCGTACAATATAAACTAACGAATTACGGCAAAACAGGAGGAATTCCAAATGGAACACAGCAATCCGATCCTGATGGGCAACGACAGCCCGCAGAAATTCATCACCATCGGCGAGGTGATGCTGCGTCTGACCCCGCCGAACTATGAGAAGATCCGTATGGCCTCCGCCTTTGAGGCCAGCTACGGCGGCAGCGAGGCCAACATCGCGCGCTGGCGAACCTCGGCGTGGATTCCACCTTCTTCAGCGTCGTGCCCAACAACTCTCTGGGCAAAAGCGCTGTGCGCTGGCTGCGCTGCAACGACGTACACTGCACGCCGATGATCCTCTCCACCAAAGAGGAGACCCAGCCACCGTTTGGGCACCTACTATCTGGAGACCGGCTACGGCATCCGCCCCAGCAAGGTCATTTATGACCGTATGCACAGCCCTGACCGAATATGACCTGACGAAGGTCGATCTGGACGAGCTGTTCGACGGCTTTGACTGGCTGCACCTGTCCGGCATCACCCCGGCACTGAACAAAAATTGTGCGGATTTCATCCTGCGCTGCCTGCGCACCGCCAAGGAGAAGGGCCTGACCGTCACGGCAACTTCCGCTCCACGCTCTGGAGCTGAGGAGGCCCGCGACTACTGCACCCAGTGCCTGCCCTATGTCGATGCTGTTCGGCATTGAGCCGTACCACCTGTGGAAGGACGACGAGGATCATTCCAAAGGCGACTGAAGGACGGCGTGCCTCTGCAGCCCAGCTATGAGCAGCAGGACGGATCTTCCAGCATTTCACTGACCGCTACCCGAATTTGAAGTGCATTGCCCGCCATGTGCGCTACGTCCTCC
>SCPP01000251.1_pt1 | contig 28251 bp, 41 predicted proteins | sample 6106811 | NCBI WGS metagenome assembly SCPP01 (sample SAMN10720449, study PRJNA508395) | human gut metagenome | isolation source: Participant 2 stool, 15 month | host: Homo sapiens | collected 2018
CCGTGAAGAAGCAATCAGCCTACAAGAAGCCAAATCAAAAGCACAGCAAGAGGCATCGAAGCATTGAGTGCTGCATACGCTCAGCAACGTAAACTGACACATGACTTTCGCGCTCATTTGAGTACGTTAGACGGAATGCTGATGCAACAAAACAGAGATATCAACACAATACAAACCTATATCCATAGCCTACAATCGAAACAAAACGAACGCATCCTGCTCGTCAATACCCACCATGCAGCACTGGATGCACTTTTCAGAAGGCGCTTGTTGCAAAAATCGTAAAATTGATATACAGTTCAGTGTGAACGATTTATCTCCCATAAAGATTGACATGGTGGATTTGACGGTTGTAATCAGCAACACACTGGATAACGCGATTGAAGCGTGTGAAAAACTGCCGGAAACGGACCGGCAAATTTATGCAGGCACTGCTTGAAGAAGATGAACTGTTTTATGCTGTCCGTAATAAATCTTTGCCGGTAAATATGATTGCAAATCAACTGCCGGCATCAACCAAGGAAAATCCATCTTTTCATGGGTATGGTTTGCAAAATGTACATACTACATTGGAAAAGTACCACACGCTTTACGCTATGGATTATGAAAACGGCTGGTTCGATTTGCAACAGAGCTGCCGAATACTCTGATTTCATGACAAAACTACTGTTTCACTACAAAAATGATGAAAAAGCTGAAAACTCTGTTTTAATAAAGATAGTTCTGATTTACAGAGGTTCTGCATATGGAGCAATCGTCGAAAGAATTGTGGAGAAGTGTATACAAAGCGAACTCATTGAAGAAAGTCAATGCGATTGGATGGCATACTCGCTACAACGAAAATTCATGAACTTTGGCGGTTTCTTTATTCTCGTCTGCTTTGAATACTTGTTGCGCCGTTACCGCAAGTGATTCTTTTGAATTTTGGGTTGGCATTTTACGAGAAAGACAAATGGGCTTCATATGCCAACAGTATTTTCCTGCTTTATCACTTCTTTATTTTGTGAATATGCCTGCTTATATCTGATTGACCGACTGCAATCTTCTACGATAGCGGCTACAATTACGCTGTTTATTGTCTCTGTTACGCTAATTTTAATACTTGCTCCTTGCAATAATTCGGCGATTCATTGCAGCAACGAGGAGTTGCAGGACATGAAAACAACGGTACGCAAAAGACTTGTATTATATTGCTTGATTGTTCCGCCCCTTTTGTTGCTGAAACCATTGTACAGCACTGTCTGGATTGTAGCGGCAGCTGCAGATGCATTTCTGCTGGTTTTGGCTAAAATTGGTGTTGGAATCAAATAGAACTAAATTAAACCGGAAGGAAGGTCTTTACCATGAAAGCAAAGAAAGTCTTTTACACAAAACTTGCGTGCAGTAGTCCAGACATCAGTTCGAAAAGAAGCTAATGAACCGTGTGTTATGTTTTGGAATTATCAGCCTCACCGGCCCGAAAGCCTCTGACAAATCCTCAGGAGAAAAATAAATCTTACGCTGCAGCTCTAAGCCCGTCGCATCTCAAAATGCGGCGGGCTTTTACGCTCGGTTGGGCAACAACTGGCGAAAGGATGCTACGCGCTTAGCAGTAGGACGCTAGCCGAAGGCAAGGACATCCATCGTGAGGTGGCATCAGAATGCCGGCAGAAAATGCTGACGGGCAAACACATGAACCAACAAGCAGAAATTCATATATTTATAAATTATAGTGATCTAGATAAAATTCGAACGGATTTAAAGTTTAACTCCGCAAAAGTTGCAGGGTATTTGCGATATTATAAGTGCAAAGCAAATTCGGAAGGAATTTCAAAGATGACATCTAACGAGCGACAAAAGAAAATAATTCGCTTGTTAGATAAGCGCCGGAAAGATACGATGGAGCATCTTTCAATAGAATTCCATGTTTCAACAGATACTATCAGCAGGGACATAGCAACATTAAACGAGGACTATCAATAAAATAGTCCGGGGCCGAAATGGAGGCCTTTCCCTACCAGACGGATACCACTTGTTCAAGAAAATGTACATGACTCCTGTTCAGGCACTCGCATTACATAGAGCGTTGCTGTATGTCCCTGATGAAATCAAGAAAATCCTTGAGACAATTTTGACCGATTTTGCTTGGTAGTCAATTATGATTACCCAGCACCTTGACAACTGAATACCCAGCATAACAGGTACGTTCCTTTCCCCGCAGGCCCATTGGGTGGTTTTGGCAAAACCATATGTTGCCAAGGAAAAGGCTATAATGATACACCTGCAGCCTCCCGCGTCAGAGGGGTGACCGAGCCGGAATTGTAAGCAGTAAGATTCCGGCGGAGTCAGTGAACAGGTGTGCCAACACCTGCCTGTTGTGTTCCCGGTGTCAGGGGTGCGGGCGGCAAATACGGCACAACAACGAACCATGAACTTTGCCGTTTAGGGCAAATCGTGGGCCGCAGGTTCCCAAGCACCTGCGGCCCATTATTTTGCGTTAAACGGGATGGAAAACAGAGGTGTAAAACCTATGCAAACCTATCCGACAGGCTATGCGGAATCCCACCGCATAGCCGAACAGATTTTCGGGAGATTCTGCCCCGGCACGGTATGGCAGTGCGCGAGTAGCAAATCGCACTCTGCCACGAAATTCTGGATACCCTATATAATAAAGAGATTTCCCTGTGCGAAGCAGGCGTAGGCACCGGCAAAACGCTGGCTTACCTCGTGGGCTGTATCCTTTGGCAGATGAATCGTCCCGAACGGATGAAACTGCCTATCGTTATTTCCACTTCCAGCGTTGCCTTGCAGGACGCTATCCTTACAGAGTATCTGCCCGACCTGTCCGCTATTTTGCTGGACGAGGGTATCATCACGCACCCATCACAGCCGTTGTCCGCAAGGGCAAAGAGCGTTTTGTCTGCGATGCCCGCCTCGCCGAAAGAGCATCGCTGGTGCAGCCAAGCAGAAAAGACAACGGAACAGCTTGCGCATTGCAGAAAATATTCTGGACATGGATCATATCCCGGAACTTTCTCGGTATGATCGCTGCCGCATTTGTGTGCCGCAGTCCTGCCCGCGCGATTGCTTTATGCGCTTGGATTGCCGCTACCAGCAATATTTGCGGGATTCCATGAAACCGACATCAAATTTGCAATCACAATTATTTGCTGGCAGACGCATCGCACCGACTTGAAGATAGACCGCTGCTCCTGCGCAGCTATCAGGCACTGGTAGTGGACGAGGCGCACAAATTACCCGATGCCGCCCGCCAGATGTACACAGAAACCTTATCCCCGCACAACATGGATGAATTGTGCCTTTTATTACAACAGGCGCACTACAAGGATTTTTGACAGACAGATGCGGACGGCGTTCCTTACGCTGTCGTTCTCCTGCACGCAGGGGCTTTCAAGCTGCGAAGAAAAGCGAGCGAACCGTTCGTGCTTACGCCGTTCCGCCGCGCTGCGCTCATCGACTGTATAGCACTATTGCAAAATGCTGGCGGATTGCCGGATGTGCCGCGATACCTGCTGAACAGGCTGGGAGAAGAAAGCCTCCTGCGCCTTTTCTTTTAGGTGCCGACGCGCATCCTCTACATCGACTACGATGCCGACGGTCAGCCTACATTCTGCGCAGCCAGCAGCCGCGTACCGCAGCTGCTCCGCAGCTATGGAACACCCGCGAACCCGCGATTCTGACCTCCGGCATTGGCTGCAGCCGGAGATTTCAGCCATACGGAACAACTTTTGGGGCTGGCGGCTTACCGACCTCTGCGTCATTTCGAGCAGATTCTCCGTTTAACTACAAGAAAAATGTCTGTTATACTTTCCACCGCGCACAAGAACGCGAATGGACAACCGCCGAATGGCAGAGGAAATCGTCCGATTGGTGGATACTTGCCATGGTCATGCACTGGTGCTGTTCACAGCGTACCGCCAGATGGCGGAAGTCCGCGCGCTGACGGACGGTCAGTGGACATATCAACCTATCAGGCGTGGCGCAACGGCGGCAGGGTGATTCAACAGTTCAAAGAATCCGGAAACGGCGTTCTGTTCGCGGCCGGTTCCTGCTGGGAGGGCATTGACTTTCCGGCGATATGGTGTCACTGCTGATTATCGCAAAGCTGCCGTTTCCGATACCCGACCCGGTCAGCGATTATGAGCGCCAGCAGTACCCGAATCTGCGCTACTACATAAACGCCGAAGTTATCCCCGAAATGCAGAAAAAACTGCGGCAGGGTTTTGGCCGTGCCATCCGTACCGAGCAGGACTCTTGTTGGTCGCTATTCTGGACGAACGTGCGGGCATCGGCGGCAAGTACCATGATGCCGCGCTGGCAGCGCTGCCGATCTGCCCAATCACCGAGAAAATTGAAGATGTGCAGCAATTCATTCGGGAGCAGAAGCGCCCGGATTACTTTTTGTGAAAGAACCTGAGATGTACCTTATGCGAAACCACGATGTCTGGATTTATGTGCGCTGCGCCAACAGCGATCCGTGCATTGCCTTTGACCAGCTGTATGACCTTATCGACGAAGCAGCTGGGCACGGTTTTCTGTGCGCGGCATCTTTTGACCATTGCAGCGGAAACACAAGACCGCATTGGTCTGCGCTCTATGTTGGACGCAGTAGAGAACGGTCGGATCGAAGCCGTGATGGTGCGCGACTTGGAGCAAATCAGCCGCAACAGCTACATACTGGTGGGAGTTATCGAAATTCTGCGTCAGACTGATGTCTATCTCATCACCACCGAATGTGACCTGAACACCGAGCTCATTAACAGTGGTCTTGAACGCTTTGTCGGTGACCGCTTCACGCGGGCATCGTTCGGCAAGCCGCGATTTGATGTTCGTCTCCCGCTTATGGATCAATTCTGAGGTGCACCCATGAAAGAATACAAAATTTGGGCGTTCGCCCGCAGTGCTGTGCCGAATTTAACTGCGTTGGAAAACCAGCTGGAAGAAGTCATGCGCGAAGCCGACAGGCGCGGTTATATCCTGGTAAATGCAAGCATGGAATTGAAACGCGGCACCGAACTTTGGCGCCCGGCGCTGTTTTCTATACTTAAAGCTGTGCGGCAGGGCCGTGTCAACGCCGTCATGGTGCAGAGCCTTGACCGGTTGAGCCACGATACCGCAACGCTGTACCGCATCCTGCGTTTTTGCAAAATCACGGTGCGGTGATTATCACCACCAAGACAAGCCTGAAATACGAACTTTATCTGACCGGGCTGGAGAACAGGCTGCTGGCCCACACCAGACATACCCGAAAACTGCCGTGGAGGTGTTTCTCCATGCTGATCGACCCGCTTCCCATTAAGCTGGAGCAAGAATTGAAATACGAAATCGCCTACGCAGCCCTGTCGTCGGCCGCCGCAGACGGCAGGCTGCCGAAGGGCATCTGCCAACGCGCCAATGTTGGTTATGCCCGGAAATGCGGCGTTTTGTGCCGAGATGTTTAGTGGTTCTCGTGAATAGCTTTGGGTTGCTTTTAGGGTATGTTGTATGTGACAAAAGAGTGTCACAACGATAAATCCAGAGGTGAACGTCATGCCACAAGTCCAAGTCATCCAGCCGATACAGCAACAGCCGAAGCGCCTTCGCGTGGCCGCCTATGCCCGCGTCAGCAGCAAGTCAGCGAATCAGCTAAACTCCATGTCTGTACAGGTAGAATACTACACCGACCTTATTCAGAAAAATCCGGATTGGGAATTTGCTGGTGTGTATGCCGATGAAGGTATCTCCGGCACCAGCCTTAAAAATCGTACCGGGTTCAACCACCTTATGGACGACTGCCGACTTGGTCTTATTGACCGTATCCTTGTAAAGTCATCCTCCCGAATGGCACGGAACTCTGTAGATTTTCTCTGTGCGCGAACTGAAAAGCCTTGGCGTGGTCGTAGAATTTGAGAAAGAGCGCTTTGACACCGACTCCACCGAAGGAGAACTCCTGCTGGGCATGATGTGTGCTGTCGCCCAAGAGGAATCACTGTCCATCTCCAAAACCTACGCTGGGAATCCGCAAGCGTATGGAGTCTGGCACCTACCATACATCATCTGTCCCCTACGGCTACAAACAGGTCAATTACGACCTTGTTCCTATCCCCAATCAAATCGAAATCGTCAAGGGCATTTTCAATGCATTCCTGCAAGGGAAAAGCACCACCAAAATTGCCGATGATTTAAACCGGCTTCGTCCCGATGTCGATAAGCATTGGCATCATACCACCATCGAACGTATCCTTAAAACGAAAATACGCTGGATGCTCCCTCTACCAAAAGAGTTATACATCCGATGACTTGCCCTTCAAACGCACCGAAAATAACGGTGAAGTCCTTTCCTACTATGCACCGGACACCCACAACGGCATCATATCCCAAGCAGATTTTGATAAAGTGCAAGAGCTCCTGCAACGCAAAAAGCGTAGGCCCATGTCGAGGAAAGACACAGCCTTTTCAAAATGCTTTACTGCGCAGAGTGCGGTTCAATGCTTTCCCGCAAAATAAACCGTTCCACACAAGCGACTTGGCTCTGCCGCACACCTTCGGTGCGCAGCAACTGTCCCACGCCGCCAATCCAAGAGGAACTTATTCAACGTGCCTTTCTCACCATGCACAACAAGCTGATCGTAAACTACGCAGATTTTCGCCCCTGCCCTGCATGACTTGTACGCTGCGCAGAAAATTCTCGATGACAAGGAGAGCCAGCGGCAGGAACTCAACCAACAGGTTCATCTGCTTGCCAAAAGCTGCACAACCTTTCCGTCTGCGCGAAAGAACTGCATCACCGCCGCTCAATACTGGGAACGGCGCAATCCACTGGAGCGTGAACTCACGGATGTAAAAACACGATTTCAAAAGCGGCTACCAACCATCCTTTACTTCGTACCCTTGCACAGACAAAACAGCTTGCCGAACATTATACCTATCTAAAGCCACTTACTGAATTTGATGAGTATGAGTTCAAATTTGCCGTAAACCGCGTACTGGTCGATTCGAATCCTGTACCTTTGAACTCAAAACGGAATGAAGTTTAAGGAGATTTTCTGACAATGGCAAAGCCGAGATACCTGCCCTACGGATACCGCATACAGAACGGCCTCATTACCCCGGATACCGCGCAAGCCGAATACGTCCGCCAAATTTATCAACTCTACCTTGCAGGCAATTCACTGCAAGAAATCGCGAACACTTGCAAGCCAACAGCATCCCATACAGTGATGAGACAGGTTGGAACAAGAACACCGTACACCGCATCGTAAAAATCCAGCATACTGCGGAAAGGACAGGTATCCGCCCATTGTCGAATATACCTTATTTCAAAAGCGCAAGTCCTGTGCCAGCGAAAAGCCCCCACTTACACAGAAACCTTAAGGGATATTCGCGGTGACATTATCTGCCCCGACTGCGACAGCAGACTGGAATGGCAGACGAAAGGCCATCGATGGCTGCTGCCACTGCGCAGCATTCTCCGTCAAATTGCGCCGGATATTCTCCTGCAAAGCATCGCTACCACAATGAAACGCTTACAGGATAATCCTGACAGCATCAATGACCAGCCGCTGTCGCACAACACGGTATCCATTGAAGCCGAAAAGCAGCAAGCAAATCGATGAAATGTTATCCGCCGGGGAATTTGATGCAGCATCACTTATCCAAAGCGTCCTTTCTCGCGCAGATACGCAATATCTCTGCTGCACAGCCGGAAATTCTGACCCCATGACTCTCCGCATCAAAGAAGCCCTCGCTGCTGCACCGCCCTGCGATACGTTCGACTCAAAGCTGTACCACACCATCGCTGACAAAATAGTTTTGCACAGAACTACTTCCATTCAGTTGAAACTTATAAATGGAATGGTCGTATAAGGAGAATCCATGAACCGTGAGAGAAGAATCATCGTCATTCAGCCCAATAGGAAAGATTCAAAAGCGCCGAATCCCGCACCAAGCTGCGCGTTGCTGCATACTGCCGTGTCAGCACCGAGGAAGAAGAACAGCAGGGCAGCTTTGAAATCCAAAAGAATTCTACACTGACAAAATCAATTCCACCCCGAATGGAAGCTTGCCGGGATTTACGCCGACGATGGTATCTCAGGTGTCCACACCAAAAGCGTGACGGATTCAACCAGATGATTCAAGACTGCAAGAAGCACAAAATCGACCTGATCCTTACAAAGTCAATTTCCCGCTTTGCTCGCAACACCGTAGACAGCATCAATATGTGCGGATGCTGAAGCAATTCGGTGTCACCGTCATATTTGAAAAGAGAACATCAACACCAGTACCATGAATTCCGAAATGCTCCTTACTGTGCTGAGTGCCTTTGCACAAGCTGAGAGCGAATCCATCTCGCAGAATATTTCCAGAGGAAAGCGCATGGGATTTCGTCACGGAAGATTCTCCTTCCCCTATGCGCAGATGCTCGGCTACGCAAAGGTGCAGACGGTCAGCCGGAGATCATCCCCGAACAGGCCGAACTGATTCGGATGATTTACACCAGCTACTTGCACGGCGACAGCTTGCAAAACCATAAAGGGCAAAGGCAGGCGGTTACAAAACCGTGCGTGGCAACACCACATGGTCAACGCAGGCGCTCCTACGCATCTTGCAGAATGAGAAATACTGCGGTGATGTCCTGCTACAAAAGACCTTTACCGACAATGTGCTGACCGGCGGTCCGAAGAAAACACCGGCCAGCTGCCACAATACTACATTGAGAACAATCACGAGGGTATCGTCACTAAGCAGATGTACCGCGAGGTGCAAGCTGAAATCGCCCGCCGCAACAGCAAGTCCTGCGCGAACCGACGCAAACAAAAGCGCGGGAGATACAACAGCAAGTACGCCCTTTCCGAACGGCTGTATTGCGGGGAATGCGGCAGCCCTTATAAGCGTGTGACTTGGAATATTCACGGCAGAAATCGTCTGGCGCTGCATCAACCGTGTCACCTACGGAACAAAAATTCTGCCACAATTCACCATCGGTGCAGGAAGAAGCCCTGCATCAGACCCTGCTGAGAGCCATCCAAAATCTGGCCGACAATTACACCGATGAAGTCGCCATGCAGATCAACGGTATCCTGCATGATTTGCAAGGCGGTACAACAGAACTGGAGGAATTACAGCAAAGCTCGCTGATGCCCGGCAGGAATTTGACCGCCTGCTGGATCTGTCCCTTGAATGCGATGCGTCCTTTCTCGACGAAAAGTTGAAGCACGCAAGCGAGGAAGTCGACAGCCTGCAAAAGCAAATCGACCAGCTTACCGCCAGCCAGCAGAAAGCCGCAAACCCAGATCTCCAGCTGACCGTCTCCGACTTCCATATTACTAAATACTCTGATACTCTTGTCGCAATAATCATCGAACGAATAGATTGTGTCCGCCGACGAAATCAAAATTGAATTCATCGGCGGATACACAGTGACAGCCCTTTGCAGGAATAATGCAACCTAATCATTGAAACAAAAGATTATCTAAATTTGAACATAGGCACCATTTACATTTCTTTATAGTTCTTTTATAATTAACTAAAATAGATTTTGAACATACTTTCTTCAAATTTGACAGACAATATTGCGGATTCTATAGAAAAGCCATTCAATTAGAACTATAAAGGGGACCGCCTTATGTACAAAATCAGAAAAGTGGATTTTCTTAACCACCCAATTCTTGAAATTTATCGTTGAATTTTTGCGATGCAAACGGACATGCCGTGGATACCGTTATCTTTGCTGGCGAAAATGGTGTTGGAAAAAGTACGATTTTGAACGCGTTATACGAATTGATAACCCAAAGTTGAATTTTGAAGCCAATATTGAATATGAATTTGGAGAACGAACTATTAACCTCAAATTCTACTGGAAAGAATATTCTCAGGGCAACGCTATCTTACAATTCAAGATGATACTGGCAGGGAAACGATGGCTGGAATTTCTGAGGCGCAAAATAAATATTTGCAGCATGGGATATTTTCTGATGTAGATATTAACTTTCAATCAAATAATCTCACGAGTGTTACTAGCTTGACTTTGACGGAAAATCTGAAAGTCGCCGTTCTTCAAATAACCTTCCAACAGAAATCAAACAGTTGATTATCGATATTCAAGCGTTAGATGATGCAGATGTCTCTTACTGGGTCAAAACACACCCTCATACAAGCACAGATAACATCGACATACACGAAAGAATGCCTCGGTTCACAGGAGCATTTGATAGGATGTTTGATGATTTAAAGTACAGCCGTGTTGAAAATATGGATGGACACAAAGCCATTCTTTTGAAAAGAACGGAAAACTCATTCAAATCGATGCGCTGAGTTCAGGCGAAAAGCAAATTGTGTACCGCGGATGTTTTCTCTTGAAAGATGCAAATGCAATGAACGGAGCATTTGTCTTTATTGATGAGCCTGAAATCAGTTTGCACCCAAAGTGGCAAATGAAAGTAATGGATTACTATAAGGGAATTTTCACGGATGAATCAGGCCATCAAACATCTCAAATTTTTGCTGTCACTCATTCGCCCTTTATTATTCACAATGAAAGCCGAAAAAATGACAAAGTAATCGTTCTCAATAGAGATTCCTCAGGCAATATAGTTGTTAGCGATAAGCCGGAATATTACAAGTGCTCATCGGTCGAAGCGATACAGGATGCATTCGAAATTCATGATTTTGATTCTGGAACACCAACTGTGTACTTGGAAGGGCGAACCGATGAAAAATATTTCAAGAAAACGGCTGAAGTATTCGATATAAATTTGCCATTTCAATTTAGATGGATCGGATACATTGATGGTAACGGGCAGGAAGTTAATACCGGAAAAGATAGTATTAATAGAGCGGTGCAATTTTTGATTGCTCAAAATTTACCGTTTGTGAATATTGCTCTTTAGATAGTGATACAAATGTAAAACGAAATCTCAAAAAATGTGATTGTTAGTTCTATCCATAAGTATGATAATGCAAAGGGTATTAAAGTTGGCATTGAAAATGCGTTAGTTTTAGATGACGTTGATGTCGAACAATTTAGAAAGCAGAATAAAATAACTGATGAATATGGTGGAACCAAAATCATTCCAGAGTTTCTGAAAATGCGGTGCTGTGACTATATTTGCAATTTGGACCCCGAAGAACAAAGAAAATTCTAATTAATTTGAAAGCGGAAATTGATACATTAAAAGAACTTTTGAGCAAATCGATTAATTAAAACCGTTGCCTTTGATAATGGCCCTTTGCGACCGGGTATCCTTTTCGTAACATAGAGACAAGAGCCTGTGACATAAAGAATGTCATAGGCTCTTTCTTTGTTGCATCGCACAAAATCAGCAAAGTCGATGACCGATTTTCAAAGTGCGTTTTATAGAGATGTCCAACCGTTTTAAAGCGGTTGGGCTTTTGTTGGGCAGTTTGGGACAGCTTTCCCTCCCTGCCGCCCGCTTTTGCAGTTTTTCAGCAAAATTCCAACTTTTTCTGCTGTTTTCAGAATCTTTCAATTCCCCGTAGCCAATTTCTGAACTGCACCCCATTTGTTAGACAGTATGATATACTATTTAACAAGTGGGGTGTTTTATGCCAAAAGGAGTACCAAACAAACGATATACGCCGGAATTCAAGAAAATGGTTATAGAAACCATGAAAAAGAACATCTGAGTATCTATGCAGCAATGCAGGAATTTGGAATTAGCGACCATAAAATTATAGAGCGTTGGGAACGCATTTATCTGGAAGAAGGGCCGGAAGGCTTGTCGGTTGAGCGACGGGCCGCAGCAGCACTGGTCGGTCAAAGAAGCTGCCAAAAGAGGTAGAAGAAGATCTGTTGGCCGAAGTGCAGCGACTGCGTGCGGAGAATGACTACCTAAAAATTTGCAAGCCTTGGTTTTGGAAGACGAGCGACGCCAGCACAAAACGCTGGTAGTTCAGAAGCTAAAGCATTACACAGTAAGATATTTAAATCCAAATTGTCAGTGTGGTGATTTTAGAGTGGCAACTCCAATAAATTAAATATAGGCCACTTTCTTGTATCGCACAAAATTGGCAAAATCAGTGGTCGATTTTCAATGTATGCTTTGCCGAAATCGCTAATTGCCTCACGGCGGTTGGTCGGTTTTTGGGGTAGTTAATCTCATTTTGTTTTGTGCGTTTATTTGCAAAAATTCATAAAATTGATTGCTAGATCTGTTGCTATTTTCGTTCGTCTTGTGTATACTATAAGTAGGAAAGCAGACGACATTCTGCTGGTGGGCTAGCACCTAAAATCCGATCTGATGCAGGACGTAAGAACCTGTGGTTGGCGGGCAACGATAAAACCCGAAAGCGATGCAGGGCGTAAGGACCTGTCGGTTGGCGGACAACGATAAAACTAGCCACAAGGGACATCGGACAGCACTGCGGTGTTGTAGGTGTCCCTTTCTTTTGTAAAATATAGAATGCAACAGGTAGTTTATCATGACGAAAAGAAGCCTTGCAAATCGTTTTCTCCTGCGCGAAACTCTATAAGGAAAACCTAGCGGAAGAAGCCTTTTATTTGTTACGACTGACAAGCATAAGACCGTTCGGTGTCTGGAAGTTTCATTTGACGGCAGCAATTTTCTGCACATGACAGGCTTTAAGCTGAACAAGAAGGAAATCAGTGCAAACAACTTCTTTAGTATGTGCTGCGACAAGCGCTTGTCTGAGTCAGATTTTGAGTTTGCAGCAGACGGCACGACCGAAATGAAAATGCGCGTTCTTCCCGGATTGGTGCAGAAACATCTTTCTGCTAAGATGGTCGGTGATTACAATTTATCCCAGCCGAAATTATACACTGACAAGCTCGCCGGATCAGTTGGTGCTTGTATGGGCTTTGTCCGCAATGGCGGCAAGGGGCGTTTGTTCCCAACACCGTATTGGAAGGCGATATCCGAAGCATGGTTAAAGGCAGCGCAGATAGAATCGTCATTACATATCGAAAGCAGCGCGGAGACGCGCTCTATACAGAAATCGTATACACAGCCAAAAATTGATTGGACGGCTCTTACCCTACCGGAAGAATACCAATATCTTCCCTTGCCATAGGCAGTCTTTAGAGGCGGTATTCTAATACAAAATTTTCGGTCATCAAATCAATGTTTTATAAAACAGCGGCCTTGTCTAAGCCTTTTATAGGGTATCTTTTTGTAACATAGAGACAAGGTCACTTGCGATTGCAAGTGACCTTGTTTATATGTTGCAGTCTTATGATACTGTTGTGCAACATACATTCGCCATATTAACAAACGCCGCCTTCGGGAGAATTCCGAATGAAGGCGGCATTGTTTCTGATATGTTATTTTACCCTTCTCAAACTCCTTCGCCACATCCTGCAGCAGCTGTCTGATGGGCAGGTGCTGGGGCGAACGCGCTCGCACTTGCCGCAGCGGATGCAGTCCGACGCGCGGGAGCCTGGCTTGGTGTGGACATCCTCATAATAGTAGTCCGCGTTCCAGTCGTGGTGGGTGTGCTTCGTGTTCATGATGGCGAACAGGTCGGGGATGGAGATGTGTTTCGGACAGCCGTCGATGCAGTAACGGCAGGACGTGCAGGGGATCAGATCCTGCTTGCGGAAGATCTCCACCACCTTGGAAACGGCGGTACGCTCGGCATCGTTCAGCGGCGTAAAGTCCTTCATGTAGGAGAGGTTATCCTTCATCTGTTCCAGGCTGCTCATGCCGGAAAGCACCATCATCATGCCGGGAGCCCGCCGCAAACCGGATGGCATAGCTGGCGGGGCTGCCGCCGTGCAGGGCGTCCAGCACGGCTTTTGCGTCGTCGGGCAGGTTGACCAGGCTGCCGCCCTTGACCGGCTCCATGACCAGTACCGGCTTGTCGTGCTTACGGCAGACCTCATAGCATTTGCGGCTTTGGACGGCAATGTCATCGTAGTCCAGGTAGTTGAACTGGATCTGCACGACCTCGATGGCCGGATAGTCGGTCAGAATCTGCTCCAGCACGGCGGCGCGGTCATGGAACGAGATGCCCACATGGCGGACCTTGCCCTCGGCCTTGAGGGCGAAGGCCGTCTCATAGGCGCGGCAGTCCCTGTAGTGCTGGTAGTTTGTCGTGCTCTGGGAGTGCATTAAATAAAAGTCAAAGTAGTCCACGCCGCAGGCTGCAAGCTGGCTCTCAAAGAACGGGCGGATGTCCTCTTCCTTTTAAAATAGGACCCGCTCAGCTTGTTGGTCAGGACATAGTCCTCCGCGGGTAACGGCTGGTCAGGCACTCCTTCAGGGCCAGCTCGCTCTTGCCCTGAAGGTAGCCGTGGGCCGTGTCAAAATAATTGAAGCCCTGCTCAAAAAGCAGTCCACCATCTGTTTCGTCTGCTCTATATCAACGTCCTCGCCGATCATGGGCAGGCGCATACAGCCGAAGCCGAAATTTTTCCTGATCTTTTCCATTTGCAAATGCTCCTTTCGCAAGGTTTACCTTTCACGGATCTCTCCGGGGGCGGTTCCGTTTTCCGGGCACGGCATGGCGGGCGCATATAAAATGCGCCCCTACAGAACGCGCGTTATAACGTAGGGCGGATTCCATATCCGCCCGCGGCTGCTTACGCCAGCTCAAACATCCCGTGATACAGCTGGTAATACTCGCCCTTTGGCCAGCAGCTCGTCGTGGGTGCCGCGCTCGATGATATGGCCATGCTCCAGCACGATGATGGCGTCCGCGTTGCGCACCGTGGAAAGCCGGTGCGCGATGACAAACACCGTGCGGCCCTCCATCAGGCCGTCCATGCCTTTTTGGATGAGCGCCTCGGTGCGGGTGTCAATACTCGACGTTGCTTCGTCCAATATCAGCACCGGCGGGTCGGCGACGGCGGCGCGGGCGATGGCCAGCAGCTGGCGCTGTCCCTGGCTCAGGTTTGCGCCGTCGCTCGTCACCATCGTGTTGTAGCCCTGCGGCAGGCGGCGGATGAAGGAGTCCGCGTTCGCAATTTTGGCCGCCTTTTCAATTTCCGCCTGCGTCGCGTCCAGCTTGCCGAAGCGGATGTTGTCCGCCACCGTGCCGGTGAACAGGTGGGTGTCCTGCAAGACAACGCCCAGCGAGCGGCGCAGGTCGTTTTCTTGATAAGCCGCACATCCATCCCATCGTAGGTGATGGACCCGACACCTCATAAAAGCGGTTGATGAGGTTGGTAATCGTGGTCTTGCCCGCGCCCGTGGAGCCGACAAAGGCAATTTTTGCCCCGGCTTGGCGTAAAGCGAGAGGTTTTGCAAAATCATCCGCTCGGGCGTGTAGCCAAAGCTGACGTCGTGGAACCGCACATCGCCGTGCAGCGGCTCGAGCGGGACGGCGGGACGGCGGCGGTCACACCAGGCCCAGCGGCCCGTGCTCCCGGCGCATTCGGTCAGGGTGCCGTCGGCGTTTTCCCGCACGCGGACCAGCTCCACTGTGCCCTCGTCGATCTCCGGCTTTTCCTCCATGACCGTAAAGATACGCTCCGCGCCCGCCAGCGCCGCCAACAAAAAGTTGCCCTGCTGGGTAAACTGGTTGATGGGCAGGGTTGTCTGGCGCACAAACACCAGGTAGCTTGCCAGGCTGCCCAAATCGGACCAGCCCCACATAACCATCAGGCCGCCCACCACCGCAATGATGGCGTAGTTGATGTAACCGATACTGACGACAGCGGGGATCATCGTGGCGGCGTAGCTCTGGGCACCGGTGCCGGCTTGGCGCAGTTTTCGTTGCGGGCGGCAAAGGCGGCCATGTCGGCCTGCTGGTGGTTAAAGACCTTGACCACCTTCTGGCCCGCGATCATTTCCTCCATGTAGGCGTCCAGCTCGCCCAGGCTGGCCTGCTGGCGCGCATAAAGGCGCGGCTGCGCCTGGTGGAGTAGTTGATGTACCAGAACATGGCAATGTAGCCCACCACGACCAGCAGCGAGAGCCGCCAGTTGAGCACGAACAGCAAAAACAGCGTGCCTGCGATCTGTATAAACATCTGAATGACCACCGCAAAGCTGTTGTTCAGCGCATCGGAAATCGTGTCCACATCGTTGGTGAACAGGCTCATCAAATCGCCCTTGCGGTTCGTGTCAAAGAAGTTCAGGGGCATCGTCTGCAGATGCGCGAAGAGGTCGCGGCGGATGTCCTGCAAGATCTTCTGCGCGGCGCGGACCATGAGCTGGGTGTAGCCCAGGGTGGACAGCGCGCGACGGCATAGATGCCCGCGGTCAGCGCCGACACCGGCCAGATAGCGGCGCTGCCGTTTTCAGCACGCCGTTGACGATGGGCGGATCATGGGTGCCCAGCAGCGCGGCCAGCGCACTGACCGCCGCCAGCAGGCCGACAACGCCCAGCATGATTTTGTGGCGGCCCAGATAGTCCATGAAGCGGCGTAGCGTGTACCGCAGGTCCTGCGGGCGTTTACCGCCGAATGCTTTCGCCATCTGCGTCGCCCCTTTCATCTGGGAATTGTAAATTTCCTGATAGATCGTATCTTTTGCCAGCAGCTCGTCATGCGTGCCCACGGCATGCAGCCGCCCGTCGTCCAGAATGACGATGAGGTCGGCGCTCTGCACCGACGTGATGCGCTGGGCAATGATGAGTTTGGTCACGCTGCCCAGTCCGGCCAGCGCATGGCGGATGCCCGACTCCCGTCGCCACCACGGCGCTGGTGGAGTCGTCAAAAATCAGCACCTTCGGGTGCTTGAGCAGCGTGCGGGCAATGCAAAGACGCTGCTTCTGCCCGCCGGAGACATTGCACCCGCCCTGGCCCAGATCCGTGCCAAGGCCGTCGGGCATCCGGGACAAAATTCGTCCGCATGGGCGGCGCGGCGGGCGGCCCACAGGTCGTCGTCGGTGGCATCGGGGCTGCCCCATTTGAGGTTGTCGCGGATCGACCCGGAGAACAGCAGGTTCTTTGCAGCACGATGCCGACGGCGTCCCGCAGGCGTTCACGTCGTAGCCGCGGACGTCGCGCCCGCCGACCTGACGGTGCCCTCGGTGGCATCGTAGAGGCGGGGGATCAGCTGCACCAGCGTCGTTTTGGCCGCGCCGGTGCCGCCGATAATGCCCACCGTCGCACCGGCGGGGATGTGCAGCGTGATGTCGGACAGGGCGTTTTTCTCCGCCTTTGCGTTGTATTTGAAGCTGACGTGGTCAAAATCGATCCGGCCGTCGGGGATAGTGTCCACCGGCGCGGCGGCATTTTGCAAGGTCGGGCGTCTCGGTCAGCACCTCGCGGATGCGCCGGGCGCTGGTCAGGGAACGGGTAAGCTGGAAAAACACGCCGGAGAACATCATGACCGAGTTGAGCACCTGCAAAACGTAGCTCAAAAAGGCGGTCAGCTGGCCGACGGACATCGTGCCGACGAGGATATAATTGCCGCCGAACCAGAGAATGCAGACGATGGCCGTGTACATGACGGCCTGGAATGCGGGCAGGTTGAGCACGGCATAGCGGAACGTCTCGGTCGAGGCGTCGCTGAGTTCGGCGTTGACGGTGTTGAACTGGTCGTTCTCATAGTCGCCGCGCACGAAAGCCTTGATGGCGCGGATGGCGGTGAGGGATTCCTGGATGCGGCCATTGAGGTGGTCCACAGCGCTCTGCTGGCGGCCATAGAGCGGGCCGACTTTCGAGACGATCCAAGCGAGTACGGCGGCCAGAATCGGCGTTGTGATGAGGAAAACCAGCGTCAGCCGCGGGCTGAGCACGCAGGCCATAGCAAGGCCCATGCCCAGCATGACCGGGCTGCGCACCAACGGCCGCAGGCCGGTATTGACAGCGTTGAGCATGACGGTAACGTCGGTGGTCATGCGGGTGACGAGGGACGCATTGGAGAAACGGTCAAGGTTCGCGAAGTCGAATTTCTGCACGGCGGCATACTCCGCCAGGCGCAGCTCCGCCGCGAACCCGTTTGCGAACCGCGCGGCGTACCGGGCATAGAGCAGACCTAATGAGCGCCAGCACCGCGCAGAGAATCATCAGCCCGCCCTGTCGGAAGATGACGGCCATATTGTGGTCCGGCACGCCGTCGTCCACCAGGGTAGACATCAGCACGGGGATGACCATTTCAAAGATACATTCAACAAAGATAAGCCCCACCGCCGCAAACAGATCGCGCCGGTACGGCGGATAACGGAAGATTTTGCGCAGATCTTGCATGGGTGGCTCCTTGCGGTGGGGTAGGATGGTTGTTAAGGAAGGGCGGCGGTGAATGTTGTAGGGGCGGCGTCCCGGCCCGCGGAGGTCAAGACCCTCCCTACGATGCAAAAGACACATGGGCGGTAATGGCAAGGCTGCGGGCCGGGCATGCCCGCCCCTACGGACTGCTGTGAATGGGTTGCGAACGAGGGGCGAGGGAGGGCGACAGCCCGCCTTTGCAGTTGGCGGGTGGTTGCCCGTTTACGGGTGGTGACACAAGGCCCGTCAACTCCCCAGTCACCTAACGGTGACAGCCCTGACAAGGGGCCTCTCTGCGGGGTTCGGGGAACACCCGAATTTAAGGTGGAGGAAGGGGCGGGGGCGTTAAGAACGAAAGTAATACTGCTTTCGTTTAGCCCACGCCCTTCCACTTCTTTGGGGGTCTTGGGGCGTGCAGCCCAAGTCGCGGGTCCGCTGCGTCGAAACAGCGGCAGTTTTCTTTGGTTCTTTCTTTGCTGTCAAAGAAGAACAACTCCTGGAGGCTGCCGTTCCCGGGTCAGCCTCTTTTCTCCGGCAGCTGGCTCGCCACAATGGCCCCAAACATCAAAACGCAGCCGCACAACTCGGTGGCGGACAGCGTCTCGCCCAAAATCAGCCAACCGGCCAGGGCGCTGAACACACTCTCGAGACACATCGCCAGACTGGCAATCGTCGGGTCCAGCTCCTTCTGGCCGACGATCTGCAGCGTGTGGCCACGCCGCTGGACATGATGCCGCAGTAGGCAATGGACACCGCCGCGCCGCGGAACTGGTCGGGCGACGGGGCCTCAAAGACAAACGCGAAGATCGTGGACAAAACCGAGACCACTAAGAACTGCATAAAACTCAGCTGGATGCCGTCCAGCTGGGGGCTGAAATGGTTGACCAGCATGATTTGCAGCGTGAACAGCGCCGCGCAGAGCAGCAGCTGCCACTCGCCGCCGGTCAGGCTCAGGGTATCGCGGCCTGCCAGGCAGAGCAGATACAGCCCCACCACACTGACCACCACGCAGCCCCACAGCTTGACGCCGGGGCGGCTGCCAAGGAAAAGCTCGTGACCGGCACCAGCACCACGTAGAGCGCCGTCATAAACCCAGCCTTGGCCGTGCTGGTGGTGCCAATGCCCATCTGCTGCGCCGCCGACGCCGCAAACAGCGCCGCACCGCAGAAAATACCGCCGCGCAGCAGCACTTTTGTTCTGCCAGAACCCCGGCTCGGCGGCGGGTTCGTCCTGCCCATCTTGCGCAGCAGCCATCAGCCCCAGCCGGCACGCGCAGGCCAGCCAGCTGCGGCCCGCCAAAAACGTGTACGGCCCCATATAATCGCTGCCGACGCTCTGCGCGACGAAAGCTGTGCCCCAGATGAATGCACAGGCCATAAGCATCAGCGTGTTGCGCAGCTGTTTTATCCATGTTCCAATTCCTCTCTGTGTTGTGCGGTCCCTGCAATACAAACCAAAGCCGCCCTGCCGCAAGCGGCACGGGCGGCATTACTGTTATCAGCCGGTCGTCGTATCGTCGCCGTAGGTGTTCAGCTCGGTGCTGCCCAGGCCCTCCACCTTCAGGCCGCCGGTAACATAGTATTTGTTGCCGTTGTCATAGCTGATCGTGATTTTTGTACTGCTTGCCTGCGGTCAGGCCGGTAATGGTGTACTGGTAGTCAGCCTCGTCGGCGCGGAAGTAGATCGTCGAATCCGGCACATAGCTTGTCATCGTCTTATCGTCGGAAAGCTCCCAGAACGCGATCTTGAAGTACATATAGTTCTCGCTGCTGGCCTCGGTAGACGCATAGCCGGTCACGGTCATGCTGTCGCCGCCCGCGACGAAATACTCAGTGGAGCGGTTGGCAATGCCGTTGAAGGAGACATACAGCGTGTTCTCTACCGGGTAGGTCACAACGCGGGCCGCGGTGGTGTCCATCTCGGCGGGGAACTCCACGCTGCCGCCTGCGGGGGCTTTCGTGGTGGTGTCGGTGTCCTCCTCGTCGGATTCCTCGACCAGGCCCAGCTTGTGGACCAGATGGACGACCATATCCTGGGCGACCTGCTTCGGGAGCAGGCCGTCAGACTGACTGCCAGCAGCACGGCCATAGCCAGCGCCGCGAGCTTGCGGGTAAGTTTCATATCGCAGACCTCCGTGGGTGTCATTGCAAAAATACACAGATTATTATACCGCAATTTTCCGCTATGTACAAGCGTTCCGCGCGTTTTACATTTGTTTTCGGCTGCCATTCCTTGGGCAACACCGCATAATTCTAAGTGCCGATACGGCGAGCGAGGTGCGGCAGCTGCTAAGCCAAAAGCGCAGATAATACTTTGTGTATCGAGCATTTTGGCAACGCAGGTGCCGTGCCGCAGCCGCCGGAGCGGTGCTTAAGCTAAGGCGGGAATTATGCGGTATTGCCCTGGATAAAGTCGATGAGCAGCGACGACACCGTGACCGTGACCAGCGAATAGGCGATGCGCCGGAACGGGATGTAGGACAGCGACGCGAACAGGACGGTCAGATCGGTGAACAGGTACGCGCGGGAGAGTCGCCAGCCGGTCAGCTTGTGGATGACGAGGGCCAGCGCGTCGTCGCCGCCGCTGGACCCGCCCTGCCGCACGATGAGCCCCACGCCGACGCCGACGAACACGCCGCCCAGCAGCGCCGCCGCCAGCGGCCAGGGCGTCAGGTCGGGCAGCATCGGGGCAGGCATTCCCAGATTCTATAGAACCCGGCCAGGCTCACGCTGGCCACCTGCCGAGAGCAAAAGTCCCACCCGAGAAATTTGAACGCCAGCGCGTAGCTGGCCGCGTCGAGCAGAGGCGACGCCACCGACGCCGGAACGCCGAGCCAATGGTTGATGAGCAGCACCAGTCCGATGATGCCGCCCTCCGTGATGGCGGTGCGTTGGTGGATGTTGTGGATGCCGAACGACAGGATGGCCGTGCCCAGGATCATAGCGATCCGTTTGGCGGTGAACCGGCCCAGCGCGCGGCGGATTTTGTTGGAGCGTTTGTTTTGGCATAGTGTACCTCTTGACAGTGATATATCCAGTATACCACATGGCGTCAAGTGGCCGGAAACAGTCCCCGTAGGGCCGGGCATGCCAGCCCGCGGCCTGCCATTGCCGCCCTTTATCTTTTGCATCGTAGGGAGGGGTTGACCCGCAGGCGTCGGGGACGCCGCCCCTACAATGATCTGGCAAGGCTTCTCATTGCCGCAAACGGGCACGGCGGCCTGGGGCAGGCCGCCCTACATCCCACTTTTCCACAGTCCGTAGGGGCCGGGCATGCCCGGCCGCGGCCTGCCATTGCTGCCCGTTTTCGGGTTATTCCGCACAAAGCAGGGGTTCGCACGCTCGCGCCCCTGCCGCTCCTCTTACTTTTTCCCCGCCAGCAAAACTGCCAGCACGGCCTTTCCACGTAAATCCGGTTCTCGGCCTCGTCAAAAATTTCGTCGGCGTGGGCTTCCAGCACATCGGGGGCGATCTCCTCGCCGCGGTGGGCGGGCAGCGGTGCTGACCATGCAGTCCGGCTTTGCCAGCGCCATGCGGGCGGCGTCCAGCGTAAAGCCGGTAAAGCGGCGGCGCTGCTCGGCCTCGCGCTCCATGCCCATGCTGACCCAGACATCGGTAAACAGCACGTCCGCGTCCCGCGCGGCCTCGTCCGGGTCGTTCGTCAGCGTGAACTTATCCCCGTACTGCTTCGCCAGCATCAGCACGTCGGCGGCGGGGCGGTAGCCCTTCGGGCGAGCAATCGTCACCGTCATGCCCACGGCCAGACAGCCCACAATGACGCTGTTTGCCATGTTGTAGCCGTCACCGACAAACCCGGCCTTCAGCCCGGCCAGCGTGCCCTTGCGCTCGCGCACGGTCATCAGGTCTGTCAGCACCTGCAGGTGCGCATAGTCGGTCATGCCGGAAACCACCGGTATACCGCTGTATTTCGCCAGCATATCCAGCGTCGTCTGCTTGTAGGTGCGGCAGACGATGGCGTCATAGTACCGCCAGCACGCGGGCCGTGTCCTGCACAGGCTCACCGCGGGCGGTCTGCAGGTCGCCGGCGCTCAGGTAGGTGCCCAGGCCGCCCATCTGGTAGATGCCGACCTCCAGGCTTGTGCGGGTGCGGGTGGAGTTTTGGCGAAAACCAGCGCCACCGCCTTGCCCTGCAGATCCTTCGGGTCCACGCCGTCCGTGCAGCCGCTTGTACTCGTCGGCCACATCCAGAATGTGCAGAATTTCCTCGGGCGTCATGCCGCCCAGCTTCAGCAGATGTTTCATACGCATTTCTCCAGTACGCTGCGCAAAATCGCCAGCGCGTCGTCCACGTCGTCCGCCGTCAGGATCAGCGGCGGCAGCAGACGCAGGCGGGTCTTGGCGGTCAGCACCAGCAGACCCGCCTTCTCGCGGCGGCGCGGACGTCGGCGGCCTTGATGCCGTCGTCAAACGCGATGCCCACCATCAGGCCGAGGCCGCTGACCTCCCCTGACATGGGGCAGCTTTGCCAGCCCGGCGCGCAGCTGGGCCGCGCGCTCGTTGACGTTGGCGAGGAAGTCGTCGTCCATCTCGTCCAGCACGGCCAGCGCACCGGCGCAGCAGACCGGGTTGCCGCCGAACGTCGAGCCGTGGGAGCCGGGCTTCATGTGGTCGGCGACCTTTTGTTCATCAGCACCGCACCGATGGGCGGGCCGCCGCCGAGCCCTTCGCCAGCGTGACGATGTCGGGTGCAGATCAAAATGCTCGCACGCCAGGAACTTGCCGGTGCGGCCCACGCCGGTCTGCACCTCGTCCACGATGACGAGGATGTCTTTTTCCCTGCAGAACGCCGCGACCCTGGCGACGTAGTCCGCGTCCAGCGTGACGACGCCGCCCTCGCCCTGCACCAGTTCCATCATGACGGCGCAGGTGTCCTTGTCGGCGGCCTTTTCCAGCGCGGCAAAGTCGCCCGCGGGCACGTAGTCAAAATTTCCGGGAAGGGGCCGAAGTCGTGGTGGAACACGTCCTGGCCGGTGGCGGTCAAGGTCGCCAGTGTGCGGCCATGGAAGGGATGACCAGCGTGATGACCTTATTCCGGCTCTCTCCATACGTATCTACGCTGTATTTGCGGGCGCGCTTGATCGCGCCCTCGTTGGCCTCGGCGCCCGAGTTGCCGAAGAACACGGCGTCCAGCCCGGTGCGGTGGCAGAGCTTTTTCGCCAGCTTGCCGTCGGGGCGGTGTAATACAGGTTCGACGTGTGCTGCAGCGTTGCGGCCTGGTCGGCCACAGCCTTGACCCACGCGGGGTGGCGGTAGCCCAGCGAGTTGACGCCGATGCCCGACGTGAAGTCAAGGTAGCTCTTGCCGTCGGCGTCCTGGCCGTCATGCCTCGCCCTCCGCCAGCACGACCTGGCTGCGGCCATAGGTGTGGAGGATGTAGTCGTTATCACGGGAAATAACTTTCGGTATTCAATTGGGACCCCTTTATCATACGCAAAAGCCTTCCCCTTCGAGGAAGGCGGCCCGCTTGACCTTCCCCTTGGGGAAGGTGGCCGAGCCGGATGAGGGGCAAGTGTCCTGCGGTTGCCCGTTTGCGGGACAGCGCCAAACACTTCGCCCTCATCAGTCAGCGGGCGGGGCCGCTGACAGCTTCAGTCTACGCGCTAAGAGCCGCCTTCGGCGGTTGCGCTCCGACACGCGCCTGCGGGCGCACTCGGGGAAGCCCATTTACCGGTTTCCTCTCCGATAGAACATCGTGCCTGCGCCTCTGTCGCTGAACATCTCGAGCAGAATCGAGTGCGGGACGCGGCCATCGATGATGACGGCCTCGTGGACGCCCTGATAGATGGCGTCGGCCATGCCCTCGATCTTGGGCAGCATACCGCCTGCAATGACGCCCGCGGCCTTGTAACCCTCGATCTCGGAGACCTCGACCTCGGGGATGAGCGTAGACTCGTCGTTCTTGTCGTAGAGCAGGCCGACAATATCCGTCATGCTGACGAGCTTTTCGGCGTGCAGGGCAATAGCGATCTCCGCTGCGGCAGTGTCGGCGTTGATGTTGTAGGGGACGCCGTTGTCGTCCATGCCGACGGTGGCAATGACCGGGATAAAGCTGTCGGCCAGCAGGTGGTCGATCAGCGTCGTGTTGACCTTCTCGATCACCGACGTAGCCGAGGTCAACGTCCGACTTGCGCTTGCACATGATCATGTGGCCGTCCATGCCGCACAGGCCGACGCCGCGGCCCTTGAGCAGCGCGACCAGATCCTGTTGACCTGCCCGGCCAGCACCTGCTGGACGATGCCCATGGTCTCCTCATCGGTGTAGCGCAGACCGCCCACAAATTTGGACTCCTTGCCCACCTTTTTCAGCATACTGTTAATAGCCGGGCCGCCGCCGTGCACCAGCACGACACGCACGCCGAGCAGCGTCAGCGTGACCAGGTCGTTCATGACGGCCAGCTTGAGGTCATCGTTGACCATCGCGTTGCCGCCGTACTTTATAACCAGCGTTTTACCGTGGTATTTTGGATATAAGGTGTAGCCTCGCTGAACAGCAGGGCCATTTGTTCGTTTTTCATTGTACTCCTCCGCATCCCCTACTCCTAAAGCCTTCCTTGGAAGGTGGCCCACAGGGCCGGATGAGGGGCAAGCCTGCCGCGATTGCCCATGAACGGGTTATCGCCGTAAGCTCTGCCCTCATCAGTCGGCTTCGCCGACAGCCCGAGGGGAAGCCATACTTGTTCAGGTCCGATAATCCCCATTGATCTTCACATAATCATACGTCAGATCGCAGCCCCAGGCCTTGGCGGTGGCGTTGCCGCTGCCAAGGTCCACGAGGATGTCGATCCGTCCTCCTTGAGCACCACGGCGGCCTCGTCCTCGCTGTAGGGGTGGTAGGCGGCGTTCTCGCAGACAAAGACCTCACCGGCCTTGCTCTTGAGGCGCACCGACGTCTTGCTGATGTCGAAATCGCCCGGCGTGTAGCCGATGGCGCAGAGCACGCGGCCCCAGTTGGCGTCCGCGCCGAACATGGCGGCCTTGAACAGGGTGGAGTGGATGACGCTCTTGGACACGGCGCGGGCCGTCGCCAGGTCGGGCGCACCGGTCACGGTGCATTCCAGCAGCTTCGTTGCGCCCTCGCCGTCACCGGCCAGCTCGCGGCTCAGATGCTCGGCGACCTCGGTCAGCGCGGCGACAAACGTATCGTAATCGGGCGCCCTCGGCAATTTCTGCGCCGGACGGGCCGCTGGCCAGCAGCAGCACGGTGTCGTTCGTGGAGGTATCGCCGTCAACCGAAATCTGGTTGAAGGTGGCGGGCACGACGGTGGACAGCGCCTTCTGCAGCGCGGCGGGCGCGACCTGGCGTCGGTGGTCATAAAGAGCAGCATCGTGGCCATGTTCGCGTGGATCATGCCGCTGCCCTTGGCGATAGCGCCGATGCGCACGGCCTTGCCGCCGACGGCAAATTCCAGCGCAATTTCCTTCGGATGGGTGTCGGTGGTCATGATCGCGGTAGCCGCGTCGTGGCTGCCGGCCTCGTCGGCGGCCAGCTTGGCGGCGGCCTCCGGGATGCCCTTGGCGAACGGCTCGATGCTCATGGCCCGATGACGCCGGTGGAGGACGGCAGCACGTCGTCCGCGCGGATGCCCAGTTCCTTGGCGACGATGTCGCAGGTGTCCTTAACCAGCTGCACGCCGTTGGGCGCGCAGGTGTTGGCGTTACCGCTGTTCACAACGATGGCCTGTGCATAGCCGTCCTTCAGGTGCTCGCGGTCCACCGTGATAGGTGCGCCGTAGACCTTGTTGGTGGTATAGCAGCCCGCGCCCGCGCAGCGGACGTCCGCCTTGATCAGCGCCAGGTCGAGCTTGGAATGGTTATGGCGGATGCCGCAATGCACGCCCGCCGCGGAAAAGCCCTTCGGCGCACAGATGCCGCCGGGATTGATTTGAAATCAGACATTGTATGTACCCCTCTTGCTATTTTATATCGAACTTCAAAGCCTTCCTTCGGGGAAGGTGGCCGCAGGCCGGATGAGGCAAAGTCCGCCATTGCCGCCCGTAAACGGGTTGTTCCGGCAAGGCCGCCCTCATCAGTCAGCGGTCGGGGCCGCTGACAGCTTCCCCAAGGGGAAGCCATTCACCGCGCAAGCCCTTTCGTCTCCTCCAGCCCCAGCATCAGATTCATGCACTGCACTGCCGCGCCCGAGCTGCCCTTGCCGAGGTTGTCAAACAGGCTGATAAGCTGCATCCGGGTGCCGTCCGGGTTGGCCAGGCAGTAAATTTCCAGCGTGTCCTTACCCGCCAGCTTGTTGGCGGCCAAAAGCCGTCCGTGCCCTCGCACAGGGGTGCACTTTGATCATCGGCTGCCCGGCATAATACTCGGCCAGCGCGGCCGCGACCTGCGGCGCGGAAACCCCAGCGCCGTTACATCCAGCGGGATCATCGTCTCCATGCCCGCGTAGTAGTCGGCCACAACGGGGACGAAATTCGGTGCGGTGTCAGCCCGGTGATGGCCGCCATTTCGGGCAGGTGCTTATGGTGCAGCGCCAAGCCATAGGGCGCGCGGGCGTTCAGCGCTTCGTTGGTGCGCTCGGCCTCGTACTCGGCGATCATCTTTGCCGCCGCCGGAGTAGCCGGTCAAACTCGTCACACTCAGATGGGCGGTCTTGGGGAGGATCACCAACTCCACCAGCGGGGCCACCGGCGTGATAAACCCGGTGGCGTGGCAGCCCGGCACGGCCACACGGGTGGCGGTTTTCAGCGCCTCGCGGGTGCCATGGAGCTCGGGCAGGCCGTAGAGCCAGCCGGGGGCTGTGCGGTGCGCTGTGCTGGTATCGAGAATGCGCACATCCTCGCGCAGCAGCGGCACGACCTCGCGGGCCGCATCGTCCGGCAGGCAGAGGAACGAGAGGTCGCTCTCATTGATGACCGCGGCCCGGGCGTGGACGTCCTTGCGGTCTGCCGCGGAGATTTTCAGAATTTCAAATTCGTCCCGTTCCGCCAGCCGATCCGCAATGCGCAGGCCGGTGGTACCGGAGGAACCATCTACAAAGATTTTGTACTTTCCCATTGTTACACCCCTTCCAAAGGCTTTCCCGCGGGCTGCCGCCACAGGCGGCTGATGAGAGCAAAGCTCGCTATTGCCGCCCGTAAACAGGTTGTTCCGGCAAGGCCGCCCTCATCAGTCAGCGGGCGGGGCCGCTGACAGCCTTCCAAGGAAGCCACTCAACGCGCTAAGCCCTTGGTTTCATCCGGCCACCTTCCCCGATGGGGAAGGCTTTTATGCCAGCTTTCCCTTCACATCCGCAACCTGCTTCATCGCTTGCCTTCGTCGGGCCGCCGTAGCTGGTACGGCCCTCAGCAGGTGGTCAGGTCGATGGCGGTATACACGTCATCCTCAAACAGGTCGCTGTACTGCTTGAACTCGTCCAGCGTCAGTTCTTCCAGCGTCTTGCCCTCGCGGATGCAGGCGGCCACCATCGTACCGGTACACTTGTAGGCATCGCGGAAGGGCATACCCTTTTGGTCAGGTAGTCGGCGCAGTCGGTGGCGTTGATAAAGCCCTTGGCGGCGGCGCGGCGCATATTGGCGGGCAGCGGGGTCATGGTAGCCAGCATCGGCGTGACGGTGCGCAGGCAAAGTTCCAGCGTATCCACCGCGTCAAAAATTGCCTCTTTGTCCTCCTGCATATCCTTGTCATAGGCCAAGCGGGATCCCCTTCATCATGACCAGCAGCGTGTTCAAATCGCCGTAGACGCGCCCGGTCTTGCCGCGGATCAGTTCCGTGACATCGGGGTTTTTCTTCTGCGGCATGATGGACGAGCCGGTCGTAAACGCGTCGTCCAGTTCAATAAACTTGAACTCCCAGCTGCACCACAGGATGATCTCCTCGCTCAGGCGGGAAAGGTGCATCATGCAGGTGGCCATGGCGCTGCACAGCTCAATGCAGAAGTCGCGGTCCGACACGCCGTCGATGGAGTTGCCGCAGGGGGCGGAAAAGCCCAGCTGCTCCGCCGTGTAGAAGCGGTCCAGCGGGTAGGTCGTGCCCGCCAGTGCGCCGCTGCCCAGCGGGCATTCGGCGTCCATCGGCGGGTCGCGTCCTGCAATCTCCCAAGTCGCGCAGCAGCATCCAGGCGTAGGCCATCAGCTGGTGGCCGAAGGTCACAGGCTGGGCACGCTGC
>SCPP01001658.1_pt1 | contig 27872 bp, 28 predicted proteins | sample 6106811 | NCBI WGS metagenome assembly SCPP01 (sample SAMN10720449, study PRJNA508395) | human gut metagenome | isolation source: Participant 2 stool, 15 month | host: Homo sapiens | collected 2018
ACTCACAAACAGGGCGCTAAGCGGACTTTATCTGACAAGCGACACTTCCATGAACTGGATCCTGCGTACGGATGGAACACAATACGAATGGGTGGACTCCGCTATGGATGGGGATTGGGACATCTTCGGATAAACGGCACTCGAATACTCCTGGAATATCCCGACAAAACATGACACGAGCCATCACATGACCGTGAAATACCAGACAGGTGACATAGAAATAAACGTAGCCCGAAAATGGAACAGGACGGGAACCTGGTAGAATCCTACGAATTCGCAAACACCGGAGAAAAAAGACGCTGACTTACAGGACATTGCCATCAACACACCTTTCAATGACAATTATCCGATGCCCGACTTGCTACGAAGCCCGTTGCAATGCACATATATGGGCAGGAGGAAATGAAGCCTATGTCTATTGCACCCGGATGAGCGGAGCCCCCGGCGGATTGGGACTGATTATGGAAGAAGGTGCCATTAAAGGCTATGAAGTGAGGGAGCGCTCGCAGAAAAAGGAAGTCTTCCGCGGTGTTTTCCAACTTAATCCACAGGACAAGACTTTAAAGCCGGGAGAATGTTATACCATACAATGGTTACTCCTATCGGCGGACAACTGTGATGAATTCCAAGCAAAGCCATAGACAACGGTCTGATCATAGCCTCAGCAGACCGTTATGTAGTAGAAACAGGCGAAAAAATAAATGTTTCGTTCAAAAGCAACTGCCCCTCACTGAAAGGCAAGCTATTGCTGAACGGTAAAGAAGTGGCAGAAGTAAGCGGTGACAACATCAATTATACCACCATAATAAATGAACCCGGAGAGAAGATTTTCACACTGGCCTACGGGAACGGAAAGCAAACGTCGGTAGAGTGTCTTGCCGTCAGCAACTTTGACAGCCTGGTCAACCACCGGTGTCAGTTCATTGCCGGACACCAACAGTTCATCAAGCCCGGTGACCCTAGAAGCGGTGCCTTCATTGTTTATGACAACGATACCGAATCCCTTTACATCAACGGAGAAAGTGGCAGCAAACGCTCTGACTGCGACGAAGCCAGAGAAAGGTAGCTATGGGGATTCTGCTGGCTCTACAATACCAACGTACCGACAAAAATTAATGGATGCCCTGAACAACTACGTATCTTTCATCCGCCGCATCCAGAAACCGGACTACACAACCAATTCCACCGTAGACTTCAAGAGCAAGAACCGGGGATACAACTATCCGTGGGTGGCCGATTTCTGGTTTACCATGTTCCGCACCACAGGCAATAAACAATATCTGAAAGACGGGTACGGCACACTGCGTGCACTGGTCCGTTATTTCAAGCATGGTTTTTATTGCATCAATATCCCGACCTACGGCTATACTCTATTGAAAGAAAACGGATTTACTGCCGAAGCGGACACTCTGCTGAACGATTTCAAATCAATGGCAGACGTATTTTGTGAAAACGGGCCTAATTATCCGACCTCCGAAGTCAATTACGAACAGAGCATCGTAGCTCCGTCCATTATCCATCTGCTGAATGTATATATGCTCACCGGGGATGAAAAATATCTGAAAGGGCCGAAAGCCAGCTTCCTTTATTAGAATCATCTAGCGGAAAACAGCCCAGTTTCCACCTTTATGACATCGCTATTCGTCACTGGGATGGTTATTGGTTTGAAAAGACCGGATTTGGGGAGATACCTTCCCACATTACTGGAGCACTTTATCGGGTATTGCTTTCCGTCTTTATGCCAAAGCGACCGGAAAACAAGAATATACAGAACGGGCCTTGAATATTTTCCGGAACAATCTATGCCTCTTCACCGAAGACGGAAGAGGAAGCTGCGCCTTTATCTATCCGAACAAAGTGAACGGACAAAAAGCTCATCTTTATGACCCGTTTGCCAATGACCAGGATTGGGCAATGGTATTTTGGTTGGAGTATGGCCCGGATTTCAAGTAAATGAGGAGATGCCGAAAGTCCGTCCGATAGTGCTGTCATGTATTCAGCTGTAGGGGCAGGGATTGTCTCATAGCCGTCAAGCAAAGGAAAACATCTACCGTAGAACACCGACCCAAAAGGGTCGGTTTCTTCATTTTATAAGTTTTAGATAACAGTCTGCAGGTTCTTCCAGAGTTCCGCTTCTCTCCCGACTTTATCGTCAAGAAGCTGCTTACAAGACCACGGTCGGTCATACTTTGGAAAGAGAACCTGCAACTGCTTTCGTACTATCAGGCAGATACACGGGTCTGCCCCTACGGTGGTGAAAATACTATTTGCCAACTCAGATTGACGAATATAAGTTTTTTTGCCTGCCCGAACCAACGGGCACGATCTTGGGAGAATATGCAAATCAGCCTATTTTCGGGCGAGCAAACCTCGCCCTTACAAGCAAAATGATAGCTGAATTCCTTAAATATGTTTTCACCCAGCCACAAACTATGATTCAAAGCTGCGAAGCATTTTAATCTCGTCCCGCCAAATGGTGTCATCGGGAGTTTCAAGAATAACGGGCATATCGTCAAAACGGGAATCCTGCATAAAGCGGCGGAAGAAATCAATACCAATCAGCCCCTTTCCGATACTGTCATGACGGTCTACCCGGCTACCCAATGGTTTCTTTGAGTCATTCAAGTGAATGGCACACAAATAGTTTCTCCCCACTACCTCATCAAACTCGGTAAAGACCCGGTCATATTCATTCACAATATCATAACCGGCGGTATAGGTATGGCAAGTATCCAGGCAAACTCCCACACGAGATTTATCCTCCACCTTATCTATAATATATCTCAAATGCCAGAATTCATTTCCCACATTACTTCCCTGTCCGGCTGTATTCTCAATCACAGCAGTCACACCGGTCGTCTTATCCAAAGTCATATTGACAGACTCGGCAATCCTGTCCAGACACTTCTCTATGGATATCTTGTTCAAATGACTTCCGGGATGAAAATTCAGCATTTTCAATCCTAAAAGCTCGCAACGCTGCATTTCGTCCAAAAATGCTGCACGACTCTTCTCCAGCCCTTCCTCGTCAGGATGTCCCAAATTTATCAGATAACTGTCATGAGGAAGAACATACCGGGCATCAAAACCTTCTTTCTCGCAGTTTTCTTTAAACAGAGTAACACTCTCGACAGACAAAGGTTTTGCAACCCATTGCCTCTGATTCTTTGTAAAAAGAGCGAATGCGTCCGCTCCTATCCCTAATGCATTAACGGGGGCCATTTCCACGCCCCCGCTTACGGATACATGTGCACCTATTTTTTTCATTCTCTTTCCATTATTGATAGACACAAAGATAGGAAAAATAAGTTAGAAATTATATTGCGCACTCAAGTTTATACGGTTTGCTTCACGGTTCACATCATTAAAATTCTCTCTCCAACCATGAAGATATTCCGCACCTACCTGCAAGTTATGACTTACATTCCAGAATACATTTGCAACCAGGTACTGACCTTTTTTATACTGAGTTTCATTAAAGTGAGCATAGCAATCTTCTGTAAACAGACGTGACTGGCTATACGTAGCCGATGCGAATACCCGTTTCGAGAAATTATACTGTAATCCGGCATACCATCCTTTCATGGGCAGTACCTGCATACGTCCGGACTCATCGGCCAAAGGAACGATATCTACATTCAAGTTGCTGATATCATTCAAATATTGAGCAATACCTCTACCATAAGTATATTGTCCGTAAAGCTGGAAACCACCCAGTCTTGCTGTTCCCGATGCCTGTATCCCCCAACCGGTCAATGACTTTGCCTTATTATTCACTTGATCCTCATAAGTCATACTTCTCAAGATTCCTCCCACACGTATATGACTAGCCTTTGCCCAAGAATACTGTACATAGGCAGGAATATCCGGCATCCTCTGCTTACCGATTCTCACATCTTGTGCCGGAGTACCGTCTACTGACGGCATTTCCACACCGACACCCACTTTCAAACCTTTCATCACATTGGCTTCATAACGCAACTGGGTGGCGCGATAGAAAGTCATCCCGTCAGGTCCTTGAAAATCAATAGTCGGAGGAGCTGCGGCAAAGTCCATAAACAATCCGGTATCATACCCCATAGTAAAGCCCGGAAGGATAAATAAGCATTCTGCAATTCAAAAGTCTTTCCACTTCCACGGAAGTTTCCGGCTGTATAAACGATGAAGTTACCCAAATGCTTGGTTCTCCCCACCAACTTTAAAAAGATAGTGGAAGTGCTTGCATCCATCTGGAACTGATTACGGACAGACGTGGATCCCGGTTGCGGAATGAGTGCAGGGATAAAGTCAACATCATCCACTATTCCATTAAAATCATATTCCATTGTAGTTTTCAAATAACCACCGATACCCAATGCAAACTTTCCCTGTTGGTCAGTAAGTAAAAAACGAGGAGCACGGGGATCATGGAAATGCGGACGTTGCGTTTCTTCAAATACATTGATTAATTCTTCCTTGCCATTTTTATCTTTTGAGATAATAACAACAGGTCCCGGTCCTTCCAGCTCCGGATAAAGTTTTTTTTGTTGCGCAAACATCGGCGTAACAATCATTGCGCCCAATACAAGGCAACTCATTGATTTAAAGATACTTTTCATAAAAGTTAAGTTTAGGTAAATAGTCAATTCAATGGACTATGAACAAAAAGTTTAGAAAAAAGTTTGGGAAATGTTTGCAAATTCAAAAAAAGTCACTACCTTTGCACCCGCAATCGAGAGAGAAATCCTCGATAAAAAGGATGGCCCGTTCGTCTATCGGTTAGGACGCAAGATTTTCATTCTTGAAAGGGGGGTTCGATTCCCCCACGGGCTACCAAATAAAAAAGCCATCGATTTATCGATGGCTTTTTTATTTGGTAGCCCTGCTTTGTGCAGGGTATCCGGCGGCTCAGTTTGAAAACGGGTCAGTCTTAAAATTTGGACCGCTGACCCAAAACTGACGGATTCATGAAGGATTGTGCTTTAAATTCTTCATAATAAACAACTGTAAGCAAGCGGATTAGACACTTATGAAGGATTTGAATCAAAATAAATCTGGATAGTCTTGTACAGGGGGGGCTGAATCAACAGAAGGGTCAGTCCGAAACATAAGACAACGGGACAGATCCAACTTATTCATCGACTCCGCCCCGTTCTATGTCAGAATACCATAAAAAGAATATGATTATTCAATCTCTCCAAAAAGCTCAGCCAGTTTATTTGCCAAAGCCTCACCACGAAGATTTTCTCCTACCATGACCCCTTGGGCATCTATCAAATACATAGTAGGAACAAATTTCACTTTATATATATCAGCAATACCTTCAGTATCCAAAAAATTAGGCCACTGAAGTTGTTCTTCTTTCAGCGCTTTTGTCCATTCCGCCTCTTTTTTATCAATAGAGATACTTACAATCTGGAAACCCCTGTCTGCATATTGCGTATAGAGTTTTTTCAAATTAGGAATCTCCTTACGGCAAGGATTACACCATGATGCCCAAAAATCAATAAGGACATACTTCTTACCTTGGCACAAATCGGTTAAAGTTACCGATTTCCCATCTTGTGACTTGGCTGTAAAGACAGGCACTTTAGAACCGATCTGACTATCAGGAGCCACACTCTCTTTCACCATTTTTCCATAGCGGGAATGTTTAGCCTCTTCTGACAAGGCATCATACCACGGTTTCTGCTCTTCGGTAAGATAAGAAAACAAACTGATCATCATCAGAGGCCCCCAATAAGACTCTTTATTGTCCATAACTAATTTATAGTAAGTGGCATCTACCGTAGCAAAGAACAAACTATCGGCCACGGCAGATGCTTTGTAAGCTTCCGTAGCAACGACAGAATCCATCAAGATCTTATCTTTGGCAACTCTCGCTTTACCATAGGCAACACGGATATCCTTAAACTTCTCGTTATTCGTCACATAAATAGAATCCAAGGCATCACGTGTGCTCAATAATTTTACATATTTGTCCGTCAAAGGAGATCCCGTCACTGAAACCTGTGAAAAATTATAATTCACGGTTCCATTAAGGTTTTCAGAAGTCACCTTACCCTCCACGCTTATACTGCCATTCTCCAACATCAGAGGCATGGAACCGTATGCATCTTTCACCATCAACCGTACAGCCAGAGGTTCATCCGCCACCCCTTTAAATATAAATTTTCCATCTACAACAGTAGTGTCCGCCACCGGTTTTTCATGACCATGACTTACAGGAAATAGCTGTACATGGGATCCGTCAGGAATTCCATCAATTGCAGCTGTCAGTGTGTACCCCGTTACCGACTGCCGGGTACAAGATGCCATCATCACCAAAACAACGGCGAATGTTGCTAATAAATACATCAATTTCATAAAGTCTGTTTTTATAGGTTATTTAGATACATTTTGAGTGATAGTTCCATTACCCGGATTCTGAACGGCACCTGCCGGGAAAGGCATAATCCAAAGATGTGAAGCCGGGGTTAATGTATAAGTCTGCCCTTCCCATGTTTTGGATAGTGCACGTGCAAAAGTACCTTCGGCATTAAACCTCCGGGCATCAGCGAATGGCACAATAGTGAAAATCAATTCATTGTCTTTCGTACGTCGGATCAAGTCAATGGCTTCTGTCAAAGTTGAAGCTTGCAAGGGTTGATATATCTCCGGCAGAATACGGGTCTTACGTACCTTGTTCAACACATCCATAGCAGCAGAGAAATCATTACCTGTGACCTGACGTGCCAAACATTCGGCCTTGATGAGATATACCTCGCAAGTGGTCAGACCAGCCCCGTTGAAATATCCTTTGGCCAAACCTTGATAGTAAGTATCCTGATTTACCGTACGCAGTTTCCAGCGGGAAAGAAAACGCGCATCCCCTCCCTCGAAACTCTCCGCACGTTCCACCGGAATATTAAGTTCGCTGGTAGCATAGTTAGGGTTACCCTCTCCACAACGGAAATAGTAATTCTCCACATAATCATACCCTGTCGCTGACGGTAACGACGGATAACTGTCTTCTTTTGTAATAGCTTCCTTATGACTGTTGTAATAAGATATCCAATCATACAGAGTATCATTCTGTTCCAAAGCCATATCCGCGTATTTCAGCGCTTCTTCATAATTCGCCATTTGCAAATAGACCCGTGCCAAGAAGGCATAGGCTGCTCCCAAATTGGGATGGATAACAGTCCTTGACTGTTGGGGTAATCCTTGTTGTATGGCTTCTTTTACATCTTTAATCATGAAATCATAGATTTCTTGAATAGTGACCTGCTTGTGAGGAGCATTAATATCGGCACTGGTTATCAAAGGTACACTCAGTTTAGTACCGGCAGTTGCAGACACATAGGTATCAGCATAATAATTGGCCAGTATGTAATAGCTCATAGCGCGAATCACTTTGGCATAAGCCATTACCTCATTGCGTTCGGAATCAGTCGCTTCGGTTGCAACGGGAACATGCTCCAGCAAGAGATTACAAGTGGAAATAGCCATATAACTACGGTAATAAGTCCCTTCGTCCTGATTGTTCAGTACAATTCTGTCCGCTGTTTCATTCCACAGATAATTGGCACTCGTAAGGGTAACGCTAGTCAGACTGCTTTGTCCTACAAATTTATCATTCAACAGATAAAGACTATTCGTTACAGGAATATAGCCAATGGTATATTCATCTCGCAGCAATGCTTCAAAATCAGCCAAGGTAGTAGGAATTTTGTTCCCTTTGGGAACAATATCCAAATAATCATTACAAGAAGTCAGATTTATCCACCCCAACACTGTCATTATCATAAATAGTATCTTTTTCATATTGCTCTCATTTAAAAGTTCAAATTGACATTACACAAATAATTTGGTTTACTATATCCCCCAAGCATCCATTTCACATCACGACTTTTAGCCAAAGTGAACACATTTTCCATACCTAGCATGATACGTGCATTTTTTACATAAAACTTCTGACATACACTTGCAGGAACATGATAAGTAACAGAGAGATTCTTCAAGCGCCAGTTATCGGCATCAAGTACATGAATGGAAGCCTTGCTATAAAGATCGGATGAGTAAGAATTATAATCCTTGCTTTCTGACGGAACATAGCGTGGTACATCGGTATATGCCTCATCACCAGGCTGACGCCAACGTTTACTCACATCCTTACTTGTCACTCCTAATCCCGGATAGGCTATATTGGTATTCCGCATTTTGTGCCCCCCTTCAAAAAGCAGTTGAGCAGCCAGTTCCCAATTCTTATAACGGAGATTGGTATTAATAGCCCCACTATAAACCGGAACAGAAGTTCCTAAATACACAGCATCCTCCACTTTTTGCGGTGAACTGCTTACATGGATATTTCCTTCCGAGTCATACACCTGAGGCTGCCCTTTACTATCCAGCCCTGCCCACAGATATCCATAAATGGCATTATAAGGCACTCCAACACGGGGATAGGCGGCAGGATAATCGAACTGAAGAAAAATAGCAGGTGCTTTTACATTGACATAAGTCACTTTATTCTTATTGTATCCCAGCACACCACCTACGTTCCAATTCCAATCTTTTCCCATAATGACATCACTGGAAAGAGTCAACTCGAATCCACGGTTTCTCATTTTACCATTATTCATGGTATAAGTAGAAAAACCAAAACCTTCAGTAGGTACTCCATTGGTATTGGCTAACAAATCCACGCCCGATTTATTATAATATTCAATAGAACCGTTCAATCGATTTCTAAACATAGAGAAATCTACACCAATATTAGCTGTAGTTGTCTTTTCCCACCGCAAATCAGGATTAGGACGGTTGCTGATAGTCCCTTGTATGCCGCCCACATGGGTATTATTATTATAATAAGCCGTCATATAAGGAGCAGAATTCTTGGCGATGTTACCACCGATACCATAACTGAAACGCAGTTTCATCATATTTATAAATGAAACTTTAAAAAAAGATTCTTTGTCCAGATTCCAACCAGCACCTACCGACCAGATAGGTTTCTTCTGATACTTGGAACCAGTAGCAAACAAATTGGTACGATCCCAACGAATGCTTCCTGTCACCATATATTTACCATCATACGTGTAAGCTGCATTCCCATAAAAAGAAACAAAACGATTTACCAGTTCATAGATATTGGAGATATCATTTTTATTGAATGATACATAGTTTCCCAAAACTCCGGTATAAGTATTACTCAGCACCCGTTCATCAATAAGATCATAAGTTAGTAAAGCCGGATCATAATTATAATATTTCCGATTATTGTATTCCGTCTTATTTTCACGTACTTCCATACCAAACAAAGCGGTCACATCATGTTTTTCTGCAAATGTCTTGTTAAAATCCAATTGCTGACGGAAATTATAAGCACGGATACTATTAGTCCCCGTTGTATAAATATTGCCATAAGGAAGATTATAAGTAGCCTGGCCACTCCCACTTGCATCAGTAGCAAATGTATTTACTTTATTACGTACAGCATAGCTTTCCTTATCTTGCAATTGGCTTGTCTTATATTCCCCTACTTCATATTGGAACGAAGCAGTGTATCTCAACCAGTCTGTGAATTTAAAATTAAGTCTCGCAAAAGTACGATTACTAAAATTCTTACTCTTCGACAAGTTTCTTCCCAATTCGTCCAAAGGGGTAATATCCATACTATACAATCCGTAAGAAGAAATAATTTCCTGTTGTGACTTACTGTACCGGTCCGCAGCCGTGTTAGTATAGTAGCTTCCATCGCCATTCAACAACGAACTATAAGGAACATAATTATATCCGGGTGAGGTCAGATTATAACTCTGCGTTGTACCATCTCCATAATTCAGATACGTTCCCAAATCCAGACTCAGCCATGAAGTAAGCCGGGTAGTATTCTGCAAATTCAATCCGAAACTCTCGCTGTCAGTATATTTATCTTCTTCCCGGTTATTCCTGTAAGACAGCGAAGCATTAAATGTATTTTTTTCCGTTCCACGCCCGATATTCAAGTTATATTGTTGCGAAAACGGATTTCGTTTACCATATTTCTTCACATCATCATAATAACGGAATCCCTGTGAAGCCAGTTCATGTAGCGTCTGCTCCATTTGTGCTTCGCTGATCGCACCTGTATGATGTTTTAAAATAGCCTGTACCCCCAAACAGGAATACATGGATGCATTGTCCAACAAATTCTGTGCATATTGGGATGCTCCCTCTCCTTGAAGATTAGGATTCATGGCTGCCCACTCCTTTTCCATCTCTATCATGTCAGCCGTACCGGCTAAGTGACCGGTATAAAAATTATAAGGGCGTACTGTCAATGTCGCTGAAAATGATACATTCAGCTGATTCTTTCCGGCTTTTTTAGTAGTGATGACTACTACACCATTAGCAGCACGAGCACCATAGATAGACGTAGCCGCGGCATCTTTTAATACCGTAATATTCTCTATATCCTCTATATTCAAATCAGGCACATTTTCGACCCAGTTGCCCAGTCCGTCAGAAATAGTTTTCTCTACCGGAAACCCATCAATCACATACAGAGGAGTAGTAAGTCCGTTCATCGAAGTCACACCACGTATCTTACCGTCACTATAACCTGCTATTCTTCCCTCCATCAATGAGCTGACACTACTTAACCGTTGGGTTTCCAACTTTTTCGAATCTACTTTCGCAAATGAACCGGTAGCCCGTTCCCTGGAGATAGTCTGATATCCGGTTACCACCACCTCGTCCAGCAGTTCGGAGGCCGGCTCCAAGACAATTCTGTAACTGTTCGCACTTGTCAATCTTACTTTCTTTGATTCATAGCCCAAGTAAGAGATTTCTATCTCTTTCGCTGTGCGGAGCAGGGTCAGCCGGAAGTGCCCGTTCATATCGGTTATGACAGCAGCTAGTTCCTCCCCTTTCGTCTGGCTCACCTGACGGATGTGAGCGGCAGGCAGGGGATCTCCATTCTCATCTACAACTATACCGCTGATCATCCGGTCTGTTTGTGCATATGCCATTGTTCCACACAAAAACAATGCAACGAAAAACATCGCCAGTCGAAGTAGCTTTCCGTGGTAATCTGAATGTTTCATACTTTTTATAGATTTAATATTAATACTGTTTATAATCACTTTTTAAGTCCCGTTTTATTGTTAAAACAGTTTTGCAGCTTATATTGCGTCGATAGCAAATTAATGCATAAAGTTTTAAATTATAGCAAAAACAGGTTGTCCAAATACAGCAATTGCCGCATTTGGATAAATTTATGATAGCAAATTAATAGATTATCTATTTTTATGCAATTCCTGCACTTTGTTTCTATACTGGGCGGGAGTCATACCAGTAGCCGCCTGAAACTGGCTATAAAAAGTAGTCATGGAATTAAAGCCCAATTCAGCTGAAATCGCCTTTAGCGGAGTTTGGTTATCAGGATCGGAAAGTGAACGGACTGCCTCTTTTGTGCGGAAACCATTTACAAATTGAGTAAAAGTCTGCTTGGTCTGCTCATTAATAATTTGAGAGAGATAAGTACGATTAGTTCCCAACATTTCCGCTACTTTCTCTTTGGTCAGCAAATTGTCTGTAAATACCTTCTCCTCCCGCAACAGCGTTTCCAAACGCAGAAATAAATCCTGCTTCTTTTCATCTGTCAACGAGGATGAAGCATATTTCTCAGGTTGCGGCAAAGAAGTTTTCGTCGAGTCCGTAAGATATTCTTGTAAAAGAGCGGACTGGCGGCCTATCTCTGCAAACTGCTCGTCTATCTTGTTCTGCAATTGCTGTTCACGCCGGATAGCGTCCTGATTTTGCTTCACAATGGTAAGGTACAGCTTATTTTTTCTGTAATATAAGTAATATAGTAAAGAGGCAGCTATGAAGATACAGATAAATCCGGCTATAAGCAATTGCATCTTATTTTCCTTTTCCAATAATTCCAGACGGTTTTGTTTTATCTCGTTTTCCTGCCGTTCCATATCGTATTTTGCACGTATCTCCCCCACGGCACGTTCCTTTTCCGCATTATATAAGCTATCTGTTTCCAGCTGATAGAGCTTATGATACTTCAACGCCTCTACCAGCATACCATCTTCTTCATAACATCGGGATAAAGCCTTCAACAGGTCACTTCGATAGATGGCATTAGCCTGTTGGTAAGACAGTTCTATTCCGGCTTTCAGCATCCGGACAGCCCGGTCATACTGGTGATGCTCCATTAAAATTTCGGCATAGCCCAAATAAGAATTCATCACTGAAGAAATATTTCCCTGTTCTTTCAAATCCAAAGCCTTCCGGAAAAAACCCAACGCTTCATCATCTTTATTCAATTTATGCAGAATATATCCATAAAGATTGTAAACGTTTGATTGATCATAAAAGTCATTCTGCACCATGGTGAACTCCGCCTCCTGAATATATTTTAATGCTGTATTATAGTCACTCTTCAAATAATACATATAAGCGGTATTGGTTGAACCACTATAAATCAGATAAGGATCTTTCCGTTCATGTCCCAGTTCATAACATTCAAGGGCATATTTCAATCCTGTGCTATCATTTTTCAAATAATAAATACCGGCAATATTAGAAAGCAAAATGGAATAGAGTCTGTCATAATGACAACGTCTTGCAGCTTCAACTCCTTTGAAGAAATAAGTAAGTGAACGATAATAGTCTTTTTGGACATTCGATGCATAAAGTCCCAGCCCATTATATACGGAACATAAGGCGGAATCATTTTTATTACTTTCACCTATCAGCCTGGCCTGCCCTAAATGACTATAAGCCTCCTTTACATTTCCCTTCATCATATGGGCCTGCCCCAGACAAATATGAGAATAAATTACAGCGCCATTGTAATCCCGTTCATTATAACCCATCTCAAACAATTGTCGACCATAAAAGATAGCCTGATCATAATCTGCTTTATTCAGATAGAGAAAACTAACTTTCCGAAGCGCGTCTTTATCTTTAGGATACTTTTTCAGATACTCCAACTGTACATTAATGGCATTATTTATGTCTTCTTGCGCCTCTGAGACAACGGACAAGAGTCCCAATAACATCACAACCATCCACAGTTTGAACATCTTCATTCCCGTCATCCTCCCTTTTCTTCTTTCCGCATACTGAACTCACAGCCACAATATTGCTGATTATAAAAATTATATTCCTTAATGATAGCAATGCGACGCTCACTCAATCCACCTTTACGCCAGTTCTGTTCCCAATAAGTGACATCCGGATAAGGAGCCGTAGCATATCGGCCCGCTTCCTCTATCTGTTCCAAACTTTTCCAACGGCTGGAAGCAAGCGTAGTAGTGATAACCGGGAATCCATGTTCGTGGGCATAACGTGCGGTTTCCTGCAGTCGCATCTTGAAACAACGCAAGCAACGGCCTCCTCTTTCAGGCTCTTGCTCCATTCCTGCCATTCGACAACGCCAGGCATCATGATCATAATCGGCATCTATAATTTCCAATCCCAAGGACTGGGCATACCGCGTACATTCGTCCTTGCGGATAATGTATTCCTCCAACGGATAAATATTGGGATTACAATAATAGATAACCGGAGTGACACCATGCTGCATCAAGCACTCTATGATGGCTGATGAACAAGGAGCACAACAAGTATGAAGCAACACTTTGTCGGCTCCTCCCGGAACTTCAAGCTGGAATTTCTTTTTCATACGGCAAATTTAATAGATATTTGCCATACTGACCAACGGTTCGTATAATTTTTCTATATCCTGCGCATCCATTTCTATCTCCACTTGATCACCGGGAACCAGGGTTTGCCCCTGAGGAAGTAAGTTTTTACGATTCCGATGTATACTACGAATGATACAATGATTAGGTAAAGCCAATGTATCCACTTCCTTTCCGTCAAAATAAGACCCATCCATTATCTCGACAAAAAGATGATAGCGGGCACCAGCCTCTTCGGAAGACTCCGGATTATGGCTACGGAACATCCTGTCATACAGCAATACATTGTAAGGTTTTATCTGTAACAATTCGGTGAAATAATAAGTCAACCCACCTACCACGATGGAAGGATAGAACACCTCGAAATGACCGGTAATCTCCGTTATCAGGACAATGGCAGTCAAAGGGGTACGCACCACAGCCACCAAAAAAGCCACCATCCCGATCAGCATCATATAACTCACATTCTCATACCCTATCCATCCGCGCTGTACCAATACCAACCCGAAGATTTGTCCCAATAATCCTCCCGTAACCAAGGTAGGAATGAAACTTCCTCCCGGCAAACCCGAAGAAAGAGAAAACAGCGTAAAAACAAAATGAATAAGCATCATGATAGTAAGCCACCGGATATCATGAGTTCCATTCATTCCCTGCATCATCAAAACTGCTCTCCGCCACCTGTCAGATTCGTCTCTGTTAACGATATGGCATAAGCTATGATCAATAAATACAACATCTTGACAGGAATGGAGAGTTTCATGGCAGGTATCCTTTCTTGAAAGAAAGGAACGATGAGCGAATAAAACTTTGCAATGACAGCCATAAGGGCGGCAAAGATAATATAAAGCTCTGCCTGACGGATAAAAGATAAACCGGGAACGACCGCACTAATCAGATGATAAGGAGTCGTGGGGAACATCCAACTAGCCACTCCTCCGGCTACCACGCCGGCCAACAAGGTAGTAATGGCGGTTTTAGGCGCATCAAAACGCTCGATGGATTCTATTACCAGCAAAGAAGAAGACAACGGAGCGGCAAAAGCGGCAGACAAGCCCGCACCGGCTCCGGCAGCCAGCAATTGTTTCCGTTCCCCTTTCAGGATATGTCCCCAACGGGAGATAAGTGTTCCTATATAAGACCCTATCTGAACAGACGGCCCTCGCGTCCCAAGGACAGCCCCGCACTGAGAGCCAACACACCTCCGCAGAATTTGGCCACCAGTTCCTTAAAAGGATGCTCATAACGGATACGACCGTTATTGGCCGCACGTGTCTGAGGAATACCGCCTCCGGCTATCAATGGCATACGTTTTACCAAAGAAGCGACAAAGATCAGAATCCCCCATAAGATAAAAAACAACAATACATGCCAATACCACGGATAATGCGCCGTGAAAAAAGTTTTCCGCACATCAAAGAAATACCAGAGAAGATAGTGATAAGGCACAGCAACCAGTCCCGTAAGCAGCCCACGAATATGCTCACGAAATACAGACGGGCATCAATCAGCTTCAGTTTCCATATTTGCCATTTGCGCAGATTGCTCCACTCCTTCCACTTGTTTTTCCATTTCTCCAGTTTCATATCCGGAATAAACAAATGGAAAAGAGAAGGGTTTATTTAAACAATGGCTTTAATAGTTCCGGTATTTCTATTTCATTTGCTTTCAGCGCTTCCAAACATTCACGCCCTTTATCGGATAAAGTAAAATGCATCTGCCGTTTATCCTTATCCCCCAAATTACGGACGATTAATTCTTTCTCTTCAATGGAACGGATGACTTTAGAAGTATGCGAAGCAGACAGACCTGTGTTTTCCGATATCACACTGGCTGTCAGCGTATCTCCGCCAATGCAACAAAGTGCCATTGCCTCATTCAATGACACTCCATATTGTTCCATCAAGCGGGTTTCAAGTTCAGAGAGAGCCTTGAACAGCTCTCTCATGACACATATTGATTTTATTTTCTCCATGCAAATTTAAATAAACAAGTTTACATTCGCCTGTTCGGCACGGTTCATATAGGTTGCCACTCCGCCAATAGTCACATGATCCAGCAATTCCTCACGTTTCACACCCATTACATCCATTGACATCTGGCAAGCAATAAATTCCACTCCGTTCTGAATGGCTTGAGTACGCAGAGATTCCAGTGAGTCGATATTTTTCTTATTCATGATATATCGCATCATCCTGGCTCCCATTCCACCCATATTCATTTTAGACAATCTCAACTTTAAAGAACTGGAAGGCAGCATCATGCCGAACATCTTCCCCCAGATATCTTTCTTCACCGCAGGCTTGTCCAATCTTTTGATAGCATTCAGCCCCAGAAGTAAAGAAGATGGTCACCTTCTTTCCGTAGCCGCCGCACCGTTTGCGAGTACAAAAGTAGCTAAAACTTTGTCCAGGTCGTCACTGAACAGAATAAAAGTTTTCCCTTTATCCTCCCGGCAAACCTCCGAGGAAGAAGATTGCGGAGTACTTTTCTCAACAATTACCTCATACTTTCCTGCTCCTGACTTTACTGAGACAAAACGGTTCCCGGTAGTCTGGCACCATGCTTCGGCATCGCGGGGGAAACCGGCATCCGTAGCGACAATCTCCAGACGTTCGCCGTCCGCCAGTTCTTCCATACTCTTCTTCAGCTTCATGATAGGACCGGGACAAGATATGCCACAAGCATCCACTTTTATTGCTTTCATAGAAGGAATGACGGAAGAGGCAATAGTATAAGCTTCAGCAGAATCTTTACTGTGTTCAGAATGATCAACTTTTGAAGAATCAGAACTTGAAGATCCGGAATTTGAGAACTCCTTCGGCTTGGGCAGAGGAGCCGTTGCCGCTTTATACAGTTTCAAACCTCCTATTAAATTCCTTACTTCCCCAAAGCCATTCTGTAACAATATATTAGAAGCCAGATACCCTCTCAACCCCACTCCACAATACAAATAGACCGGCTTATCCTGAGGAATCTCTTTCATCCTTTCGCGCATATCATCCAAAGGAATATTGACAGCCCCCTTCAAAGCACCGAGTGCAAATTCATCGGGAGTACGGACATCAACCAACGTAACTTTACTCAAATCGGCAGCCTGCAACTCGCGCCAATAAAGAGGCTTCATCTTTCCGCTCAGTATATTTCCGGCTACATATCCGGCTACTGCTACAGGATCTTTTGCCGAAGAGAAAGGAGGAGCGTATGCCTGCTCAAAGCCATCAAGTCATATACAGTTCCGTTATGCTTAATCACTTGCGAGAATTCGTCAATACGTTTGTCCACTCCGTTATACCCCACAATCTGCGCTCCAAGTAATTTCCCGTTCACAGGAGAGAAGGTTATTTTAATGGACATCTGTAAAGCATCGGGATAATATCCCGCATGGGAACCGGAATGGATGGTTGCCGACAAATAATCAATGCCTGCCTGTTTCAACCGCTTTGCCGGAAGGCCTGAAGCAGCGACAGTCATATCAAAAATTTTGGCAATGGAAGTACCGACAGCCCTTCGTATGTAACCTTATTTCCAAAAACCATGTTATCTGCCACAATACGCGCCTGACGGTTGGCCGGACCAGCCAGATAATTCAACCACGGTCTATCAGTCAGCGGATGACGGAACTCGATAGCGTCGCCCACCGCATAAATATGCTCGTCGGAAGTCTGCAAGTAATCGTTCACCTTAATGCCGCGCATCTCCCCTATCTCCAGTCCGGCCTCTGTCGCCAATGAGGTATTGGGACGTACCCCGATGGATAACAACACCATATCGGCAGGCAGCCTTTCGCCCGATTTAAAAATAACCTCCAGTCCGTTGACCGTGCGCTCGAAAGAAGCCACCGCCTTTTCCAGGTAGAGATGCACTCCTTTCTGCAACAAATGCTCGTGCACCAAAGAAGCCATAGAAATCAATAGGAGCCATGACTTGATTTGCCATCTCTACAACCGCCACTTCCGCACCGGCTTCCTGCAGATTCTCCGCCATCTCCAACCCGATGAATCCGGCCCCGATGATTACCGCCCGTTTCACCTTATGCTGCTGCAAGTAACTCTTGATAGCATCGGTATCATTCACATTACGTAGGGTAAAAATTCCTTCATTGTCAATGCCCGGCAAGGGAGGACGAACAGGCGACGCACCCGGAGAAAGCAATAATTTGTCATAACTCTCCGTATAAGTTTTCCCGTCGGAAGTACGAATATCCACTGTCTTATCGGCAGAATGGATGGCTATTACCTCGGACCGGGTACGCACATCTATGTTAAAACGTTTCCCGAAAGCCTCCGGAGTCTGTACAAACAATTTTTCCCGCTCCGCAATCACACCTCCTATATAATAAGGCAGACCACAATTGGCATACGAAATGTATTCTCCCTTCTCGAACAAAATGATTTCCGCCTGTTCCGTGTTTCTTCTGATACGTGCGGCAGCAGTTGCACCTCCTGCTACGCCTCCTATTACTATATACTTCATAATCGAACTATTTTATTTGATTTAATATTTTCCAATGGAAACTTTATGCAAACATACATGATATTTCTTATAATAAAAAGTTTCCTATGGAAAATATTATCAAGTTAACTCTTTTTAAGGAGAAAGAACATTCCGGGTATTAAATAGACAATCTCTATTGTTGTTTGATATTTTATTCCCTACCTTCGCAATAAATTTCAAAATAAATAAGAAATTGAATCGAACAGACACACATCATGTTATCTAAAATAGACTTGACGCAGGGGGCATCACCGGCACTCTGCTACGTTTTACCTTACCTATGATTATAGGCTCACTGCTACAACAGTGTTACAACATAGCCGACACGCTGATTGTAGGACAATGTATAGGTTCCGGCGCATTGGCCGCCGTCGGTTCCGCCTACACGCTGATGGTTTTCCTTATTTCCATCCTGCTGGGATTGTCCATGGGAAGCGGAACCGTTTTTTCCTTGCAATATGGAGCCGGACGGACGGATTCCCTACGCCGTAGCATCTATGTATCCGTCCTGCTGATCGGCACAGTAACATTGATTCTAAATATAGCGGTTTTCGTCTGGATTCATCCCATCCTCAGGATATTGCAGATTCCCAAAGATATTTATGGCATGATGTATGATTACTTGTGGATTATCTTTTGGGGAATCGGCTTTACCTTTATCTATAATTTCTATGCGGCATTGCTGCGTGCCATAGGAGATGCCGTCACTCCTCTTTGGTTTCTGGCGGTTTCCGTTGTACTGAACATCGGGCTGGATTTGTTCTTTATCTTGCAGTTGGATTGGGGAATCAAGGGAGCAGCCATCGCCACGGTAGCCGCACAGGGAGTATCCGCTTTGGGAATTATGGGATATGCCTACGTGAAATACCCCGAACTGAGATTACACCGCAACGACCTGCATTTCGACCGTCACTGCCTGAAAGAGATCACTTCGTTCTCCGCACTGACCTGTGTACAACAATCGGTAATGAATCTGGGCATTCTCATGGTACAAGGATTGGTCAACAGTTTTGGCACTGTAGTCATGGCCGCCTTTGCGGCAGCAATAAAAATAGACTCGTTCGCCTATATGCCGGTACAGGAATTCGGAAATGCCTTTTCCACCTTTATTGCCCAGAACTTCGGGCGAGAAGAGGAACGGATCCGCAAAGGAGTGAAAAGTGCCTTGATTACCACCGTTCTCTTCTCTCTGGTCATTTCCATTCTGGTCTTTTTATTCGCCAAACCATTGATGCTGATTTTTGTCCGTCCCCACGAAACGGAAATTCTGAACATCGGTATCAGTTATTTACGCATCGAGGGAGCGTTTTATTGCGGAATCGGGATTTTGTTCCTGTTATACGGATATTATCGTGCCATCCGTATGCCGGGAATGTCCGTAGTGCTCACAGTGGTATCGTTGGGAACCCGTGTAGCCCTTTCCTATTGGCTTGCCGGCATTCCTGCCATCGGGGTCATCGGAATCTGGTGGTCTATTCCTATCGGATGGTTTATAGCGGACGTCATCGGCATCATATATTATAAACAACTTAAAAAGGAAACAGCAAAGGAAGTACCAGCACCATGACAATGCCCATAATAATCTGCAACGGCAGCCCTACCTTTACATAATCCATAAAGGTATATTGTCCGGCGGGCATCACCAGCGCATTGGGCGGAGTGGAGAATGGAGAAGCGAAACACATACTTGCCCCAGTGTCACCGCAAAGAGAAAAGGTACGGGACTTACCTATCTGCGTTGCACTTTGCATCGCGATAGGAGCCAGAAGCACTGCGGTAGCCGTGTTGCTGATAAACATCGTCATCAGGAAGTAGTGAAATAAATACCCGCCATCAGTGCCAACGGTCCGTATGTTCCCAGTTCACTGACCAGACTGTTCGAAATGTATTCGGAAGCCCCTGTCTTTTCCAATGCCAGCGACATAGGCAGCATGGCCGCAATGAGTACGATGCTTTCCCAGTTAATGGTTTTGTAAGCCGCCTCCACATTGCGGAAACATCCTGTCAGTACCATCAGGATACCCGCAATCATCACTGCCGTCACCGGAGCTACCGGAATGAAGTCGAACACCATCATTGCCACCATCAGCACCATGATAACGGCAGCTACCGGTGCTTTGTAATCCAGCGTGACCTTTGCAGCCTCGGCCAGCGGTTGTCCCAGTACCACCCAGTCGGCATCCTCCTTGCTCAGCCGGGCGATATTGTTCCATGTACCCTGCACCAGCAACACATCCCCGCTATGAATCCGCTCATTGCCCAAGTCCTGCAACAAATATTCCTTCTTCCGGCGGATACCCAGTACATTCACATTAAACTTGTCACGAAAGCCCGCCCCCTTTATCGTCTGGTTTATCAGATTGGAGGAAGGCATCAAAACGATTTCAGCAATACCTATGTCATAAAAATCCAATGAATTGGCTGAGTTTTTCGCTTCTTCGGTAGTATGCTCGTCCAGCATCTCCAGCAGATAATCTTCGGCAAACAACTTTATTTTCTCAAAATCCCCCGTCACATACAGAATATCCTCTTTCTGAAGAACCGTACCGGGATCGGCCAGCTTCTGAGTAATTGTTTTCAGGAAGCGGTGTTGTGACATATCCCCACGACGCACCTCCAGTATATTCAATCCATACTTGCGCCGGATATCCAACTCTATAATCGTCTTTCCATGCAGCCGGGAGTCACCCACCACCCTCAACCGGAACAAATTACTGGATAGCCCGTATTCCTTCACCAACTGTTTCAGGGATTTGCCCGAATGAACATTGTCTTCCCCGTTTTTCCCCCGTTTCGAAAGAAACCATTTACTGAGCGGAAGCAACACCAAAGTACCCACTGCCACACAAATAATCCCTACCGGGAAAAGAAAGAACGAAAGCGGAAAACCGGCCGAAGTCAACGCATTTTGAATAACAAGGTTGGGCGTACCAATCAGTGTCATCATACCTCCCATACTGCTGGCAAACGCCAACGGCATAAGCAGACGACTGGGATTCATGTTGGCACTGACTGCCAGACTGACCACGATAGGCAACATCAGAGCCACCGTACCTGTATTGCTCACAAAAGCCCCGATGGCAGAAGTCACCAACATTACAAGCAAGAATAATTTCAATTCACTCTTACCCGCTAATTTCAGAATGTGTGAACTGATCATTTTGGCAAGTCCTGTCTGGAAAATCGCTCCGCCAACCACAAACAGCCCCACCATCATAATGACGACCGAATTGGAGAATCCGGACAAAGCCTCGTCAGGAGTCAATATCTGAAAAATCAACAAAGCCACTAAAGCACAAAGAGCCACAAGATCCGACCGTATCTTGCCATTTACAAAAAATACTGCGGACAGTACAAGGATAATAATCGTAATGAGCATAAGTATTAAATTATTGTTTTATTCATTCGTTGTTGCATTTGTACAAGTTCTTTTTGCAAAATAAAAAATATATTCCGATAATAGAAACAAACCCCGAATGTTTTTGTTCTTAAAAGAACAACATGAACGACATTTTCATCTAAAATTTATGTATTTTGTAGCCCTATAGAAAGAACAGACATACAAATGATGGAAGAAACAACCTGCAAACCTGATTATTCGAATTCGATGGCGGAACATCTGGGTATCCGGTTTCTACCCTCCACCGAGGAGCGGTACAAATGCCTGACCGGCGTACTTCATCAGTGATGTTCCTCATATTATTTTGAACTTTAGTAACAAGTTGTATGCCGGGAAGGCGAATATGCCTGCGGAGTACAAGTAAGTGGAAATCATCTGTCGGCCGTGCCCGTCAGGCAAAGTATTCGCTACCGGCAAACTGATTCACCGCGGCAGATCCTCGCATATATGGAATATAGATATCACCACTTCCACAAGGACAACTGGTTTCTACTGTTCGTGTCGTTAATTTCATACTGAAAAGAATTGATTATCAGATGCAGCTTGAATCGAAGAACCATCCATAGAACATCTTCCACGCTCGGCAAGCCCTTCAAATGTCTATGAATCAAGATTCTTTGGTTACGACATACACATAAGGAGTGGAATCAACGAAACTGATGCCGGTACAAGTTCCCAGCAGTACTTTTTGATGAATATGGTCTGGAGGAAGCGAAGCTCCTCTCTCCAGTTCCACAAAACGGTTATAAGAAACCTGACGAGGAAAAGGTGTTTCAGATGTTTACAGACATACTCCCTGTAATGCTTGAAACAACGGAAACCACCGGTGAAACAGGATTAGAATAACCATAATCTCTGCATCACTCATACGGTTGGGTTTGTTACGATGCTGTCTTCATATCCTTAATCATATATTTTTCCTGTTGCAATGTAAATTCCTTGCAAAATCATCGGCCATACAATAAATCTCTGTAACTTTAGACTCTGGAAACATAGTGGTAATCGTTTAAATGTTATAATTCAGCACTATAAATTTAATACTTTTATCGCTATGTTTCATAATTATAACAGTGAAATATATTTATTCTTATTTCGAACTCACGTTAAATTATTGTTTTATTCATTCGTTGTTGCATTTGTACAAGTTCTTTTTGCAAAATAAAAAATATATTCCGATAATAGAAACAAACCCCGAATGTTTTTGTTCTTAAAAGAACAACATGAACGACATTTTCATCTAAAATTTATGTATTTTGTAGCCCTATAGAAAGAACAGACATACAAATGATGGAAGAAACAACCTGCAAACCTGATTATTCGAATTCGATGGCGGAACATCTGGGTATCCGGTTTCTACCCTCCACCGAGGATGCGGTACATGCCGAAATGCCTGTAGACCATCGTACTTCACAACCCTTTGGTATGTTGAACGGCGGCGCGTCACTGGCTCTGGCCGAGATTGTGGCAGGGCATGGCTCCATGTCGCTATGCCGGGAAGGCGAATATGCCTGCGGAGTACAAGTAAGTGGAAATCATCTGTCGGCCGTGCCCGTCGGAGGCAAAGTATTCGCTACCGGCAAACTGATTCACCGCGGCAGATCCTCGCATATATGGAATATAGATATCACCACTCCACAAGGACAACTGGTTTCTACTGTTCGTGTCGTTAATTTCATACTGAAAAAGAAATGAATCTACCAGATATACATACGCAAAAATTATTGGATTGCCTGACACACAGCCGCCTCGGTTTCGCCCTCTACCGGTTACCTTGGACAGACGAATGCTACCTGGTATTGCAAACCTCGGGCGATGTGGAACAATTAGCGGACATTCAGGAACTGAATGGAAAGAAAGGATTTGTCATGGCTCCTTTCCGGATATCGGAGGAACATCCCTTGGTACTTATCCGTCCGGATGTCACCGCATACGACTGGAGCGAAATCAGCGAAGCACTGTCTTCACTGGAATGTGCGGATGCCCTGCTCACCTGCAAAAGCCGGCAAAGTGAACTCTCCCCTTTTGTTTCCGAAGAAACGGATAAAGAACAATATACCCGCGCATTCGGGCGTTTCATCACTCCCTTACAAGAGAAGCGGTTCCAGAAACTGGTTCTGTCACGTTCTTCCGCCAGACATATCGGAGATGATTTTTCACCACTCGGCGCTTTTGTCCGGGCCTGCAACAACTCTCCGCGCATGATGATTTACCTATGCCACACCTGCTTCCGGAACCTGGCTGGGCAGCACACCGGAAATCTTATTAAGCGGACACGGCAAAGAATGGCACACCGTGGCCCTGGCCGGTACCATGCCGATGCAGAACGAAGTGATGCCGACAGACTGGGACAAGAAGAACCGGGAAGAGCAGGGCTATGTGGCTGATTACATCCGCCGGATCGCCAAAAGATTCGGCAACAAGATGACGGAAAAAGGTCCTTATACCGCCCGTGCCGGACAATTGGTACACCTCAAGACCGATTTTTATTTCTTGTTGAAAAATACAGACCATATAGGCGATTTATTGCAAGAACTCCATCCCACTCCGCCGTCTGCGGCCTGCCCAAAGAGGAGGCTTTCCGGTTTATTCCGGACAATGAAGGGTACGACCGCAGTTATTATTCCGGATTCACCGGCTGGCTGGACACAGAGGGCATACCGATATCTACGTCAATCTGCGCTGCATGGAAATAAAGCCGGGTGAAGCCATCCTGTATGCAGGAGGAGGAATACTGGCTTCCTCGGAAGTAGAATCGGAATGGATGGAAACGGGAGACAAGATGAATACGATGCGGAGCATCCTTCATCCTGACTTTATAAGTAAATAAATGGAAACAATTAAAGTAGAAGAATAATGTATTCAGACAAAAAGAACATACTTCAGTTGGTGGCACTTCTCAAAGCGCACGGTGTGCGGAAAATAGTGCTTTGTCCCGGCAGCCGTAATGCTGCCATCGTACATACTCTGGCCAATATAGAGGACTTCACTTGTTATTCTGTAACCGATGAACGCAGTGCCGGTTTTGCCATCGGCCTATCTTTACAAGGGGGAGGCCCTGCCGCAGTATGCTGCACTTCCGGTTCGGCCCTGCTGAACCTGCACCCTGCCGTAGCCGAAGCCTTTTACCAACAAGTACCTCTGATTGTCATTTCCGCCGACCGCCCGCTGCCTGGATAGGACAAATGGACGGACAAACCCTGCCCCAGCCCCATGTGTTCGGAACGTTAGTCAAGATGTCTGTCAACCTGCCCGAAGTACATACTGAGGAAGACGAATGGTTTTGCAACCGCCTTATCAACGAAGCCATACTGGAAACCACCCACCACGGCAAAGGGCCTGTACATATCAATGTACCCATTTCCGAACCCATTTACCGCTTTACCGCCAAAACACTTCCCGAAGTACGTGTCATCACCCGTTATCAGGGACTGAGCGTGTACGACCGTGACTATAAGGAACTGATCGAACGGCTGAACAAGTACAACAAGCGCATGGTCGTGGTAGGCCAGATGAATCTGATTTACCTGTTCGAAAAAAAATATGTGAAACCGCTTTATAAACATTTCGCCTGGCTGACGGAACATCTGGGCAACCAGACCATCCCCGGCATTCCTATCAAGAATTTCGACGCCGCCGTTTATTCCATGACACCGGAACGCCAGGAAGACATGGCCCCCGAAATACTGATTACCTACGGCGGACACATCGTATCCAAACAATTGAAGAAATACCTGCGCAATCATCCCCCGCGCGAACACTGGCATGTTGCCGCCGACGGGAAGATAGCCGATTTATACGGTTGCCTGACCACCGTCATCGAGATGGATCCGTTTGAGTTCTTGGAAAAAATAGCTTTCCTGCTGGACAACAAACCTACCCATTATCCGCTGATGTGGGAAAACTATTGCAAAAACATTCCGATGCCGGACCTTGCTTATTCCGAAATCTCCGTTATCGGAAAACTCATCCGGGCATTGCCCGAACCCTGTGCCCTGCATCTGGCAAACAGCTCCACCGTGCGCTATGCACAGTTATTTACAGTTCCTCCCCAGGTGGAAATCTGTTGCAACCGGGGAGTGAACGGCATAGAAGGCTCCCTGTCCACCGCCATCGGTTATGCCGCCGCTTCCAGCAAGCTGAATTTCATCATCATAGGCGACTTGAGCTTCTTCTATGACATGAACGCACTGTGGAATCAAAATTACGGTGCCAACATCCGCATCCTGTTACTGAATAACGAAGGAGGAGAAATATTCCATACCCTGCCTGGAATGGACAAATCAAGCCGTTCCAGGGAGTTTATCACAGCCGAGCATTACACCACCGCCAAAGGCTGGGCGGAAGAACGCGGCTTTATTTACATGAAAGTGACCGGAGAAGAAGAGCTGGAAGAAGCGATGCAGCCATTCACCTCACCCGAGACACGGATGCAACCCATGCTGCTGGAGGTGTTTACCGACAAGGAAAAAGACACCACCCTGTTAAGAGAATATTATCACGGACTTAAAAATAAAAATGAATAATGGAAACAAGAGAATGGAAAACCATCAAAGAATATCAGGATATTCTGTTTGACTTTTACAACGGAATAGCGAAAATCACCATCAACCGTCCGCGTTACCGCAACGCGTTCACCCCCACCACCACTTCGGAAATCAGCGACGCCCTGTATTACTGCCGCGAGTGCCAGGATATCAATGTAGTGGTTCTGACCGGAGCAGGCGACAAAGCCTTCTGCAGCGGGGGAGATATGCACGTAAAGGTCATGGCGGCTATATCGGCACAGATGGAGTTCCCCGTCTGAATGTGCTGGACGTACAAAAGCAAATACGGTCACTGCCTAAACCGGTCATCGCCATGGTAAACGGTTACGCCATCGGCGGCGGTCATGTGCTGCATGTGGTATGCGATCTGACCATTGCCTCAGAGAATGCCATTTTCGGACAGACAGGTCCCAAGGTAGGCAGCTTCGACGCCGGATTCGGCTCTTCCTATCTGGCACGCATCGTAGGGCAGAAGAAAGCCCGTGAAATATGGTTCCTTTGCCGTCAATACTCCGCACAGGAAGCACTGGAAATGGGATTGGTCAATACAGTCGTTCCTTTCGACCGCCTGGAAGACGAAACCGTGGCATGGGCAGAAAAGATGATGGAGCACAGCCCGCTCGCTCTTCGTATGATCAAAGCCGGACTGAATGCCGAACTGGACGGACAAGCCGGCATACAAGAACTTGCCGGAGATGCCACCATGCTGTATTACATGACAGAGGAAGCACAGGAAGGAGGAAAGGCATTTTTGGAAAAACGCAAGCCACGGTTCCAGGATTATCCGAAGTTCCCATAATCAGTGGTTCATTTTTCCGGTGGAGGACAACCCAATAGTCCTCCTTGCTTCCCATTAACCACTAATCACTAATAAGAATGTTCCAAACCCGAATTATAAAAAAACAATTACACTTCAAGCAACCGGCAGGTACTTCCAGAGGAGTATATACCACCCGGGATGTATGGTACATCCTCCTCACCGACACCGGCAGCCGCCACTATGGCGTGGGTGAATGTGCCCCTCTCCCTGCCCTGAGTTGTGACGATATCCCCTCATACGACGAGGTGTTGGCCACTGCAAGAACTTGGAAAGAACGGGAAATAGACCGGGAAGCCTTGCTTCCCTATCCGTCCATCCTGTTCGGTATGGAAACCGCCCTGCTGCATTTCCGGGCACGCAGCCTGCAATTCTGGCACACCCCGTTCAGCAAAGGCAAAGAGGGCATCCCCATCAACGGACTCATCTGGATGGGAAACTTTGACGAGATGTACCGGCGCATCGGGGAAAAGATGCAGCAAGGCTTCCGCTGCATCAAACTCAAAATAGGCGCCATCGACTTTGAAAAGGAACTGGAGCTGCTGGCGCACATCCGCCGGCATTTCACCCCAGCCCAAATCGAACTGCGTGTAGATGCCAACGGTGCTTTCTCTCCTGCCGATGCCCTCGAAAAGTTACATCGTCTTTCCGAATTCCAGCTCCATTCCATCGAACAGCCCATCCGTGCGGGGCAATGGAATGAAATGGCCAACTCTGTGCCGCCACCCCCTTTCCCATTGCACTGGATGAAGAGCTGATAGGCATCAACCGGCGCGACCGGAAAATAGAATTGCTGGAAACCATCCGTCCTCAGTACATTATCCTGAAACCTTCTCTGCACGGAGGAATCAGCGGCTCCGAAGAATGGATGGAACTGGCGGCTGAAAGAGGCATCGGCTCATGGGTCACTTCCGCTCTGGAGTCCAATATCGGACTGAATGCCATCGCAC
>SCPP01000052.1_pt1 | contig 27779 bp, 31 predicted proteins | sample 6106811 | NCBI WGS metagenome assembly SCPP01 (sample SAMN10720449, study PRJNA508395) | human gut metagenome | isolation source: Participant 2 stool, 15 month | host: Homo sapiens | collected 2018
GGAAAGCGGATCGCATCGCTCGAAGGGGAACGCAAGTCTTTCAACAAGGGCAGGCGTGATTCGGAGTTCAAGCTGGAGTCAAAGACAGCCGAGTTGCGTAACAACACGGCTGTCATAGATGCCATGACGGAGGACTGGAACCGCTTCCTTTCGGTGGCGCAGACCGACAGGGAGGGCAACCGCCTCAATATAATAAAGGTGGACGGTGTGGATTCCACCGATGAGAAGGTTATCGGAAAGCGTTTGCAGGAGATAGCGAAAAACGCCACTACGGGCGGGCTTTACACACAGGTCGGAGAACTTTACGGTTTTCCGATAAAGGTGGTGAGCGAGAGGATACTCAAAGAGGGATTGGAGTTTACCGACAACCGCTTCGTGGTCGAGGGAACTACAAGTACACCTACAACAACGGGCATCTGGCGATGGCTGACCCGTTGGCCGCCGCCCGCAACTCAACGCGATGGAGAGGATACCTCCATCATCGACCAGTACAAGACTAAGAATGAAGTGCTGGAACGTGAGATACCGCAGTTGCAGGAGATAGCGGGCAAGGTGTGGAAGAAGGAGGAAGAACTGAAACAATTGAAGTCTGAACTTGCCGCACTTGACCGAAAAATACAACTGGAACTTGCGCCGCCCACGCCCGAAGTCGCCGAAAAGGAGAACGAAGGGCAACAGCTCAAGCCGCGGAAGATGTGCGGAACAGGCAGGCGCAATATTCCGAAAATGCACCGCCGCAGATACGCAGTCCGGCGGATAGTATCGTTGCCAACCATGTCATAATCGGGCATCCGGGGCTGTATGCCAAGGAGGAAACCCGGTTCAAAGGATTGAAAATATAACCTTAGGAATTTTATCTGAAGTATTAATAGGGCTATCCCAAAAGGTCCATAAGTAAATTTTATCCTCTCTGCAAGTATCTATAGGATGGCAACTGCATTTTTCTTTTGGGCAGCCCTTATTAAAATTTATTCTTATTTTAGGTTATATACATTCATGTCCATTTATGTAAAAAATTCCTGCTGACCTTGTTTATGTCTTGTCAGTCACCATTTGCAAAACCATATTTGACCCTCAAAGAGGCTGAATTTGATAAGCAACTTGCTACATACTCATAAAAGGAGCTAAATAGAACACGAATGGGAAATACTCAAATGCCAAACTAAAGAAGATATTGGCCAAAATAAACGCTATACCGAGAGAAACTTGATTTTTCAACTTCCTAAAACGGTGTTGTTCAAACATTTCTACTTATTTGTACTTACCAGTTGAACCTACGCTTCCCTAATAAAATGTCTATGGTAAAAAGTTAAAAATCCTCCCACTTTGTTAGATATATTTTTGTGTAATTTTGTAATCGTTATGCGGCAGTAATAATATACATATTAATACGAGTTAGTAATCCTGTAGTTCTCACATGCTACGAGGAGGTATTAAAGGTGCGTTTCGACAACGCATCTACTGTAGTATATTATTGCTTAATCCAAATGAATATTATAAATTTAGGAATTCTTGCTCACATTGATGCAGGAAAAACTTCCGTAACCGAGAATCTGCTGTTTGCCAGTGGAGCAACGGAAAAGTGCGGCCGTGTGGATAATGGTGACACCATAACGGACTCTATGGATATAGAGAAACGTAGAGGAATTACTGTCCGGGCTTCTACGACATCTATTATCTGGAATGGAGTGAAATGCAATATCATTGACACTCCGGGACACATGGATTTTATTGCGGAAGTGGAGCGGACATTCAAAATGCTTGATGGAGCAGTCCTCATCTTATCCGCAAAGGAAGGCATACAAGCGCAGACAAAGTTGCTGTTCAGTACTTTACAAAAGCTGCAAATCCCGACAATTATATTTATCAATAAGATTGACCGTGCCGGTGTGAATTTGGAGCGTTTGTATATGGATATAAAAACAAATCTGTCGCAAGATGTCCTGTTTATGCAAACTGTTGTCGATGGATCGGTTTATCCGGTTTGCTCCCAAACATATATAAAGGAAGAATACAAAGAATTTGTATGCAACCATGACGACGATATATTAGAACGATATTTGGCGGATAGCGAAATTTCACCGGCTGATTATTGGAATACGATAATCGCTCTTGTGGCAAAAGCCAAAGTCTATCCGGTGCTACATGGATCAGCAATGTTCAATATCGGTATCAATGAGTTGTTGGACGCCATTTCTTCTTTTATACTTCCTCCGGCATCAGTCTCAAACAGACTTTCAGCTTATCTCTATAAGATAGAGCATGACCCCAAAGGGCATAAAAGAAGTTTTCTTAAAATAATTGACGGAAGTCTGAGACTTCGAGACGTTGTAAGAATCAACGATTCGGAAAAATTCATCAAGATTAAAAATCTAAAGACTATTTATCAGGGCAGAGATAAATGTTGATGAAGTGGGTGCCAATGATATCGCGATTGTAGAAGATATAGAAGATTTTCGAATCGGAGATTATTTAGGTGCTAAACCTTGTTTGATTCAAGGATTATCTCATCAGCATCCCGCTCTCAAATCCTCCGTCCGGCCAAATAAGCCCGAAGAGAGAAGCAAGGTGATATCCGCTCTGAATACATTGTGGATTGAAGACCCGTCTTTGTCCTTTTCCATAAACTCATATAGTGATGAATTGGAAATCTCGTTATATGGTTTGACCCAAAAGGAAATCATACAGACATTGCTGGAAGAACGATTTTCCGTAAAGGTCCATTTTGATGAGATCAAGACTATCTACAAAGAACGACCTATAAAAAAGGTCAATAAGATTATTCAGATCGAAGTACCACCCAACCCTTACTGGGCCACAATAGGGCTGACTCTTGAACCCTTACCGTTAGGGGCAGGGTTGCAAATCGAAAGTGACATCTCCTATGGTTATCTGAACCATTCTTTTCAAAATGCCGTTTTGAAGGGATTCGTATGTCTTGCCAATCTGGTTTACATGGATGGGAAGTGACAGATCTGAAAGTAACTTTTACTCAAGCCGAGTATTATAGCCCGGTAAGTACACCTGCTGATTTCAGACAGCTGACCCCTTATGTCTTCAGGCTGGCTTTGCAACAGTCAGGTGTGGACATTCTCGAACCGATGCTCTGTTTTGAGTTGCAGATACCCCAAGTAGCGAGTTCCAAAGCTATTACAGATTTGCAAAAATGATGTCTGAGATTGAAGACATCAGTTGTAATAATGAGTGGTGTCATATTAAAGGGAAAGTTCCATTAAATACAAGTAAAGACTATGCCTCAGAAGTAAGTTCGTACACTAAGGGCTTAGGCATTTTTATGGTTAAGCCATGCGGGTATCAAATAACAAAAGGCGGTTATTCTGATAATATCCGCATGAACGAAAAGATAAACTTTTATTCCTGTTCCAAAATCAATGTCATTAAAATAATGGAGCGGTCAGGAAATTTCTATAAGGCAATACGGTTGGGATATATACTTATCTCCATTCTTATCGGATGTATGGCATATAATAGCCTCTATGAATGGCAGGAGATAGAAGCATTAGAACTTGGCAATAAAAAAATAGACGAGCTCCGAAAAGAAATAAACAATATCAATATTCAAATGATAAAATTTTCTCTATTGGGTGAAACGATACTGGAATGGAACGATAAAGATATCGAGCATTACCATGCACGGCGTATGGCAATGGACAGTATGCTCTGCCGTTTCAAGGTCACCTATCCAGCAGAGCGCATCGATAGTGTGCGCAGTCTTTTAGAGGATAAGGAACGACAGATGTTCCAGATAGTCCGGTTAATGGATGAACAACAATCTATTAACAAGAAGATAGCCAATCAAATTCCGGTTATTGTGCAGAAAAGTGTGCAGGAACAGTCCAAAAAGCCAAAACGAAAAGGTTTCTTGAGCATCTTCGGCAAAAAGGAAGTAACTCCAGCAGTATCAACCACTATCCTTCATTCGGTCAATAGAAACGTAATCAGCGAACAGAAAGTGCAGGATCGCCAATTGTCAGAACAAGCCGATAGTCTTGCTGCCCGTAATGCAGAACTTAACAGACAACTGCAAGGATTGATTTGCCAAATCGAAAAGAAGGTACAAACCGAACTGCAAAGCCGGGAAAACGAAATAGTTGCCATGCGTAAAAAATCATTTATGCAGATAGGCGGCTTGATGGGATTTGTTCTTTTGCTGTTGGTCATTTCCTATATCATCATACACCGTGATGCAAAAACATTAAACGATACAAACGCAAGACAACGGATTTGATAAGGCAACTGGAACAATCCGTACAACGGAACGAGGCACTGATAACGTCAAGGAAGAAAGCGGTACATACTATTACCCATGAGTTGCGTACACCACTGACGGCAATAACCGGCTATGCCGGACTGATACGGAAAGAACAGTGTGAGGATAAGTCCGGGCAATATATCCAAAATATACTGCAATCCTCCGACCGTATGCGGGATATGCTCAACACTTTGCTTGACTTCTTCCGCCTGGACAACGGCAAGGAACAGCCCCGTCTGTCACCCTGCCGGATTTCTGCAATCACGCACACACTTGAAACGGAGTTCATGCCTGTTGCCGTGAACAAAGGGCTGTCCTTGTCCGTGAAGACTGGACACGATGCCATTGTATTGACCGACAAAGAGCGAATAATACAAATCGGGAATAACCTGCTGTCAAACGCTGTCAAGTTCACAGAAGAAGGCGGTGTTTCTTTGATTACTGAATATGATAATGGAGTTCTGACACTGGTCGTTGAAGATACAGGTACAGGCATGACAGAAGAGGAACAGAAACAAGCGTTCGGTGCGTTTGAACGTCTATCAAATGCCGCCGCAAAGGAGGGTTTCGGGCTTGGGCTTGCCATAATGCGTAATATTGTGTCGATGCTTGGCGGAACAATCCGTTTGGACAGCAAGAAAGGGAAAGGCAGTCGTTTCACAGTTGAAATTTCTATGCAGGAAGCTGAAGAACAGCTTGGATATACAAGCGATACACCTGTTTATCATAACAATAAATTCCATGATGTTGTCGCTATTGACAATGATGAGGTATTACTTCTGATGCTGAAAGAGATGTATTCCCAAGAAGGAATACACTGCGACACTTGCACCGATGCTGCGGCACTGATGGAAATGATACGCCAGAAAGAATACAGCCTGTTGCTGACAGACTTGAATATGCCCGGTATAAACGGTTTCGAATTGCTGGAACTGTTGCGTTCGTCCAACGTGGGCAATTCACCAACAATCCCGGTGGTTGTGGCAACCGCTTCGGGCAGTTGTAACAAAGGGGAACTATTGGCAAAAGGCTTTGCCGGATGCCTGTTCAAGCCGTTCTCCATATCGGAACTGATGGAAGTTTCCGACAAATGTGCCATAAAAGCGACACCGGACGGAGAACCTGATTTTTCAGCCTTGCTGTCTTACGGCAATGAAGCCGTCATGCTGGATAAGTTGATGACGGAAACTGAAAAAGAGATGCAGGCGGTACAGGATGCGGCAATAGAAAAGACCTGCAAAGCTGGATTCTCTTACACACCACCTGCGCAGCTCGTGGAAGTACTACGTGCCGACCAACCGCTAAGGGAACTTTACGGATTGCTTCATGGCGATACACTCCCGGATGGTGAAGCGTTAAGCCGTGCTGTGACTGCCGTGTTGGAAAAAGGAGCGGAAATAATCCGGTTGGCAGAAAAGGAAAGGAGAAAATACGAAGATGGATAAGACAAAAATAATTGTGGTGGAAGACAACATTGTGTATTGCGAATATGTCTGCAATATGCTGTCACGGGAGGGCTACCACACTATGAAGGCTTACCATCTCTCAACCGCGAAGAAACATCTGCAACAGGCAACGGATAATGACATCGTGGTTGCCGACCTGCGTCTGCCTGACGGTAACGGTATAGACCTTTTGCGCTGGATGCGAAAGGAGGGAAAGATGCAACCCTTCATTATCATGACCGACTATGCCGAAGTGCATACCGCAGTGGAAAGCATGAAGCTCGGTTCGATAGACTATATCCCCAAACAGCTTGTGGAGGATAAACTGGTCCCTCTTCTCCGTTCCATACAGAAAGAACGACAGGCGGGACAACGCCGTATGCCCGTGTTTGCCCGTGAAGGTTCCGCCTTTCAGAAAATCATGCACCGTATAAGGCTGGTAGCCGCTACCGATATGAGCGTGATGATATTCGGAGAGAACGGAACAGGTAAAGAACATATTGCCCACCACCTGCACGACAAAAGTAAACGGGCAGGCAAGCCATTCGTGGCGGTGGACTGCGGTTCACTCACTAAAGAGCTTGCACCATCAGCTTTCTTCGGACACGTCAAGGGCGCGTTCACGGGTGCGGATAGTACCAAGAAAGGGTATTTCTATGAAGCGGAAGGCGGCACGCTGTTTCTGGACGAGGTGGGCAACCTTGCGTTAGAAACCCAACAGATGTTACTCCGTGCCATACAAGAGAGGCGGTATCGCCCGATCGGTGACAAGGCAGACCGGAATTTCAATGTTCGCATCATCGCCGCCACCAATGAGGATCTGGAGGCGGCAGTGAGTGAAAAGCGTTTCCGGCAGGATCTGTTTTACCGTCTGCATGACTTCGGGATAACCGTTCCGCCCTTGCGTGACTGTCAAGAAGACATTATGCCGCTGGCAGAGTTCTTCCGTGATATGGCAAACAGAGAGCTGGAGTGTAGCGTGAGCGGTTTCAGTTCCGAAGCACGTAAAGCGTTGCTGACACACGCATGGCCGGGCAACGTGCGGGAACTTCGGCAAAAGATAATGGGAGCTGTATTGCAAGCGCAGGAAGGTGTTGTCATGAAAGAGCATCTGGAACTTGCCGTGACGAAACCGACCTCTACTGTCAGTTTCGCCCTGCGCAATGACGTGGAGGATAAGGAACGGATATTACGGGCGTTGAAACAGGCAAACGGCAACCGGAGTGTCGCCGCAGAACTGCTCGGAATAGGCAGAACAACACTATACAGCAAACTTGAAGAGTATGGACTTAAATATAAATTCAAGCAATCATAGCCCGTAATTCACTGAATTTGGCTATCTTTGCATAACATTTGAGAAAACGGCGATTGGCAGGAGCTTTTGCCGCCAACATATAGGATAAGACCGCAAGGCGTTTCAAGCGAAAATCTGGTAAATTGGAACTACGGAGACGATTGCGTGATGCTTATGCTATGCTTATGCATAGCGTGCATTCACGTACTCTCCGTAAAGGCTTTACCAGAGCCATCGCTTGAAGGTAGTGTGAATTGCACGCTACTTTTTTTACCCTTGCCTAACGAAAGGAAACGATTATGGGTAAAGTTCAGATTCTCGCCGTACTGACGATGGACGGATGTCTTTCTTCAGAGTTATATGATAAAGCACATCAGGATTTGTGCCTTGACCGTTGCGGTCTTGATGAAATCAGGGAGAAAGCCCTTTACCATGTCACACCGGACTATTCCATTTCAATGCTGCACGAATGGCGGAAAGACGGTACAAACATTCGTTACCTCGCGGAAGCCACACCAGACACGTCGGACTATATCAACGGACTGCTGCGTATGCACGCTGTGGACGAAATCATACTATACACCGTTCCTTTCATCGCGGGAACAGGACGGCATTTTTTTTCAAATCGGCTCTGCCGGAGCAACACTGGACGCTTTCCTCCTTGAAAAGCTATTCCAACGGTGTATGTCGCATTATCTATATCCTTGATAAAAAAGCAAGATAGCCAAAATGTGCGGCAAGCATACATTTCTATTTTCAGGAATAGAATAAATGTTCTGATTACAAACAATTTAAGTCGGAGATAATTTGTCCTTGTGAAAAAATATTGAATTTTATGCCTTTGAAATCCAGCACCTTGTAAAATTGAGTGTTGGATTTAATATTTTCTGCCGCGCTTTTTGCCAATTATATTTATGTGCGCACGCAGAAAACAAAGTGTAATTTTCAAAATTGACAGAACCATGAATTATTTCTTGTTGGCGGAAACCGACTTTTTCCGCCTGATAAACGAAGCCGGCGACTGCAATATGGAAACGGCATACACGGCTTTCGCCACCCAAGTGATCGAACTGTGCAACGGCGGCATGGACATGAACCTTACCGTCATCGCGCTTGCCTACATCGAAATCGAGTTGCAGCACCATCCCGTGCGTAATCTGTCAGAAGAAAAAAGAGAGATTGCCGCCTACGTCAGCAAGGCTCTGTCTTTCGTAAGAAAGATGCAGAAATTCCTTGCCACGCCCCAAGTGCCACCACTAATATCCGCCAATAACGCAACAGAAACCACCGCCAGCCTCCTGCAATGGACGGGCAATGCCATCGACCTCGTGGAACTTATCTACGGCATCGACGAGATGGGCTGCATCAACAACGGCAACATGCCGCTCAAACAGCTTGCCCCGCTCCTTTACAAGATATTCGGGGTTGAGTCGAAGGACTGCTACCGTTTCTACACCGACATCAAACGCCGGAAGAACGAAAGCCGCACCTACTTCCTTGACAGAATGCAGGAGAAATTGAACGAGAGGATGCTGCGCGATGATGAGTTGGAGCGGATGAGAAAATAAAAAAATATCCATTACATATGAGAAGACAGGAATACTCGTATCCTGTCTTTTTATTTTCATTTAATTATATATTAATTAGCACAATATATGTGAGTTTTTCATTCCTATAAGGACAAATTTCAGAAACGTATGTCTGGTAAATTATTGAGTCATCATAGTATGAACATATATCATTACTAAAACAATGAAACAACTTCCATAAGATTGTGGTTGTAAAATCGCCATTTAATAGCCCGTTTTTGTAAAATTCGCCAATTAAAAAAATATGATTATCTTTGCATTATATTTTATAAGGTATGGAAACAGTAAATAGAATACTTCAAGAGAAGATTACAGCACGAATCGCGCCCAATAAAGCAGTACTGATTTTTGGTGCTCGCCGTGTTGGTAAAACGGTAATGATGCGTAAAATTGTGGACAACTATTCAGGTAGGACGATGATGCTCAACGGCGAAGACTACGACACATTAGCACTATTGGAGAATCGCTCAATAGCCAATTATCGGCATTTATTGGATGGTATTGATTTGCTGGCTATTGATGAGGCACAGAACATACCACAAATCGGTAGTATTCTGAAGTTGATAGTTGATGAAATACCGGGAATAAGTGTCTTGGCAAGTGGTTCTTCGTCATTCGATTTGCTGAATAAGACTGGTGAACCGTTGGTCGGCCGCAGTACGCAATTTCTCCTTACACCATTCTCGCAACGGGAAATCGCACAGACGGAAACGGCACTTGAAACCCGCCAGAACCTCGAAGCGCGCTTGATTTACGGTTCCTATCCCGAAGTAGTAATGATGGAGAACTATGAACGTAAAACAGACTACCTACGTGATATTGTCGGTGCATACATGCTTAAAGATATCTTAGCAATTGACGGCTTAAAAAATTCGAGCAAGATGCGCGATCTACTGCGATTGATAGCTTTTCAGTTGGGCAGCGAAGTTTCTTACGAAGAGTTAGGTAAACAACTCGGCATGAGCAAGACGACCGTTGAAAAATACCTCGACCTATTGGAAAAGGTCTTCGTTATCTATCGTCTGGGGCTTATTCGCGTACCCTACGCAAGGAGGTTACAAAAGCTGGCAAGTGGTACTTCTACGACAACGGCATTCGCAATGCCATTATCGGGGCTTTCTCACCGCTGGCCATTCGGCAGGATGTCGGTGCGCTGTGGGAGAACTACATCATCGGAGAGCGGCGCAAAGCGAACTTCAATGAGGGACTGCACAGGGAGTTCTATTTCTGGCGCACCTACGACAAACAGGAAATCGACCTGATTGAGGAGAGTGCCGACAGTCTTACCGCCTTGGAGTTCAAGTGGGGAAATAAAATGCCGGCCGCACCGAAAGCCTTCAAGAAGCCTATCCCTATGCCGAGTTTCATGTGGTAAATCGGGAGAATTATTTGGAGTTCGTATAATCAATAAATTACGTATATGGAAACAAAACTACAATCCAAACAGCAATATCCGCGGTTTATCCAAAATAAACCGTGTGGTATTGACAAATTCGATGGAGGTTCGCAAGAAAGGTTGGCAAAAACTATTGCTCGCCATTTTTGTCAGAATGATTCATTGGATGAGGAATGTACTTTACCTCGAATTATCGGCATCGAAGGTATTTGGGGATCTGGAAAATCCAACGTGGTTAAAATGTTGGAACGTGAATTATCAGACGACTATTACTTTTGAGTATGACGCATGGGGACATCAAGAGGACTTGCAACGCCGCTCTATATTGGAATTGCTTACAAGCAAACTTATTGATGATGGTATCCTATCTGGAAATGCAACAATAAAAGTCAAAGGTGGAGGTACGAAAACCGTATCATGGTCTGAAAAGCTGAAATATTTATTAGCCCGTAAAACGGAGACCGTAACCGAAAAATATCCCCTTATCAGTAATGGTATGGTTGCGGCATTTTGGTTGCAGTTTTAACTCCGATATTTACATTTATTGCGTATGCAGTAAAACCTACACCCACAACATGGTGGTTTTCTTTATTGTCTATTATCATAGCTGCACTGCCAGTTCTTATTGCATTGTGCGTTTGGAAATGGGCATATAGCAAAGATCATAAATATGGATGGAGTTATATGTTAGCTATTTATCAAGATAAAGTCGAAAAGGACGTTTGCTATGAGACTTTGAGCGAAGACGAACCAACGGTTTACGAGTTCAAAACATGGATGCAAGACATTTCTGATTTTATCAAGGAAAAGGACAACGTAAATTAGTCCTTGTTTTGACAACATGGATCGTCTCCCCGCTGAAAAAGTAAAAGAATTATGGTCTTCTATCCATACGTTCTTCGCCGATAGCGGTTTTGAAAATGTTTGGGCTGTTATTCCTTTCGATGAAACACATTTAGCTTGTGCATTCGGAGATGAGACCGACGAACAAACGAAACAACTGACCAAGTATTTTATCAATAAAACTTTCCCTATTGTTTATCGTGTTGCTCCTCCTGTTATTACCGACTATCGAAGTATATTCAACAAACTGTTTGTTGAAGCATTTGGAGAAACAGAAAATGAAGCGAAAGAAACTATAAATCGGATATTCAGATTGGTAAATCCTAATGCCAATGTTAGGGAAATTATATCATATATCAATGAGATGGTCGCTCTTAAACAAGAGTGGTGTAACGAAATTTTGATGATAAACATAGCATTGTTCTGTTTGAAGAAGACGGATATTCTGGCAAATCCAGTAGAACAAATATTGTCCGGCGACTATCTGAATGGCATTCAAACAATAATTAACAATGATCTGCAAACACAACGCGAAATTGCAGCTTTGGTATATGGTGTCGATGTTGAAGATGCTCGACAAATTCCATTGAAAAATATATTGAAGGCTGCATCAACGGAGAAGAAGACCACGACATAAATCAATATGCAGAGACTAATAAACAATTTGACACTGTATTAGAAGAAGTTATACAATGTATGGACAATGCGCTTATCGATAAGATTATACATTGTTTGCATAAATTAACTCGAAAGAGCGATGTTATTCTGCGTGTATGGCAAAGAATAGCACAATTGAAATTAAAAGAATCCATAGAAGCAGGTGTTCCCTGTCGAATACCAAGAACTGCTGTTGCATTTAGACACGGAAAGCCAAAACCATGTGATTGCTCAATTATATAAGAAGATAGTTCGGTTCAATGACTTCAATGGCGGCGACTATTTCAAAACGTTAGATGCAATAGACAGGTTTATTGCGCAAAATAAGTTGGCGTGCGATTTTACGTCATTGATTGAAGCAAAAACAGTCAAGCCAAATACATTTATCGATTATATTCAAGCTGCAAATGCAACAGATGCTGCCTATCGGGATAACGCGACAACTAAAGCATATAAATATTATCAAGTAGCAACAAATTCGGAGGCGCTCGATAATTATTTGGCAAACTTACTACCCGATAATTTCGACCATGCAGATATTGTAAAAACGTTAAAAGATAATTCTACCTATACGTTTCCAACGCTTTTGCAAGCGATCACGAATTGCATTGATGAACAGAATGTAAATAAAGATAATATAGGGGCTATATTTACAACCTATCGTTTATTGGCATCTGACGAAGAAAGACCTTTACCTGTAACGTTAGATTCAACCTACATAAATCAGTTGCATTCTGAATTAGAAACTGATGGCCGAAACATTAAAGAGTCTGGATATTACGATTTAGTCGCCATGCAATTGGCACATGGTCATTCCGTTTCCTTAATAGAGGGTGGAGATATAAAATATGTTGCAGAACTCATGGACTATTATGTGGATCATGGAGACTTATTAGTAAATAGTGTGGGATGGAATATACCGCTATTAAATGAAACACTACAATACATGGTAAATCATAAACTTGGCTATAAATTATTGCTCTCAGACATATTGCCCCAATTTGAAGATATTAAGAACAGAATAGGTGTAACGGATGAGGTATTTATCGAGCATTTAGCAGAGTGGAATACCGATTTGGATAAGTATATCACTAAGAACAATATTAAAGATGTAATTCCTGACGCATCTTTTTACGATTTGACCACTAAAATAAGCAATGTCCTGACCGATCATATCAATAAAATAGCGTTCGAAGCGTTGTCTGAAATAAGTGTTGATACATTATACGCCCAAAGAACAGCACATACATCATATTATTGGTTTGTCGCAATAAAACATTTACTGGCTAAAATCAAATCCTTGCCAGATAACTTGACTGAATTTGGCAAAAAGATTCTGATGGATATTGCTTCTGGAACTCAAAGTTTGAATCCTTTCCCTAATTGTTTCAAGAATATAGTTGAAAGATTGGATAAACGAAAAATTAAATCGACAGTTACCGATATAAGAAATGATTTCTGCATCGGTAAAAAGACTATCAATGCAATAAAGTTTCAATTTTTCGAAACATGGCTTAGATCGCATGGTAATTTGAAAAGTCAAGCTGGAGACGTTATTGATAAAATAGTGAAACCTGTAATTTCCGATGGGGCATGCCGTTCATTGATTCTGCAAAACAAAGATTTTTATATGGATTTAATAAATACAGCAGGGATGATGCTTATGAATTGAAAAGAGTCTCCGAAACCTCATACAAAAAGATTCAGATCCGCAATTGGTTAAATTTGTCAATTCGATAGATTCAGTACCTGAGGTTGAAACCGCGTAAGTATTTGTCTAACAAGTCCGAATTTTACGATTTTACCCGTCAGAACTGAAGTGCCCCCCAAAAAAATTGTATCCAACTTTTGGGGGTCACTTCAAACTTCGATAGGGATAATTTTCAATTTTGGGGACTTGTTAGACAGTCTCATTATCTGGTAGCAGTTTACACAGCACCGGATCGTTTTGATACGCTCCAGTTCATCCTGCACACTCTGCTTCACCTCTTCCTTGATGCGCCGGTAGTTCGCCTGCACCGTTTCCTTCATGTGGTCGTTGCCGTCCTCGTCCGTGAAGTTTGTAATGACGGGAATTTTCTTGTAGGCACTTTCTTCCCGTTTGACCTTTTCGGCATCCACCACAATCTCGCAGTGGAAAATCTTCTGCTCGATGCGCTCGTTGAAGTTGTCGGACACAGAACCGACAAACATCCCTGCGTAAGACCGGAAATCTTGCTCGGCGGGATGAGCGCGTCCATCTGCGTGTTGATGGAGGTGGACACGTCCTGCCGGTTGATGGAGATGGACTGCCGTTTCTGCAACACCTTACCGAACCGTTCCGATAGTGTCTTTGCCGTTTCGCCTACCACCTGCCCGGAAAAGATATTGCCGACAGTGTTCATCACCACCTTCGCCTCCTTGTCCCCGTAGTCTCGCACCAACTGGCTGAAATCCTGAAAACCCAGACACACGGCAACCTTGTTGCTTCGGGCGGTAGCTATAAGATTGTCCAGCCCTTTGAAGTATATCGTGGGCAGCTCGTCAATGATGACCGACGACTTCAGCATCCCCTTCTTGTTGATGAGTTTCACGATGCGGGAGTTGTACAATCCGAGTGCCGCCCCGTAGATGTTCTGGCGGTCGGGATTGTTGCCCACGCAGAGGATTTTCGGCTCTTCGGGTTGTTGATGTCCAGCGTAAACTCGCTGTCTGACATCACCCAGTAGAGCTGCGGTGAAATCATCCTCGAAAGCGGGATTTTGCCGACGCTATCTGACCCATGGTGCTCCGCGCCTCAAACCACGCATCCATGAACGGCGAAGGTAGTTCTCCAGCTCCGGATAAGAGGTCAGTATCGGAAATATATCCTCGTAACGGCGGTTCAGAAACTCGATAGCATGGGGAAACGTGCAAAACTTCCCGTTCTGATAGATTTTGAGATACCAGATAATACTGGCAAACAGAATGATAGGTGACTCCACGAAGAAGTCGCCCTGCTTTTGCACATCGGGTAAGTCAAGGGCATTACTGCCCCTTTCTCCCCTAAGAACCGTACGTGAGAGTTTCCCCTCATACGGCTCAAGCAACTCAATATTTCTATTTGTTGTTAGAAATCGGCTCATACTTTCAACAGTTTCGTTTATTTCGCTTGTAGCAGTTGTTATGGACAAGTTGCCGTACAATTGAACCACCAACAGATATTTCATTGACGTTCCATGCTTTTGTACAATCTATCTCCTTGCCGCATAACGGACAAGTCCGCTTCTGCTTGTTCCATAAATATAAGAGTGACTTACGTCCTTTGAGAGATTCCAGCATTTGTTGCTCCTTTCGCTGAAAGAAATAATCATCGTATTCCGGGTCGAAAGGGTTTGCCTCCCCCTTGACTTGCTTGTACGGAGTATAATGTATATCCGACAACCTTTTAAGGGTCAGGTAGTTCACTTTCTTGCTTTTTGTTTCATATTTCCATGCAAACGTCCATTTACGCCCCCGAATTTCATGCCAATACTTATCTGCAACCCAAGACTTGCGTTTCTTTGGGTGGCGACGTAAAGCCCATTTCTTTGTGAGGTTGTAAATGTGATTGTCGCAACCGTGAAAAGCATTGGTTGATGCACCATATCGGTAATAGTTTCCCCAACCTGTTATCACAGGATTGAGCATTCGTATCAGCGATTCCTGCTTACACATTTTATGTCCTTTAACGATGTCACTGATTTTTGCCCTAAAGCGTTTCTGTGCATCTTTGGACGGAGATGTGTACAGCCTTTTGCCGAACTTCCTTACATTGAAACCTAAGAAATCAAATCCATCGTATATGTTCGTAATGGTAGTTTTCTCTTCGGATAAGGTAAGACCCCTTTCTTTGAGAAATTCTATCACCATTGGTTTGACCTCGTTTTCCAATAATTCCTTATCTCGACCTGTGATTATAAAGTCGTCCGCATACCTGATAAGATTCACTTTGTAGTGGAATGTCTTATAGTTGATGAAACGTCTTTTGAATCTTTCAGCCAAGAGTGGTTGAAGTCCGTCAAGTGCCATATTTGCAAGTGTCGGTGATATGATACCTCCTTGTGGTGTACCCTCTTCTGTCGGGAACAGTTTACCATTGAATACAGCTCCACATTTCAGCCATTTTCTGAGTATTGTTTTATCCATAGGGATATTTTCAATAAGCCAGTCGTGACTGATGTGGTCGAAGCAACCCTTAATATCTCCCTCCAAAATCCATTCGGGGGAATGCTGGCGATTTAGAACCGTATCAATCTGACGAATTGCGTCCATTGTCCTGCGCTTCTTTCGGAAGCCGTAAGAAAAACGGTCGCCTGTCGTTTCGGCTATCGGTTCCAATGCCATGAGATATAATGCTTGCATCGCCCTGTCTTTCATGGTCGGTATTCCCAACGGTCGGAGTTTACCGTTCTTTTTCTTGATGTGAACCCTACGGAGCGGCTGTGGATGGTAGCCACGACGTCTAAGTTCACCGATTGCTTTGTACTTGCGCTTGGGAGAGTCCCAAAGCTGTTTATCTACTCCAGACGTATTCTTCCCTTTGTTGGAAGTAACCCTCTTTACTGCCAATGCCTTGGCGTAAAAAGAGTGAGTAAGCATCCACTGCAAGGTTTTCACCTTGTTATGTCTGCCTTCTTTCTGAGCCTTTACAATACGCGCTTGTAGCTTTCGGACATAGGTTTCACACTTAGACCAGTTCATACCGTCCCAAGTCAGATTCCTGCTGTCAGCAGGCGCACACGATGTTTTAATCTCGTTCATTTGCTTTCCTCCTTTTGAAAGTTCTAAAAGTTATCTTGTAAAGAGTTACCATATACGGAAGTCTGCCCACTTTCGTGTCGGATGATGTTACCCTCATTAACTCGTGATGTTGGTTCAATCCGTATCCTCCCCATTACAGGGCGGCATTCGCTTTCTCCGTTATCTCATACCTGCACCCCATTCGGCTTGCCTTGCGGTTCGCTTACTCGCATTATTACGAGAGAGATACAGGCTTGCCCTGTTCCACGCAATTGACAAACGGATAGTTTAGGTTCTGCCAAGTCCGCCGGCAGTGCTATGTCCGTGTAACCCCAACATGGGCGAGGGTTATCCGACTGCTTACCTTTTGGTGAGAGCTAAAGTATCTTGCGCTCCTTCAAACCTTACGACGGCTAAAGTCAGTTCACTTACGTTAACCATGCTATCCAGCCTCGCCACTCGACGGTATGATACTAACCGCCCTTGACGTTCCCTCACGGTTCAGTCTTGTCCTTTCGGAAAGTGTACTTTGTCCTATAAGCTTAGCACAACCCATCACTGGAGATGCACCTTATAGTAGGCTACCGCTGACGGAACAGCGGGTTAAATCTTGCAATATACATTGCTGTTTAACAATCAATTACGTGACTTTTCAGGTCACACCCACGTTTTATTGAGGTTGAGCATTATTGTGTAGGCACTCTCATAGGCATCCGTAATATCTTCCATAAAATCCGGGTGAATGGGATTGCACCGATGAGAGCGTCGCGGGTCGTCGAAGTTGATCACATAGAACTTCGGCTTTACCTTGTAGCCGTCCGGGTGGTTCAGCAAATGGTTGTAGGCAATAGTAGATAGGTCGGGATACTTGAAATCGTAGATGTATTGACTAAAGCCCTTTTCAATCTGTTGCTTGATAAAATTGTTTACCACGGCATAGGACTTGCCGCTGCCCGGCGTACCCAACACGATGGACGCACGGAAGGGATTAACTACATTGATCAACCGTTGTTCCAGCGTTTCCTGTAATAGAAACGTGTCGGCAGATTGACCGAATACTCGCTTTCGATAAGCCTCGTTTCCTGCATGAAACTCTCGTTCTCGTTGTTGAAAACATCCTCCATCAAATTGTGTTTCAACAGACGGCTCATCCACAGACCTCCCATCAGCAGGCAGACATAGCCCGTTCAATGGTAAGGACATACAGTCCGTCACCGCTTCAAGCGGCAGCGGCAGGGCAGCAACCACCAGTTCAGGAAAAACAGCACGAACCCGACGGCAAATGCTGTCCAGATTCTCCCCCAAGTGATTTTCTCACCCTTGACACCTTTCGTACCCAGACAGGACAGGGCAAGCAAAAGGACGGAAAACAGTTTCGTGTACAGTATGGAATGGAACAACCCCGCCGTGCGGTCGAAGTTCAGAAGGATTTTGTCCACCACGCCGATGTTCACGCCCCACATCCTGATGGCTTCGTAGCAGAACCAGTACACGTTCATGACCACTAAAATGATACTCACGGCGCAGAAAATCCATGATTTTCGCCAATGCCCTCAAATCGTCTTCTTGTGACATACATTGATTTTTTAATTGTTGATACTCTGATTACATACCCAAGCCCTTGCGCTTTTTCTTCTTTTTGCGCTTCATTGCCCGGATGAAAGCCTCTTCCTCGGCATCGGTCGCCGGACCTTCGGGAGTGAGCAAGCCCATACCGCCCGACATGTCTTCACGGTCGTATGCGGTCTGCCCATATACCTTGTCCGCAACATCCGCCGGGATGGAAAGCGGTATAGGCGGTTGTCCGGCGTATGGCAGTGTGAAGTGTTCCTGCAAGGCATTCGCCAGCTCCTTACCCATGCGCGAACCGTTCAGCACGCATCCCGTGCGGTGGTCGATGAAGGTAGCCCCATAGATGCGCCCTTCCTCTGTGTAGCGCAGCACGGTATCTATGCCCTTCTCTTTGAGCCGGGAAATAAACCTGTCCTTGTCATAAGTGCCTTGCAGCACGGAAAGGACGGTGCGTTTCGTCATGTCTGCCAGTTTCCTGTCCTTGATTTCCGATTTGGAACGGACAAACTTCTTCTGCACGGCTTCATAGCCTGCGGACTTCCCGAAAGAGCGAGGACTTGAACGGATTGCCAACTTTGTTACCCCTGTCGTCCGTGACGGAATAGACCAGCCCGTGATACTCCCGTCCGCGCACGTTTCCCCTCGCTTCCTCCACCGTCATATTATATAAGGAAAGGGCGCACGGTATTCGCCCATCGTCTGGAAGCGGTACTGCCCGTTCAGAGCCTTCACGGTGTTGCCCACCTGCTTTTTCACATCGCCAGCCGATGCATCCACCTTGCGCAACGGGTTATCAATCCCTGATTTTTTCGTTCTGCCGGATGCAATCCGTACTTCTGTTCAGTTCCTGCGGATACGGTCGCTGCGGCGGTAGAGAAATCCCGGTTGAGCCTTTTACCGTTCTCGTCCACGTTGACCGTCACGATGTGCAGGTGGTGGCGGTCGATGTCCTCGTGCTTGAATACAAGATAAGGCTGGTTTCCGAAACCGAGTTTTCCAGATACTCGCGGGCGATATTCTGCAACTCAATATCGGTCAGCACATCCTCCGGGTGCGGGTTGAGTGAGATATGCACCACCGGCTTCTCGACCTTCATCTGCGGTGGCAGGAAGGTGTGGAAACCCTCCATCGCCTTGCTTATGTCCACCGTTCCCGAACCGTCATTGTAGATGCGGTTGGTGGTGAGAAGCCGCCCCTGCGCCTCGTTAATCTTCTCCCCGTTGTAGGCAATCGCGCCGTACAACGAGTTTCCTACACTGATTTTGCGACCATTTTGCTTCCATTTCCTCGACAATTCCACAATCTGACGGCTCAGTTTCACGAGTTCGACGGTGTGTTGCTCCAGCTTGTAGAGCAACGCCATCGCCTTTTTCTCGGAAAAATGCAGCCTCAATTCCTTCACGACTTGGTTGTAATTCGTACCCACGGCGCGGAACTGCGCGTGAAAATCCGACAGCTTGGTGTAGTAGTCCACCAGCGTCTTGTCCACCTTCAGCACCTTGAACGGTTGCCCGAAGAAGTGCGCTTTGAGGAAAACCGACCGTGCATAGACACCCGATTTTCCGAACATGGCGAGGAAACGGTTGTGTTCCTCCTCGTTGAAACGGACGGTGTACCGGTACACCGCCGGATCAAGTTTGGGATTTCTCCCTGCTTTGCTTTTCCTTTTCTCTTTCATATCACTTTGGATTTAGCGGATTGACGGCATAAGCCGCCGCTTCTGTTCACGGCACCGCAGTTCTGAAAGGCTTTCCGACTTCGGAGGGAAGCCCTACAAGGGCAAGTGCTTTTCCGGGATGCTCAAATCATTTTGAGCGGCTGAAAAGACATCTTGCTATGTTCAGGTGAACATAAAAATCCGTCAGGGGACGGATTGGGAAAATACCTTTCAGGACTCCGGCCCGCACGCCATCGGCGAACCCTGCCGTCCGGGTGCAAAGTTACGCCCTTAAAGCGGTAATGGACAGATGCTTGACCCGGTCAATGGCTGCCAACCGGCGCAACATGCCGCCACTTGCTGGAGAAGTGATACAGGTTCAAAAATATACTTGTTTATTTGCAGCATGATTCAAGAAACGAACGGTTTGAAGATATGAGGAAAGGAACATTCAAATACCCGGACAACCGCTTCGGCGGACACTTGCCGAAACGGATACCCGAACCGTCGGAAACCCGGTTGTCCGACAATCCGATGACGTATGGATTCAATGACTTCATGACGCAATGTCGTCATTCATCACTTGTCCGCCGCACCGCTTCACCGCAGAACCGGATACGCGACGACCCGCCTGCGTGTGTAGTCACGGAAGCGGATGGTGCGACAGCCAAATCCGTATGGAAACAGAAAACAAATCATCAACAATTAAACTGAATAGAACCATGAGTAAAGAAATCTTCGTTGCATTCGCAACACAGAAAGGTGGCATTGGCAAATCCACCGTCACGGCACTCGCCGCCAGCTACCTCCACAACGTGAAGGGCTACAATGTCGCCGTCGTTGACTGCGATGATCCGCAGCACAGCATCCACGGTCTGCGCGAACATGAGACGGCACTCATCGGCGGGAGCATCTACTTCAAGGCTCTCGCGTGCGACCATTTCCGCAAGATAAAGAAGAACGCCTATCCGGTCATCAAGAGCAACGCGGTGAACGCCCTCGACGATGCGGAAAGGATGATCGCCGCCGAGGTCATGAAGCCCGACGTGGTTTTCTTCGACATGCCGGGAACACTCCGGAGCAACGGCGTGATAAAGACGCTATCGCAGATGGACTACATCTTCACGCCCCTTAGTGCCGATCGCTTCGTCGTGGAGAGTACCCTGAAATTCGTCACGATGTTCCGCGACAGGCTGATGACGACCGGGCAGGCGAAAACAAAGGGGCTTTATCTGTTCTGGACGATGGTGGACGGCAGGGAGAGGAACGACCTGTACGGCATCTACGAAGAAGTGATAGCCGAAATGGGCTTTCCGGTGCTTTCCACCCGCCTGCCCGACAGCAAGAAGTTCCGCCGCGACCTATCGGAAGAGCGCAGGAGCGTTTTCCGCTCCACTATCTTCCCGATGGACACGGCACTGCTGAAAGGAAGCGGCATCCGTGAGTTTTCCGAAGAGATAAGCGACATCATCAGACCGCAGTGAGCATGGGCAGCAGGAAAGTGAACACGGAAGGCATCGACGAGGAACTGCTGTTGGCATCCATTGGGCGGCGCACTCAGGACGGGACACTGCGTCCGGCGCAGGAAGTCCCCGCAACCGCACCGACCGAAGATGACACCGCCGCACCGGAACCATCTCCTGTGCAACCCGTAACACGGGAAAAAGCGCAGAGGGAAGGCGGTCGCCGGAAAAGGCAGGACGAGGACTATAACGAGCTGTTCCTGCGCCGCAACGAGATAAAGACCCGCCAGTGCGTCTATATCAGCCGCGACGTACACGGCAAAATCCTCAGAATAGTGAACGATATCGCCGGAGGGGAAATCTCCGTGGGCGGCTATGTGGATACCGTGCTGCGCCAGCATCTGGAACAGCACAAGGAGAGAATAAACGAACTGTACAAGAAACAACGTGAAGATCTGATTTGAAAATGGAAAAAGAAATGACACCGAATGAAAAAAGACCGCAGCAGGACTGCGGAGGCATGCTTGCCCAAGTGAAGGCGAGCGTGGAAATACTGTCGCTCGTCCCGGTAAGCGGCAAATGCAGCGAGAAGGACTATGAGCGTCTGTTTATCCGCGACCCCGAAGTAAAGGCGCGGGAGGGCAAGATGGCGTATGTGCGCCCGGAGTACCACGAGCGTATCATGCGCATCACCCGTGTAATCGGGCATGACCGGCTTACGCTGTCCGCCTACATCGACCATGTGCTGACGCACCACTTCAACCAGTGCGAGGACGCCATAAAGAGCCTTTACGCCCGGAATTACAATTCAGTATTCTAATTAAAACCGGAAGTATATGAATGAAACAATCAGTATGACAGACATTCTGCTGGCGGTATCGGTCGGCTGCAACCTATGGTTCCTGTTCCTGCTCCTTTACGAGCGCATCATGGAAACGCGGCTTGTCCGCTTCTTCAAGGGCATAGCCGGATTATGGCGGTCACTGGACGGGAATGAGGCTAAACGCATAGCGGCACATGAGGAAGTTCCCACGGCAAAGGGGGACATCATCGGCAAGAGCCGTTTCAAAATGGCATCCACCCGGACAACCGCTGCCATACCGGCGCAAGAAGCCGCCACTATTGAAAAAGGCATTGAGCTGTCGGAGGAAGAGGCTACTTTTGACGACGGAAACACGGAAACCGCGTCCCGCCCGGCGCAAGTCCCGGAGGAAAAGCTCGATGAGACCTTCACGAGCATACCGCCGGAGGAACTGGGATACGGGGAGGACGAACCGGAAGAGGACGCCTCGGACACGCCACGGGCTTCGGGCAGCAGCTTTGACGAGATCGACGACGCCTGCAAGACCGCCAAAGAACCCGGATGCAACGCAGGCGCAACGTGAAAAGGCGGCCAAGGTGTTCACCGACATGGAGGGCACAGTTGTACGAGAAAATGATGGAAGGCTCTTCGGAGATAGGCATCCGCATCAAGGGGCTTATCGAGATTCGGCTGAAGAAATCTGAAAAGGAGTTCGTCGTGCCGGACAACATCGAGGAGTTCGACATTCGCAACTATGTATGACAACAATAAAAGAAATGAACATGAAAGAATGACATCAACCCACGCGGCGAGGAAACGCAAGGCGCATCCCCATCCGCAACGGACACGCCCACGTCCGTGGAAACAAACGGGCATCCACTAAAACCAAAGTAAAGAAACAAAGTATCAACCGCCCGACAAAGGACCATCCACCCTTTTGACGGCAAAAAACAAGAACAGTTTATGAACAAGAACATCTTGAAAAACAGAAAAGCAATCCTCTCCGCGGCACTTGTCATCGCCGCAACCGCCTCTGCTTTCGCACAGGGAAACGGCATCGCGGGCATCAACGAAGCCACCTCTATGGTGAGTTCTTATTTCGACCACACTGGAACTAAACTGATATACGCCATCGGTGCGGTCGTCGGGCTTATCGGGGGCGTAAAAGTGTACGGCAAGTTTTCATCGGGCGACCCCGACACCAGCAAGACAGCCGCCTCGTGGTTCGGCGCGTGCATCTTCCTGATTGTTGCCGCCACCATCCTGCGCTCATTCTTCCTTTAATAAATAATGTATGGCTGAATACCCAATCAACAAGGGTATCGGCCGTCCGGTAGAGTTCAAGGGCTTGAAGGCACAGTACCTCTTCATCTTCTGCGGAGGTCTGCTGGCTCTCTTCGTCCTGTTCGTCATCCTCTACATGGTCGGCATCGACCAGTGGGTATGTATCGGCTTTGGCGCGGCATCGTCCTCCCTCCTTGTATGGCAGACCTTCGCGCTGAACGCCCGGTACGGCGAACACGGGCTGATGAAACTGGGAGCGGCACGGAGCCATCCCCGATACCTGATCAACCGGCGGCGGATAACCCGTCTGTTCAAACGACAACGAAAGGAAGAAACGACATGAGGAATACATCAAAAATGACAACACTGGAAAACAAGTTCCCGCTTCTTGCGGTGGAGCATGGCTGCATCATCTCAAAGGACGCCGACATCACGGTGGCTTTCGAGGTGGAGCTGCCGGAGCTTTACACCGTGACGGGCGCGGAGTACGAGGCGATACACGGCTGCTGGTGCAAGGCGATCAAGGTGCTGCCGGACTACTCCGTCGTCCACAAACAGGACTGGTTCATCAAGGAACGCTACAAGCCGGAGCTTCAGAAGGACGACATGAGCTTTCCTCTCACGAAGCTTCGAGCGTCACTTCAACGAGCGTCCGTACCTGAAACACACCTGTTATCTTTACCTGACCAAGACGACAAAGGAGCGTAACCGGATGCAGAGCAACTTCAGCACGCTGTGCCGGGGACATATCATCCCGAAGGAGCTGGACAGGGAAACCACGACCAAGTTCATGGAAGCCTGCGAACAGTTCGAGCGTATCATGAACGACAGCGGGCTTGTCAGCGGCGCCGCCTCCACCGATGAGATTGTGGGGACGGAGGGAAAGACGGGACTTATTGAACGCTACTTCTCGCTCATGCCGGAAGGTGACATCACCTTGCAGGACATCGAACTTTCGGCAAGGGAGATGCGCATCGGCGACAACCGCCTGTGCCTGCACACCCTCTCCGATGCGGAAGACCTGCCGGGCAAGGTGGCGACAGATACCCGTTACGAGAAGCTCTCCACTGACCGGAGTGACTGCCGACTGTCATTCGCCTCCCCGGTGGGGCTTCTGCTCTCCTGCAACCATATCTACAACCAGTATGTGCTGATAGACAACAGCGAGGAAGCCTTGCAGAAGTTCGAGAAGTCCGCCCGTAATATGCAGTCACTATCTCGCTATTCAAGGAGCAACAGCATCAACCGCGAGTGGATAGACCAGTACCTGAACGAAGCCCATTCCTACGGACTGACCTCGGTACGGGCACACTTCAACGTCATGGCGTGGAGCGACGATGCGGAGGAACTGAAGCATATCAGGAACGACGTGGGCAGCCAGTTGGCAAGCATGGAATGCGTGCCGCGCCACAACACCATCGACTGCCCGACACTCTACTGGGCGGCGATACCCGGCAATGCGGCGGACTTCCCGGCGGAAGAGAGTTTCCACACTTTCATCGAACAGGCGGTGTGCCTGTTCACAGAGAACCAACTACCGCTCTTCGCTCTCGCCCTTCGGCATCAAGATGGTGGACAGGCTCACGGGGAAACCGCTGCACCTCGACATCAGCGACCTTCCGATGAAGCGGGGCATCACCACGAACCGCAACAAGTTCGTGCTGGGTCCTTCGGGCAGCGGCAAGTCGTTCTTCATGAACCACTTGGTGCGGCAATATTATGAGCAAGGCGCGCATGTGGTGCTGGTGGACACGGGAAACTCCTATCAGGGCTTGTGCGGCATGATCCGGCGCAAGACAGACGGGGCGGACGGCGTGTATTTCACCTACACGGAAGAGAAGCCCATATCGTTCAACCCGTTCTACACCGATGACTACATCTTCGACGTAGAGAAGAAGGACAGCATCAAGACCCTGCTTCTTACGCTCTGGAAATCGGAGGACGACAAGGTGACGAAGACGGAGAGCGGCGAACTGGGCAGTGCCGTGAGTGCCTATATTGAGCGTATCCAATCTGACCGTAGCATCGTGCCGTCGTTCAACACCTTCTACGAGTATATGCGTGACGACTACCGCAAGGAACTGGCTGAGCGTGACATCAAGGTGGAGAAGTCCGACTTCAACATCGACAACATGCTCACCACCATGCGGCAGTATTACCGGGGCGGACGCTACGACTTCCTGCTCAACTCCACGGAGAACATCGACCTGCTCGGCAAGCGGTTCATTGTCTTCGAGATAGATTCGATTAAGGAAAACCGCGAACTGTTCCCCGTCGTGACCATCATCATCATGGAAGCCTTCATCAACAAGATGCGGCGTCTGAAAGGGGTACGGAAACAACTTATTGTGGAAGAGGCTTGGAAGGCTCTCTCTTCAGCGAACATGGCTGAATACCTGCGCTATATGTACAAGACCGTCAGAAAGTATTACGGCGAGGCAATCGTGGTGACGCAGGAGGTGGACGACATCATTTCCTCTCCCGTGGTCAAGGAGAGCATCATCAACAACTCGGATTGTAAAATCCTGCTTGACCAAAGGAAATATATGAACAAGTTCGACCAAATACAGGCGTTGCTCGGACTGACGGAAAAGGAGAAGGGACAGATACTCTCCATCAACATGGCGAACAATCCTTCACGGCTCTACAAGGAGGTGTGGATAGGCTTGGGTGGCACACAATCGGCGGTCTATGCCACCGAGGTCAGTGCAGAAGAGTATCTGGCGTACACCACCGAGGAAACGGAAAAGTGGAGGTTTACCGTCTGGCGGAGAAGTTGGGCGGCGACATCGAAGCCGCCATCCGGCAACTTGCCGAGAAGCGGAGAAACAAGGAATAACTAAAACAGAATGTATCAACCAAAAAAGAAAGCGTATGAGTTTACAGAAAGTGAAAATGCTGCAAGTCAGCAAGTGTCTGATCGGATTGGCGGTCATGATGCTGCAATCCTGCGACGTGGCGACAACCTCCGTGATATGCTGTGCGGGAACTGGGAGAGCGTGGAGGGGAAGCCCGACGTGCTTATCTACAAGGAGGGCGAAGCCTACAAGGTGACGGTGTTCCGCCGGAGCGGTCTGCGCCGCAAGCTGAAACCGGAAACCTATCTCTTGCAGGAGGAGAACGGCAACCTGTTCATGAACACCGGCTTCCGCATCGACGTGTCCTACAACGAGGCCACGGACGTGCTGACCTTCTCGCCGGGCGGCGACTATGTGCGGGTGAAACCGCAGCCGGGACACCCGACAGAAGAATAACAACCACTAAAATCCAAAGTAACATGAGAACAAGAATAACAATGATTATCTGCCTGTGCCTGCTTTTCGCAGGCAGGGCAAGCGCACAGTGGGTCGTAAGCGATCCGGGCAATCTGGCGCAGGGTATCATCAATGCCTCCAAAAACATCATCCATACCTCCAAGACCGCCACGAACATGGTGAGCAACTTTCAGGAAACGGTGAAAATCTATCAGCAGGGCAAAAAGTATTACGATGCCCTCAAATCGGTGAACAATCTCGTCAAGGACGCCCGCAAGGTGCAGCAGACCATCCTGATGGTAGGCGACATCACCGACATTTATGTAAACAGTTTCCAAAGGATGCTCCGTGATGGAAATTTCAGACCAGAAGAGCTGTCGGCAATCGCTTTCGGTTACACGAAACTGCTGGAAGAGAGCAACGAAGGACGGAACTGAAGAATGTGGTGAACATCACCACGCTCTCCATGACCGACAAGGAGCGCATGGACGTGGTGGAACGCTGCTACTCCAAAATGAAGCGTTACCGCAACCTTGTGAGCTATTACACCAACAAGAACATCTCCGTGAGTTATCTGCGTGCGAAGAAAAAGAACGACCTCGACCGCATCATGGGGCTGTACGGGAACATGAACGAAAGATACTGGTAAGCCTATGGAGTTCGATAACCTTCATCAGATTTTACGCTCACTTTATGAGCAGATGATGCCGCTGTGTGGGGACATGGCGGGTGTGGCGAAAGGCATCGCCGGGCTGGGTGCGCTGTTCTACGTCGCCTACCGGGTATGGCAGTCGCTGGCGAGCTGAACCGATAGACGTATTCCCGATGCTCCGCCCTTTTGCCATCGGTCTGTGCATCATGTTCTTCCCGACTGTGGTGCTGGGCACGATAAACAGCATCCTCTCACCCGTCGTACAGGGCACGGCAAAGATGCTGGAGGCGGAAACGCTGGACATGAACCGATACCGGGAGCAGAAGGACAAGCTGGAATACGAGGCGATGGTACGCAAACCGCCTACCTCGTGTCCAACGAGGAATTTGACAAGCAACTGGAGGAACTCGGCTGGTCGCCCTCCGACATGGTGACGATGGCGGGAATGTATATCGACCGGGAATGTACAACATGAAGAAGAGCATCCGCGACTTCTTCCGCGAGATACTGGAACTGCTGTTCCAAGCCGCCGCCCTCGTGATAGACACCGTCCGCACCTTCTTCCTCGTGGTGCTGGCGATACTCGGTCCGATAGCCTTCGCCATATCGGTGTGGGACGGTTTCAAAACACGCTCACGCAGTGGATATACCCTATATACGGGTCTATCTGTGGCTGCCGGTGTCGGACATGTTCAGCACCATACTGGCGAAGATACAGGTGCTGATGCTGCAAAGCGACATCGAGCGGATGCAGGCAGACCCGAACTTCTCGCTGGATTCGAGCGACGGGTGTATATCGTATTCCTCTGCATCGGCATCATCGGCTACTACCATTCCCGTTGCGGGCTGGATTATCAA
>SCPP01000669.1_pt1 | contig 27628 bp, 26 predicted proteins | sample 6106811 | NCBI WGS metagenome assembly SCPP01 (sample SAMN10720449, study PRJNA508395) | human gut metagenome | isolation source: Participant 2 stool, 15 month | host: Homo sapiens | collected 2018
AGCCCAGCGGTTCAAATACCACGGCGGGGACCACAAGCCCCGCAGACGCGAAAGGAGCAGGCAAAATGAAAGCGTCTGAATTTATCAACAAATTAAAACATTGTGGACAACTATAAAACGCTGTACGTCATGGGCTGTTTCGGTGCGCCCCTGACAGGCGCGAACGTGTCCCGCTATTGCACAAATCACAGGTACAACAAGCAGGCCGCGCGAACGGCGATGATTCGGGCGGCGGCGGATAAGAACCCGCCCGTCTACGGGTTCGACTGCGTATGCCTTATCAAAGGCGTTCTTTGGGGTTGGAGCGGAAACGCCGCGAAGCCATACGGCGGCGCGGCCTATGCTTCCAACGGCGTTCCCGATCTTGGGGCCGACACCATGATTACGAAGTGTTCCGGCGTGTCCGCTGATTTCGGCGGCATTGTTCCGGGTGAAGCTGTCTGGTTGCCCGGTCATATCGGCGTATACATCGGCGGCGGAAAGGTCATCGAATGTTCGCCCGCTTTCAAGAACTGCGTGCAGGTGACGGCGTGCCTGAACATTGGCACTATTTCCGGCATGAACGGGCGCAAGTGGACGAAGCACGGGAAGTTGCCGTATATCACCTACGACACCGCAGGCGGCGCACAGAACGGCGCAGAAAGCGCGACAAAGCCCAGCGGCACAACTACAACCCCGGCGACGCTTGCGTTCGCTGTGGGCGACGTAGTGCGCTTCACGGGCAACACTCATTACACCAACGCGGCGGCGGCAAGCGGCGCGGCCTGCAAGCCGGGAACGGCAAAGGTAACGGCGCTTGCAAAGGGCGCAAAGCACCCCTACCACCTTATCAAACAGCCCGGCGGCGGTTCTACCGTTTACGGCTGGGTCAATGCGGCGGACGTGCAGGCCGTCGGGAGCGGTACGACCGCGCCGAAAATGCGCGTCGGTGCAAAGGTGAAGTATTCCGGCCCGCTGTACCGTGACAGCAACGGCGGCGGACAGGGCAAGACCGTAAACGGAACGTATACGGTGAAGTATTACTATCCGGGCCGCAAGTGCGGCGTACACATCGACGGTTTGGGCTGGGTCCCTGAATCCGGCTGTACCGTCATTGGCTGACAGATAGAAAGGAGAAACGGAAATGAACGTTCTTACATTCCTTGCGAAGAATTGGGACAGCGTGCTTGTCGTCGTTGCTTTCCTTGCGCTGGTTGTCGTGCTTATCAAGCGCGGCGAAACAAAGATTTTGAAGCAAATCCTTTTCAACCTTGTAACGCAGGCCGAAAAGCAGTTCGGAAGCGGTACGGGTTCCCTGAAATATGCCGCCGTCGCGGACTGGATTTATCAGCGAATCCCGGCGGTGCTGAAACTGCTTTTCACGTCCAGCGATATTGAAAAAATGATCGAAGCCGCTTTGGAGGAAGCGAAGAAAGCATGGGGCGCGAATGAGAATTTGAAAGGCTACATCGACACCCCATCCGTGGAAAGCCTGCTTGTCGGCATCGAAGAACAGGCCGTCCAGACCGAACCCGCAGAAAACTAAACACGTCCGATTCGGACAAAAACGAAAGCCCGTCGGGGGTCATTCCCCGGCGGGCTTTTTTGTTTACTCCATTGCGCTTTCGATACTGTCGCACGCGGAAGAGATAGATTCAATCGCTTCATCAATGCTGTATGAGGCAGATTCGGACTGTTCATAGCGTTCCGAACCTTGCAGACTTTCGGGCATATTCTCCCGGCTTTCGTCCTCTTCCTCTTTGATGGATTCGAGTTCGTCAGAGAGAGCGGACAGTTTATCGAAGATTTCTTGAAGAGCCTTGCGACGGATTTTGTTCATACAAATTTCCTTTTCTTTGCTGGGGCAGGCGGCGTTTGCGCCGCCTGCTTTCATCTTACGCGCTGACCGTGGACACGTCAAGCCGGAACGCGAGGTCAAGGACCTTTGCGCGGGTTGCGGCGTTGTGCTGAACGGCCTTTTCCAACGTGGCCCGGACCCCAGCGGGAGCAAGGGACAGACCGTAGGCAATCAAACTATCTTCCGACGCTTTCAGGACGGAACGGGCGGCGTTCAGTTCTTCTTCAAGCCCGGCGGAAACAATCAGCGCGGCGCATTCGTCGTTCGCCTTTTCAAAGGCCGCGTCATCCTCCATGCAGTAAAGGAATTCGGGAATGGAGCCGTCGGGATTGACAATGCCTTTGTCGGCAATGAACTTCTTTTCGATGGCTTCTTGCTGGGATTCGACTTCCTGCACGCGGGCTTTGGCGACCATATAGGCCCGCTGGAACTTGTTTGCAGTTCTTTTCATGTTCATTTCCCTTTCTTGCGGCGGTAATGGACCGCGGCGGCGATAATCAGTTTCACAACGGCAACAGCAATCAGGAAGATTCCGATTTTCAAAAGCATGATTGACAGTTCAGAAGAAAAAGTGTATTCTATGGGTGGGCGGTGAACCCGCCCATAGAATACGGGGTTTCGGCTTACGTCAGCTTATCAATTATCAGTAACGCAAGCCCTACCAGAAAGTCCACGATTGCGGTTATCACGATGGTCCGAACATCGACCCGCGATTTCGTGGGCTTTTTCTTTTTCTTCTTCACCTTGTCACCCCCTTTCTTTATGCTCTTATTATATACTAACGTTAGTATAAAGTCAATAGGGAAAATGCGAAAAAGCAGAAAAATTTTGCGCCGTTGCGGTAGATACAGTGGCACGAAAAACGGAGCGGCGGAAACCGCCGCCCCGGTAAAGCATCAAGCGACGAACACACCCAACGGAGAGCCGCCGGGAGAGCGCCACCCGCGGCGGTGAATGTCGGACAGGCAGACACGTTCAGGAGCCTTTGCACCGTCATACAGGACCATAGCGAAAACGCCGCCGTGAAAGAAACGGGTATCAGGCATACTAACAAAGCCGATGACGGTTCCGCCCTGCGGAGGATAGCAAGCGCCGCAGATACGTTCGACGCGCTGGCCCACCATAACAACAACGGTGTTCACGTCGGCGGGCTGGGCGATTTCAACGCCGCAGGACGTTTCGACGGCGGCTTCCTCGACGCTGGGTTCCTCTTCCGGCTGAACCTCGTTTTCAGCACGGAAGACCGGGGCCATAGAATAACGTTCGGGAATGATATATTCGCCGCGTTCATCGAAGAACAGCTTTGCACGGCGGGTCTTGCCGTTACGCTCGAACGTCACCGTCTTTTCGGTGCGCTTGATAATCTTGATGGTGAAAATGCAATCGTGATTGCAGGCGCTACGGTCAAAATATTCCTTGCCGATCTCGAACTTTTTCATATTGATTACCCCCATATATAAAACCAGAAGTTGAAGTGTCATTGTATGCCGTGTCGGTTCCCTTTTCGTGTCAGCCCGTAAGGTTGGCTGTTGTCGAACTCTACGCCCCGACAACCGGGCGGCTTTGGTTTCCCTTTCTGATTATGATTATATACTAACGTTAGTATAAATGCAAGTTGGAATGATGCACAAATATACTAACGATAGATTGTATGTTTTTATACTTGCGTTAGTATAAACAGCGTGATAAAATGGACAAGTAAAGGAGTGGTGACAATGGCAAGCAAATATGGAAACCCACGCGGGAAAGCCGCAACAGACGCGAAGCGGAAATACAACAGCAAAAACTATGACAGGATTTACCCGTATGTAAAGAAAGGAAAGAAGTCCGTATATCAGAGAGCGGCAAAGGCAAGCGGGTTTGATAGCATAAACGATATGATCGAATCGCTGATGGACGAACGGGCGGCGGCGGTGTTGGGACTGTCGCCGGAGCAGTTCGCGGCAGAGGTTCAGGCCGCGGCAGACGCGGAACAGGAAAAGGCATAAAGAAAGCGGCGGGCGTTGTGAAGTGACCCCAAAAAGTTAGACAATATTTTGAAGTAAAAATTGTTCAAGCAGCCGAAAGGGCTTGCTGTCTGTGAATTGCAGGCGGCAAGCCCTTTAGCTTTGCCTTGATTCTGCGGTTGTTGTAGTAATCTAGATATTCGATCAGTTCCAGTTTGAAGTGTTCCATGGAGCGGAACTCCTGCAAATACAGTAGCTCACTTTTGAGCAGCCCAAAGAAATTTTCTATCACAGCATTGTCCAGACAGTTTCCCTTGCGGCTCATGCTCTGGCGAACACCTTTCTCCCGGAGCATCTGTTGGTATTGTTTGTGTTGGTACTGCCAGCCTTGGTCAGAATGGAGAATGAGGTTTGTTCCGTCCGGAATTTTTGCAAATGCCTCGTTCAGCATGGTCGTCACCATGCTGAGCACAGGACGATCCGATATGGTATAGCTGACCAGATCGTTGCTGTGCAAATCGAGAATCGGGGATAGATAGAGCTTTTTTCCGAACAGGCTAAACTCCGTCACATCCGTGACCCATTTCTGATTCGGCTTTTCGGCATGAAAATCCCGATTTAGCAAATTTGGTGCAATTTTGCCTACTTCTCCCTTGTAGGAACGATATTTTTTCATCCTGACATGACAAACTAAGCCCAGCTTCTTCATGAGCCGCTGGACAGTCTTGTGGTTCACAGAGAATTTACGCTTGCGAAGTTCTGCCGTGATCCGGCGATAGCCGTACCGGCCCCTGTTTTCGTGGTAAATTGCTGCGATTTCTTCTTTAACAGATGCATATTTGTCTTCTCTCTGCATCTGCTTCAAATGATAGTAGAAAGTTGCACGGGGCAGTTGAGCGATTGAGAGCAGTATACTGAGTGCGTGTTTTTGCCTTAGCTTTTGAACTACCAGCGTTTTTTGTGCTGGCGTCGCTCGTCTTCCAAAACCAAGGCTTGCAAATTTTTTAGGTAGTCTACCTCCGCACGCAGCCGCTGAACCTCTGCCAGCAGATCTTCTTCTACCTGCTTCGGCAACTGCTTTGGCGGACGACCCTTACTGCTGCGGCCGCGCCGTTCAACGGCAAAGCCTTCCGGCCCTTCCTCCAGGTAGATTCGCTCCCATGATTTGATCTGATCTCTGCTGTTTACATCAAATCGTCGGCAGGTTTCGCTGTAACTCAATTTCTCTTCCTGCATGGTTTCGATCACCAGCTTCTTGAATTCCGCTGTGTATCGTTTGTTCGGTACTCCCTTTGGCATAGCAAAACACCCCACTTGTTAGATAGTATACCATACTGTCTAACAAATGGGGTGCAGTTCATTGCGCCCGTCGCTTTTGCTTTCCTGCTGTTCAGAACTGTTCGTATGTATAGCCGCCGTTTTCGTCCAGCGTGATAGCGCCGTAATCTTCAAGAATAGAACCGTCGGTATCTTGCTTCCCGTATGTACCGACATAGTACATAGAACCGGGGAAACAAATACCCGTGCCGTCATCACAAAGAATTGCAACCCAGTTGTAGCCGCTGTCCTTGACGACGGTTTCAACGAATTCTTTGTAGTTTTCTTCCGTAATGGATTGAAGCTGTGCTTTCGTAATGCGGATATAGGCGTATTCACCGATTTTGTCGCCGGAACCAGTTTTCACGTCCTTTACAGTTAAGTCATAGTCCATCAAGACGTTGTGTTTGTGATATTCAGGGTACAGCATATCACGCCCAGAATAGACGGTTTCAACCGCACCGTCAGAAAGTACAACGTCGAGGGATGAACCGCCGTAATAGACGGTATACGCGCCCTTGCTTTCGGAAATGCTTGTAATCTTCCCATCAAGGCCGCAGGAAGTCAGAATGATAAAGACTTCATCGGCCTGTTCGGGAGTGATTTTCATATCCGCCCGAATGGTGTTCATGGCATCGGGGTAAAAATCATACTGCGCCGTCAGTTCCTCCGATTTGGGCGTGTCCAGATCGACAAGAGCGCCGCCGCAGGCAGAGAGGGACGCGGCAAGCACCGCCGCAAGGACAAGAGATAGAACCTTTTTCATGTGGAATCCTCCGTTCTGCCGCCCAGCGTCCGGGCGGCTTGCGTTATTTTCAAAGGCCGGGACCATTGCTTTTTCTGGATTCTGACCTTTAACACAATTATCAACGCTTATTGTGTTAAAGTCAAGAAAAATGCAGACCTTTAACACAAAAGGAGGAATCGGCGGTTGAAGATATACGACTACAAGGGACGAAAGAACCTTTGCGGAAATCGCGTCAAAGAAGCACGCGCCCGGCTGAATATCACGCAAACAGACCTTGCGGCGCGTCTACAAGTTGCAGGAATTACAATGGAGCGGGACAGCGTAAGCAGAATTGAAATCGGGACCCGCTTTGTGACCGATTATGAACTTGCGGTGCTTGCGAAGATACTTGGCGTATCTATGGAATGGCTGACAGAAAATGAGCAATAGTTTTTTATACTTGCGTTAGTATAAAAATATTGTTATAATCTTTTTGCGGGGAACCGCTGAAAAGAGGAACAAAACCCGCCCGGCTTGATAGCGTGGGCGGGTTTCGCATTTTGGGAGGTTATAGCATGGGGCATTGTTTCAGTCATTTACAGCTCACAGATCGGCGGAAAATCGAATACGGTTTGAACCGCGGCGATACACCGAAGCAGATCGCGGCGGAACTTCATGTTCATGTCAGCACGATTTATAGAGAAATCAAACGCGCCCGTTGGGAGCATCTGGACGGCGATACATGGATTATGGAAGACCGCTATAACCCGGACGGAGCGGAAAAAAGATACCGTGAAAATCTCGCGGCGAAAGGTGCGCCGTTGAAAATCGGAAACGACCATGAACTTGCTGACTATTTGGAACGCAAGGTCATCGAAGAAGACCGTTCACCTGCCGCGGCCCTTGCTGACATAACGATAGAGGGCCGGACATTCAAAACCTCTATTTGTGTCAGCACTTTTTACGGTTACATTGAAAAGGGCGTGTTTCTGAACCTGACGAATAAAGACTTACCAGAAAAGCCGAAGCGGAAGCGCCCATATCACAAAGTTAAAACGACGAAACGCGCACCGCGCGGAGAGAGCATAGAAAAACGCCCGGAAGTGATTAACCAGAGAATCACTTTCGGGCATTGGGAAATGGATACTGTATATTCCGGCAAGGACGGTTCGTGCGCCCTGTTGGTGCTGACGGAACGCCTATCACGAAAAGAAATTATAGAGAAAATGCGCGACAGAACCGCAATCAGCACCGTTCGCGCCTTGAACCGTATTGAACGGAGGTTCGGGACGATGTTTCCACGCGTGTTCCAGACAATCACGGTAGACAACGGCGGGGAGTTCTCCGACGTGAAGAGCCTTGAACGGTCTATCCTACGCAAAGGCAGACGAACCAAAATGTATTATTGCCACCCGTACACAAGTTGCGAACGAGGGTCAAATGAGTGCGCGAACAAAATGGTTCGGCGGAAGTTCCCGAAAGGGACTGATTTCAATAAGGTCAGTCGAGCGGAAGTGAAGAAAGCCGAAGAATGGATGAACAACTATCCGCGTGAAATATTGGGCTGGAAAACTGCTGAAATCGTGTTTGCGGAATGTCTTGAAGAATTGGCGCGGGAAGCCTGATTATATTTTTTATATTTTTTCGCATTTACTATTGACATTTCCGAAATTCTTTTTGGAACCTCAATCGGTTCTAAAACAAACTTTTCGGTTTTGCGCTTGTCTCTGAGAGACAGCTTTAATAGAATACCAAATCCAAGCATTTGTCAAATACTTTTTCGTTTTTGCAAAAATTTTGCTTGCAAACAAAAACGGCGGCTCACGCCGTCGTTTTCTCTTTCTCCCGATGTTCGGACAAAATCAGACCGCCAAGCGCCAAAACCGTGCCCAGCCACATGATCGGCGTCATGGTTTCGTGCAGAATCAACGCTGAGCTTACTATTGTAATAACCGGCGTTGCATAAATGTACACGCTGGTTTTCACCGGACCGAGCAGGAAAACCGCGCGATTCCACGTCACAAAGCACGTTGCAGACGCACAAAGACCCAGAAACAGCAGATTTGCCAGATGAACCGGCTGCGTCCACACGCTCAAACCGGACGGAAACCCTTCAATCACCGCAGGAACGAGCAAAAACAGCAAACCGTATCCAAAAATGCGGCAGGTAAGCGGAATGGTACGGTAGCCCATGTGACCAAGCTGGCGCACGAGCACCGAGTACACACCCCAGACCAGAGCCGCGCCTACGCCGAGCAGTGCACCAATCGGGCTGAAATGCAGCTCACTGACGCCCGCGAGCGACACGAGCGCGACACCCGCCATCGCACAAACAAAGCCGAAAAAGAACCATTTGCTGAGTTTTTCGTGCAGCACGACCGCTGCGATCAGCGCGGTAAACAGCGGCGCTGCCGCTACGATAACGCCGACCAGCGACGCGGAAATGTACGTCAGCGCAATATTTTCCATCAAAAAGTACAGCGTAACGCCCGAAAGACCGGCCAGCGCAAACAATCCCTCATGCCACCGTTTCTGCGGGCGCATGAGGCCCTTTCCCACGATGAGCAGCGCCAGAAAGCCGAGCGTGAACCGCGCTACCATAATCTCCAGCGGCGTGAACGCGCGCAGCAGCACCTTGGTGGAGACAAATGTCGTGCCCCAGACAAGCACGCTGAACGCGCCGAACAAATGCCCCTGTATTCTGCGATTTTCCTGCATGATATTCTCCTTGTCAGCGAAAACAGGCGGTTACGGCTTGACCCAGTTCTCCTGTCCTGCGAATGCGTTATACGGTGCCGGATTGAAATGATTGATCAGACCGCTTCTAAGCACAACCTGCTGCCGCTCAAATGCCAGCGGAATGAGCGGCATTTCGTTCAGAAATGTCGTGTACAGACCCTCCGTATTCTCGCCGCTGCGGTACGCCGTGATGGCATTGCTCATGTCCTCACTCGAGTACGATCCGTAATTCAGTCCGCCCTGCGGAGACAGCAGCGGACGCAGATCGAAGTCCGGCGTCAGCTGGGTTTCGCCGTAGTACGCGTCGAACGAGCCGCTCTGCAGCATGGAAACATAGGTATCATACGGCTCCTCATCCACCGTGACATTGACGCCGTTCAGCGAATTCCACGAAGCCGCGACCTGTTTTGCCGCCGCTACCTTAAACGCGTTGTCCGAGTTGACGAGCAGGCGGAACGAAAGCTGCACGGTCGCCGCATCCGTCACTATCGTATCGGTTACTGCGGTATCGGTCGAGCCGGAACCGTCCGTAGAATCGGTCGAATCGCCGGAGTCCGTATTCTCATTGTCCAAAAACACAACTTTCCCGTCCGAAACCGTCGAATCGGTCCGGTTTTTCGGCGTGCGCACGGTCAGAAAATCCACCTTGTAATCGGTATCGCTTGCCCGGCCGCTCGTATAATAGATAAAGTCGCCGTCCTCGTCGTAGTAGCCGTCCTCCTCGGAAGAGTCCGAAGAAGTGTCCGAATCATCATCGGAATTGTCCGTAGAATCCGAATCTCCGTCCGAAGAATCGGTATTGCCGTCGCTGCCGCCTGCCGAAGCCGCACCCTCCTGTGCCGCCTCGCGCAGCAGCTGTGCCGCAGTCATCAAATCCGCCGACAGGCTGTACGACACGCCGGTGTCCGCCGGCTGCGGATTGATCGGCAGCACCGCCGGATCGGCATAATCCTGCAGCTGGGTTGCACACAGACCCTGACGGCTGATCGCCATAGAAAGCGCCTGCCGCACTTTTGCATTCGTGAACTGGCTGTTATTGTAATTCAAACCGATATAATGCAGCATAGCACTGCTCACCGGAACGGTATCGACCTCGCCGGTGAATGCGATATTCTGGTCGTCCGGCGCAATACGGGCGCTGCGCATGATGGATACATCGCCGGTGCGGAAGCTGGTGTCCGCCGCATCCGCGCGCGTCATTTTAACCAGCGTAATGTGCCGAATGGTGCCGAGAAAGCCGCCGTGCCAGTTCTCGTTGGCCTCCAGCGTCCATGCGGCGCCGTTCTGAACCGGCTTGTACGGTCCGGTGCCCTCGGCGAACTCTCCTTCGTCAGTCGTACCCGCCCGATAGATCGGAATATCCAGCAGTTTCGGGAAGTTGACGTTCGGCGACGCAAGCGTAATGCGGACCATGCGCTTTGTCACCGCTTCGATCGAGGAAACCTCGGTCAGTCGGTTGTGGTACGGCGAACTTTCGTTTTCCAGCACAGTCTTGAGACTTTCGGCAACATCACTTGCCGTCAGCTCCGCACCCGACCAGAACTTGATGCCCTTTTTTATCGTAAAGCTGAACGCGGTTCCATCGCTCGTATAGTCCTCGCACAGCTCGTTTTCGAGTGTAAAATCGCTTTTTATCTCAAAAAGGCCCTCGTAAAGCGCCTCACGCAGCATGCTGTTGACCTCGGTGCCGTCCATGACCGGATTGAGCGTTGTGCCCGAACGATACCACGCCAGACCGAAATACGCGTCCGACACATCCACGTTGTCTACCGGTGCGCCGTCGCCGTCGTTTCCCTGTCCAAATGGGAACGTGCAGCCGCCGAGCACGACCAAAGCCGCCATTGTCAGCGCCAGCGCACGTTTTTTCCAACTTTTCATTGTATTGATCCTTTCGCTTACAGACAGATCATGCCGCCCTGCACGCCGCGCACGCCGTGCGTTACGCGGTGCGACCAGAACTCATCCGAATGACACATGGTGCAGATGCCGCTGTCGATCACATTTTCCGCCGAAAGTCCAGCATCCTGCAGCAGCTTTACGCCAATGCCCTGCAGGTCCACATGGAATTTCGGACCTTTCTCCATAATGAACGGATGCACCTGTGCACCGAGCAGCTCTTCCATCGCTTCCGGCACATCCGCATCCGTCTCGAAGCACTCCTGCCGGATGGACGGACCGAGCACGGCGATCAGGCTTTCACGTTTTGTGCCGAGCTGCTCCGCCATCACATCGACGGTTTTCGGCAGGATACCTGCCGCCATGCCGCGCCAGCCGGAATGACACACGCCTGCGGTATGCGTCGCCGGATCATATAATAAGGTGACAACGCAGTCCGCGTAAAAGCCGATGATGGGCGTGTCCGCGAGTGCGGTCACGATCGCGTCCGACTGCCATTCCATCGGGCGGTGCAGACCCATGCCGACCTTGTCCTCGGTCACGACCGACACCTGCGTGTCGTGGATCTGCTTGGTGAGCGTCATGCGCGTCTCATCCACGCCGAGCGCCTCGCCCAGCAGGCGATAGTTTTCGCGCACATTCTCCAACTCGTCACCGCGGTTGAAGCCTAAATTCAGGCTTTCGCACGCGCCTGTGCTCACACCGCCGAATTTGGTGGTGAAGGCATGCCGCACCGGAATCCGTCGGCAGGTATAATATGCGAAAGAACCGCGCTGTACGCGGCACATAGACTCGTTCATAGTCGTTCCTCCTCGTCTCTTCCATGAGGGAATACAGAATTATTATAGCAAATCGCCCTGCTGTTCACAAGAGCGCACACCGGCCGTTTTCAAAAAACACCAAAAACCGCGTATGTCAGCTTGTCTTTTTCTTGACAGTTTGACGAATAGGCTTTACAATTAAACATAGTATAATACCTGCTGTAACAGAGCCGGTGCCAATGGTGAGCACGGCTTTTTTCAAAGGCATTATCATGAACCGCCAATTCCGATGCGGATTGACGGAACCGCATTTTTCTTTGACAGCGCAAAACCCTGATTTTTCGAGCGAATCTTCGCTTTTTCGGCGTATTCTGCCTTTATTCTTCGTGCAGTGCTCATGCGTGCTGCGCGTGTTTCACCGTGGAATCAGCTTGTTTTCTGCCGAACTGCCGCTCTATTGAGAAACAGCACCGCAGATCTGCGGTATTGTCTTGGTTTTGTGCCGTCTCCCAAAATTCGTAAATAGGAGGACACACCAACAGACATGAGCAACATCATCATACCGATCATCACCGGTATCGTGTGTCTCGCAGTAGGCGTAATCATCGGATTCCTGTATCGCAAGAGCGTTGCGGAAAAAGAGATCGGCTCTGCCGAGACCGAGGCCACCCGCATCATCAACGAAGCGATCAAGGCCGGCGAGACCAAAAAACGCGAATCCATACTCGAGGCAAAGGACGAAATCCACAAGCAGCGCGTCGAAGCCGACCGCGAGCTGAAGGAACGCCGCAATGAGACCCAGCAGCTTGAGCGCCGCCTGATTCAGCGCGAGGAAGCACTGGATAAGAAGAGCGACATGCTCGACCGCAAAAATGATGACCTTAACCGCCAGCTGGACGCAAGCCAGAAGGAAAAGGAAGAACTCGAGCGCATCAAGCTCGAGCAGGTAGAAAAGCTGGAGCAGATTGCCAGCATGACCCGCGACGAAGCACGCGAGATGCTCGTCCAGTCCATTGAAAACGAAGCGACCCACGATGCAGCCGTCAAGCTGCGCGAGATCAATCAGCGCCTGAAGGACGAGAGCGAGCAGACCGCCCGCGAGATTATCTCGACCGCAATTCAGCGCTGTGCCGCCGATCAGGTATCCGAGGCGACCGTTTCGGTCGTTCCGCTGCCGAACGACGAGATGAAGGGCCGCATTATCGGCCGAGAGGGCCGCAACATCCGCACGCTGGAAACCCTTACCGGCGTAGACCTCATCATCGACGATACGCCCGAGGCCATCACCCTGTCCTCGTTCGATCCGGTTCGCCGTGAGATCGCACGTCTGGCCCTCGAAAAGCTGATCGTTGACGGTCGTATTCATCCGGCTCGCATTGAGGAAATGGTTGACAAGGCTCGCCGTGAGGTTGAGCAGATCATCAAGAGCGAAGGCGAGCGTGCTACCTTCGAGACCGGCATCCACGGCATTCATCCGGAGCTGGTCAAGATTCTCGGCCGCCTGCGCTACCGCACCAGTTATGGTCAGAACGTCCTGCAGCACTCCATCGAGGTGGCACACATTGCCGGCATGATGGCCAGCGAACTCGGCCTCGATCCGGTTCCGGCACGCCGTGCAGGTCTGCTGCATGATATCGGCAAGGCCATCGACCACGAAGTTGAAGGCAGCCACGTTCAGATTGGCGTAGACCTTGCCAAGAAGTACAAGGAATCCCAGCCGATCATCCATGCCATCGAGGCACACCACGGCGATGTAGAGGCTAAGACCATCGTAGCATGTCTGGTTCAGGCAGCCGATGCCATCTCCGCTGCACGTCCGGGCGCTCGCCGTGAGAACCTGGAGAACTATATCAAGCGTCTGGAGAAGCTCGAGAGCATCGCCAACGAGACGCCCGGTGTTTCCGGTTCGTTTGCCATTCAGGCAGGCCGCGAGATTCGCATTATCGTCAATCCGGAGAAGGTTTCGGACGACAAGATGGTGCTTCTCGCCCGCGAAATCGCCAAGAAGATCGAGAACGAGCTGGATTATCCCGGCCAGATCAAGGTCAACATGGTACGCGAAACGCGCGCGATCGATTACGCAAAGTAAGCAAAATCATACCCCGCAAGAGATTCTCTTGCGGGGTATTTTTATGCCCTTTTTCAGCTTTTAATCTTTATTGCAGACAATGAACCGCACGCCGCCCTTTATATTTTCCGCCTTGCAGGTCAGGCCGTGCAGAGCGAGTATTTTCTGCAGAATGGCCAGTCCCAGTCCGTGTCCGCCTGCGCGGTCGCGCGCCTTATCGCCGCGATAGAACATCTCAAACAGGCGCGGCAGCTCGGTTTCCGGAATGGGTTCGCAGTCGTTCTCGACGGTCAGCAGATGATTGCGGCTGTTCGTCAGCCGAACGGACACGCGCCCGTTTTCCGGCGAATACTTGGCGGCATTCTCGAGCAGGCAGCCGACGGCACGCCGCAGCAGCGTTTCGTCGCCGCGGATACGCACGCTGTCCGCAATATCGGCGGTCAGGCGGCGTTTCTCAAACAATGGCGCGTATTCGGTCAGCACATCGCGCACCAGCGCGGTCAGATTGAGCGTTTTGCGGTTTTTCAGCTCATCCGTGCGGTCAAGACGGGTGTAATCCAGCATTTCCCGCACCAGACCGTTCATACGGTCGGTTTCTTGCTCGATAGCGGCGAGATACCGCGCGTTTTCCTCCGGCGAAATGTCCTGCGCGATGGCCTCGGCGTACCCGCCGATGAGCGCAAGCGGTGTTTTCAGGTCGTGGCTTGCCGCCGACACAAACTGCTGGCGTTTGTCCTCGAGGTCGCGTTCGCTGTCCCAGCGGGTGTGCAGAGTCGCCGCCATTTCGCTCAGCGCACGGTTGAGTTCCCCGATTTCGTCTCCGCGGTTCAGGTCAGGTTTGAATTCGTCGAATGCAAGGTTTGCAACCAGATTGGCTTCTCTGGCCGTTTCGTCCAATGGGTTGGTAATCATGCGGCGCACGAGCTTATAGAACAGGAACAGAAACAGAATATACAGCGAGTTCGTCACAGATGCCATGCCGTAAAAGTGGTTATCGTATGCCGTTTCCCATTCTATTGGTGCAGCTGCAACGATTACTCCCCGTCCGAAGATCGTTTCATTAGAACCGGACGAAAACAGCTTGGCATTTTCTGTTTCATGTTTGTCTTTGATATCCTCGCCATTAACACACCGCAGTTCGATAGCTATCGCCTCTCTTGCCGCAAAGTATGCCTCCATGCAATAGTCCTCGTCAAAGCACCACTGAATCGGTGTTGCTTCCCATTGACCGACTTCCTCAACCGGTGTCTGGGCAGTCCATTCATAATTATACGCACCTACACTGATTCGGTTCGGAATATATACGATATGACCATCGCTCTCAATTCTTTTACCATATATTGTTGCAATATAGCCGACAGCAGTCGAACCGCCCTTTTTCGGTCCGTATACCTCACGCATCTCACGAATATCCTCTCGGAAAAATCGCTAATGTCAATATCTCCATCCGCACCATATAACAACAGCGGAGAACGCATGACAACTTGCTTGTTCTGTCCGTCATAATACTGCATGAGATACGGTTGTTCCAATCTCCAGTTATAATATGCCACATCAAAACGCATTGCATCGTATTCCGGTGTATTGACGGACGGCATATTATCCGGGTCGTAACCTTTCTCTGTCAGCCGGTAATCAATTCCTCTGAATCTGTTATTCACATCACTGTTTGCACTGTCTTGCGCATCAAACCATACTTGTTTCGCTGTATTGACCACCCACGGCACCACAAACACCGCCAGAATCACCGCCACGATCGCGGTCAGCCTTGCCGCGATGCCGATTTTACGAATCCGCTTTGTCATGTCGATCCCCCCAATCGGTAGCCCTTGCCGTACACCGCACGGATATGCTGCGAGGCTGTTCCAAGCGCCTTACGCAGACTGGCAATGTGCCGGTCGATCATGCGCTCGTCCCCGTCGAAATCTGTGCCCCATACCCGCTCGATAAGCAAATCGCGCGACACCGTGCGTCCCTGCTCACGCAGCAGCAGTTCGAGTATCTTCGCCTCCTTGGGACGCAGATTCACCGGATTTCCGTCCACCGTTACCGTGCCCGAGGCCGTATCCATCAGGATATTCGCGTAGCCGAGCTCACTCGCGCCCAGCCGCAGCCCGCGGGCCCGCCGCATGAGCGCCTGCGCCTTTGCTACCAGCACCGGAAACGAAAACGGCTTGGTGATATAATCGTCCGCGCCCGCGCGGAACCCTGCCAGCGTGTCACCCTCTTGCCCAAGTGCCGTGACGAAAATAACCGGAACGTCGCTCTCCTGCCGCACCGCTTCGCAGACCTCCAGCCCGTTCAGATGCGGCATCATAACATCCAGCACCAGCAGGTCAAACGGCTGCTCCTGCGCCAGCACGAGCGCCTGTTCGCCGTCATACGCCGGTGTCACCGCCACGCCTGCCGCCCGAAAGAAATCCTGCATCAGCGCGGATAACGCCTTGTCGTCCTCCGCCAAAAGAATGTGTCCTGCCATGGGAATGCCCCCTCTCTATCTGTCATTGGTCTATCCTTTTCCTGTATTTAGTATAGCATAGAATTGTCCATTCTTTATCCAATGAAAAAAGCCTTTCCGAAAAAATTTCGGAAAGGCTTTTGTGTAGTTCGATTTAGACGGCTTCTTTACGCCTGCGGCGGGATACAGCCGACACCATCCAGAATAAAGTGCGGACGGTATGCGTAATTTTCCACATCCTTGCGGGTAGTGCAGCCGGAGAGCACCAGAACGGTGTCCAGACCGGTTTCGATGCCGGCAACGATGTCGGTGTCCATGCGGTCGCCGATCATAGCCGCTTCGTGCGAATGCACGCCCAGCAGGCGCAGACCGGTACGCATCATCAGCGGGTTCGGCTTGCCGACATAGTATGCGGTCTTGCCGGTGGCCAGCTCAATCGGAGAAACCAGTGCGCGGCATGCCGGAATAATTCCCTGCTCGGACGGGCCGGTCAGGTCGGAGTTGGTCGCGATCAGGCGCGCGCCCTTGTTGATCAGATCGACCGCCTTGAGGATGGTCTGATAGTTGTAGGTGTTGGTTTCACCCGCGATAACGTAATCCGGGTCAACATCGTTCATCACGATGCCCGCCTCGTACAGCGCACCGACCAGACCGGGCGCACCGATAACATACGCAGATGCGTGCGGCTTCTGGCTGGCGATGAACTTTGCCGTAGCCAGAGCAGAGGTGTAGAAATGCTCCTCACCGATCTCCAGACCCATGCGTGCCAGCTTCTGCTGCAGCTCAAGCGGCGAACGCTCGGAGGAGTTGGTCAGAAAGAGGAAGCTCTTGTTCTCGCGCTGTAACCAGTCCACAAATTCGGTTACACCGGGCAGCAGACGGTTGCCGTGATAGATAACACCGTCCATATCGCAGATGAAGCCTTTCTTCTCGCGAAGCAGCTCTAATTCTTCGTTCATTGTGCTGATCTCCTTTCGGTAACGACCCATGCTCAAACAGCATGGCCGGAAATCTTTTTGTCCATTCTTATTATGCGTAAAATTTCAGCCAACGTCAAGAGCCAACCGAGGAAAAAATGTTAAATCCTCGTAAAGAGCTGAAAAGAGAGTGAGGAGTGAAGATTTTCTTCTCCGGGCGCATACCAAGGGACACAGGCGGCTCTGCCGCCGTGTCCCACCCCGCGAACGCAGTTCGCGGCATAAAATACGCGATTTGCTTGCATAATCGCACCCACAAGGCAGGCGGCTCGTGCCGCCGCGCCTTCCGCGGGCGCCCATGTTCACGCCAACCCAAAAATCCCGCAGGGATTTCTGCACCCAGAAAACCCGTCACGCCGCGGAGCGCATAAAATGGAGCGCCTCCGGCGCGACAAAAAAGTCAGGACATGCGCCTGACTTTTTTAACAAACACGAAAACACCCCGAAAACCGGAAAGTTTTCGGGGTGTTTTCGTGCAATAGGTGTTCCCGCCCTGCCCGCAAAGCGGGCGCGCGCGGCGACACCGTCCCTCGTACCAAAGGCCGCAAAGCGGCCTTTGGTACGAAGCGAGAGCCTTTACGGCTCGAGTCTATTCATATCACGCGGGAACATGGAAGCCTCGCGGATGTTGTTCAGCTTAAGGAGCTGCATGGTCAGGCGCTCCAGACCAATGCCCAGACCGCCATGCGGCGGCATACCGTACTTGTGCAGCATGGTGAAGGACTCAAACAGCTCGGCGTTCATCTTGCGGGCCGCCAGCTTGTCCATCTGCTCCTGATAATCGTGGATACGCTGACCGCCGGTGGTGATCTCCAGGCCGCGGAACAGCAGGTCGAACGACAGCGCCAGCTTCGGGTCCTCCGGATCATCCTTCGCGTAGAACGGGCGCTTTGCGGACGGGAAGTGGGTTACGAATACGAAATCGGAATCGTGCTCTTCCTTGGCCCACTGGCACAGCAGCACTTCTTCGTCCGGGTTGAGGTCGTAACGGTTCTTGGACTTGTGACCGAACTTCTCCTCCATGATCTGCTTAGCCTCGTGGAAGCGGATGGTCGGGATTTCCTTGATCTCCGGAACCTCGGCGTTCAGCATAGCGAGTTCCTCAGCGCAGTGCTCCTTAACGTAAGCCATAACGGACTTCAGCATGCCGGTCTCCATTGCCATTACATCGTACATGGAATCAATGTAGGCCATCTCGAAGTCCAGACCCATATACTCGTTCAGATGACGGGAGGTATTGTGACGCTCTGCACGGTAAACCGAGCCGATCTCGTATACACGGCCGAATGCACCGGCGAGGTACTGCTTGTGGAACTGCGGGGACTGTGCCAGATAAGCCGGAGTGCCAAAGTAATCCAGCTTGAACAGGTTTGCGCCGCCCTCAGCGCCTGCAACTACGATCTTCGGGGTGTGGATGTGGGTGAAGCCCTGCGACTGCATATACTGTGCAAAGCCGTCAGCGATCGCACCCTGTACGCGGAAGATCGCCTGCTTGCGCGGATGACGCAGCGTGATCGGACGCAGCGGCAGATCAACATCGAGGGACAGGCCCATATACTTCTTGCCGAGCGGTACCGGCAGCTGGTCGTACGGCTTGCCGAGGATGGACAGTGCGCTCAGAACGACCTCAACGCCGTGCTCTGCACGCGGCTCCTCACGAACGGTACCAGTAACCTCGAGTACCATTGCGTCCTTAACGTCCGAACGCTTGATGCCGCCGATCTCGTCACCCTGGAAGGTGCACTGGATCAAACCGCGCTCAACGCGCATTACAACAAAAGAAAAGTCAGACATATCGCGTACACGGTGAACCGTGCCGCGGAACGTGACCTCGCTGCCGACTGCTTCGCAGACGCGCTTTACGGTGTCAACGTACTGACCCGCTTCATGAATCATTTCCATAATATTACGCCTCTCTGTTTACAATTTTCAGATAGAGTTATTGTAGCATGGATTTACTGCCGTGACAAGGTTTTACCAGTGAAATCCACGCTGTTTTGACAATTTTTCTTATCGTTTCAGCCTGCGGAGCACCGCCTGTACTTCCTCGCGGCCCTCACCGCTGACGATAATGCACACCGCATAAACGCCTGCACCGACCACGACAGCCGCGCCAAGGCGAATGAGATTGCCGACCGGCAGCAGCGTGCACGCAAAGGCCACCGCGCCGCACAGCAGCGCCGAAACGATGATGCGCACCAGACTGATCGGTGCCACACGGAACAGGAATCGGCTGCGCACGCGCACACAGGTAATGATAAAGTAGGACGCAAATGCGACCACCGAACCGAGCGCACCGCCCGTAAATCCGAGGGTTTTGAGCAGAATGACACTCGAAACCACCTTGATAACTGCTGCGATCGCGCTGTTCTGCAGAACGTGTACGGTGGACTGCTCCAGCTCATACGCCTTGTTGGCGTACTCGGTCAGGCCCATGAACAGCATGGCAAGCGCGGTATACGCAATGACCGGCGCACCGGCGGCATACTTCGCGGGGAACAGAAACCGACTGAGCGGCAGCGCCACCGCAGTCAGACCCGCAACAGCAGGCACAGCGATCAGCAGATACAGCCGCACGCCCTGATCGAGCAGCGGCTTTGCTGCGGCTTTGCCGCCCTCACGCCAGCCGCGCAGCACGGCAGGATACACGCCGCGCATAATACCGACCGAGATCATCGTGAACAGACCGCTCGCGATGGAGTTGTTGTTGGAGTAGTACGCATACAAGATGTTGCCGTAAAAGCCGACAACGAGGTATTTGTCGATCTGGTTGAGCAGCGCCACCGAGATGGAAACGCCCATCAGCGGTACGCCGTATTTGAGGAACCTGTTCAGCAGAGGCTTGGAGAAATACTTCAGCCGCACAACAACCGGCAGGCTGAGCGCAAACACCGCACCGATGGTCGCAACGCCGTCCGCAATGGTATTGGCAAAGATAGCCGGGAACGGCGACGGATAATTCGACTTGCCGCCGACAAGCGCGAATGCAACCGCGAGCTTGAGCACCGCCGAGGTCAGCGACCACAGGATGGATGCTTTGACGCGGCCGAGCTGAATCAGCGCCGCATTGAGCACCTGAAACGCCGTGTAGGTGCAGAACATCAGCGCACCGCCCAGATAAACCGGACTTTGCGTCACAGCTGCCGTAATGCAGCAGCCGATGGCAACGAGCACGCACAATCCCACATAGATGGTAGAAACCGTGGAGAACAGGCCGCGTCCTTCATCGGCGCGGTACTCCTCACCGACATAGCGGGTGGCGGAATTCGCCATCCAGCCCGCAAGGATGAGGTACAGCAGCTGTATCGTGGTGTTGGTCAGGTTGAATGCACTGACCGCACCCTCCACAAAAATGTGGGAATACAGCGAGGAACACCCGATGACGAGCAGTCCCTCGACCACCTTGGCCGGCAGGAACAGCATCGCATCGCGCGTCATGGTATTTTTAGAGGACAAAAGAAAAACCCTCGCTTTCCGTCAGATAGATAGGCAAGACCGCATAATTGAACAAAAGCGCAAAATTTCCGTAAAGCGCCGCGGCAGCGCGACCGGAGCCTGCGCAAGGAGCCGCAGCCGCAGCTTCAATTGTGCGGTGTTGCCTTAAGTATACCATGAAAGCGGTGGAAACACAAACTTCGTTTGCCGAAAAATCGCCGAAAAAGCCGCATTTTCCTGTCTCACGGTTTTGCAATCCCCCTGTTTTCATGGTATACTGATTATACTTGTCAAGTGGAGGTATTTGACTTTGCGAATCATGCATGTAATGGGCGGCGGCGATGTAGGCGGCGCCAAGACCCAGATTATGAATACCGTGACCGGACTCAACCGCAATAACGATGTGATGCTCATCTCGTTCCGCGCAGGTCCGTTTGCGGATGAAGCGCGCGAGCGCGGCATTGATAGTGCGCGTGATCGAGCGGCACAATCCGTTCCGCGCGGCACGGACCATGCGCGACCACTGGTAGATGCGTTCAGCCCGACATTATTCACTGCCACGGCGGCCCGCCAACCTGATGGGCGCCATGGTGCGCCGCAGCCGTCAGGTGCCGATCGTCACGACCGTGCACTCAGATTACCGGCTGGACTACCTCGGCAGTCCGCTCAAGCAGTATACGCTCGGCACGGCGAATGCCATCGCGCTGCGCTTTCTCGACTTCTATCAGCCGGTCGCAGACCGTATGGCGCGCACGCTCATCGAGCGCGGCTTTGACCCGGAGCGCATTGTAAAAATCTACAACGGCATGGATTTTGACCGTCCGAAGGGCGAATTTGACCGTGTTGCCTATCTGCGGGACACCTACGGAGCCGAGATCGAGGACGGCGACGTGCTGTGCGGCATTGCCGCGCGTCTGACTGCCGTCAAGGATATTGCGACCACCATCCGCGGCTTTGCCGAGGCGCTGAAATCCGCGCCGCAGCTGCGCCTGTTCATCGCCGGCGACGGCGAGGACGAGGACATGCTCAAAAAGCTGTGCGACCAGCTCGGCGTGCGCGAGCGCGTGACATTCTGCGGCTGGGTATCGCCGGTCATGCCGTTCTTCCGTGCGATGGACATCAACCTGCTGTCCTCGGTGTCCGAAACCTTCCCGTACTCCATTCTCGAGGGCGTTTGTGCCGGCTGCGCGACCATCTGCTCGGATGTCGGCGGCATGCCCGAGCTCATCGACACCGGCGAAAACGGCTATATCTTCCCGGTCGGGGACGATAAGCGGCTGGCGGAATATCTGGTCCGTCTGGGCAACGATGCCGCGCTGCGGCAGAAATTTGCGGATGCGCTGTACGAAAAAGCCTCCCGCGATTTCTCGCGCGACAAAATGTGCGAACGTCAGATGGAAAACTACCGTCAACTGCTGGCACGGTTCCACCGTCCGAAAAACGAGCGCGAGAGCATTGTCATCTGCGGTGCTTACGGACGCGGCAACGCCGGTGACGATGCCATCCTCGAGGCCATTGTGCAGGAGATGCGTCAGCTCGATCCCGAACGCACCATCTGCGTTATGTCGCGCAGGCCGAAGGAAACGCGCCTGATCTACCGCACGAACGCCATCTATACTTTTAATGTGTTCTCCGTTCTGCGCAAGTTCCGTCATGCCGCGCTGTATATCAACGGCGGCGGCTCACTCATGCAGGATGTCACGTCCACCCGCTCGATCTGGTACTACTGCTACACGCTGTACGCCGCCAAAAAGCGCGGCTGCAAGGTAATGATGTACGGCTGCGGCATCGGTCCGATCAACCGTCCGGGCAACCGCCGGATGGCCGCCAGGACCATTGACGCATCGGTTGACCGCATCACACTGCGCGATGACAATTCCCGCGCACTGCTTGCCGAAATGGGCGTTACCCGGCCGGATATCCGTGTTTCCGCCGACCCGACCATCATTCTGACGCCGGCGCCGCGTGAAATCGTCAATATTGCCCTCGAGCAGAGCGGCATTGACCCGAACGGAAAGTATATCGGCTTCGGTCTGCGCAACTGGAAGGGTCTGGACGCGGCTCTGCCCGAAATCGCGGCTGCAGCCAACTATGCCTACGAAAAGCACGGTCTGACGCCGGTTTTCGTACCCATCGAGTTCCCGAGCGACCTCATGCCCGCAGAACGCGTCGGCGCACTGCTGCACTGTCCGTGGCACGCCGTGCGTACCCGACAGCCCATCGAAGTCACCATCGGCATCCTCTCCCGCATGAAAACCGTGGTTGGCATCCGACTGCATTCGCTGATGTTCTCCGCCGGTCAGGGCGTTCCGGTCGTCGGCATGAGCTACGACATCAAGGTGGACGGCTTCCTGAAATATATCGGCAGCCGCACCTGCCTGCAGCTTTCGTCCGTCAAGGCGGAGCCGCTGTGCCGCCTCATCGACGAGTGCGTCTCCGGTGCGCTCGATAACGAGGTGCACCGCACCGCAGAAATGCTGAGAGAAAGAGAATCCGAGAATGTGAAGGGTGCAGCGAAGCTGCTGAACATTTCCGAAAACTAAACCGTAGAGCGGGGTGCCCTCACCCCGCCGTCTTTACCATCTGCATACCGCTAACCACGGCGGGCTGAGGTCAGCCGCCCTACGATATATGATAAAACAATCCACTAAAGGGGTTATATAGATATGAAGAACCACATCGTCTGTCTTTCGACAACGAACTACCATCCTCTGCCGACGCGCAAGCAGAACGTGATGAGCCGTCTGCGCAACAGCGAAATCCTGTATTTTGATCCTCCGGTGTCCATGATCGCACCGCTCAAGGACAAAAAAGCCTCCGCATATATAGAAAAGTACAAGCAGCCCGGCGAAAAGGTCGAGGGACACGAAAACATCACCGTTTACGCACTGCCGCCGGTACTGCCGTTTTTCAACAAGTTCCGCTGGATCAACAAAATCAACCAGAAGCGGCAGGCGGCGTTCATCCGCGAAAAGATGCGCGAGCATGGCTTCGGTGACGAGACCGTGCTGTGGTGCTACTCGCCGTCCTCGTGCGATATTGTGGAGCACCTGCCGCACTCCAAGCTGGTATACGACTGTGTAGACCGTCATTCCGCATACAAGGGCCACATCAATCCCAAGGTTGTGGACAAGATGGAATGCGATCTGGCCAAGCCTGCCGATCAGGTATTCGCAACCGCAGTCGGACTGGCAGAGACACTGGAAAAGATCAACCCGACCACCCAGATGATCCCGAATGGCGCGGCTTACGAGATTTTCTCGCGCGTACAGACCGAGAAGGACACCCTTCCCTGCCCGGAGGACATGAAGGATCTGCCGCATCCGATCTACGGCTTTGTCGGCATGCTGCAGGAGTGCATCGACTATGCACTGATCGAAAAGCTGGCGAAGAGCCGTCCAAACGCGACGATTTTCCTGATCGGACGCACGCTGCCGGGTGTTGACCTGACCAACCTCAAGCAGTACCCGAACATTGTATTCCACGGTCTGGTGCCGCAGCCCGAGCTGCCCGCATATCTGGCGCAGATGGACGTCTGCCTGAACGTATTCCGTGCCGGTGCGCTCTCCAAGGACGTTTCGCCGCTCAAGTTCTACGAATATCTGGCAACCGGCAAGCCGATCGTTTCCACGCGTGAGCCGCTGCAGGTCGAGGATTTCAAGGATGTGGTCTACATTGCCCGCAATCCCGAGATGTTCCTGCCGCTGTGCGATGCCGCTGCCAAGGAAAAACGTCCGGCATGGACGGAAAAACGCCTTGCCTACGGCGCGCAGTGCTCGTGGACCGAGCGCGTGCACCAGATGGAAGAGGTGCTTTATAAAAAGGGCGTTCTGCACGAAAGTGCAGAGGAGTAAAATTTATCTTTGGGCATTTACACGAATCCCGAAAAAAGCGGGTAAAATACTTGCATTAACAAGTTAAATTGGCTAAAATAAATATGTATCGTCACCGTTGGTTTTAAGAAAGAGGTGTACTCATGACCGGCAGCGTATTTTTGAACCAGACTGCAGCTGAACAGTTTTTTGTTCTCGGGCATTCGTGCATTCTCTCGGGCATCGGTGCACATAAATGAGCGATTATAGGGCACGGGTATACCCGTGCCCTCATTTGTTTTTGTAGGAGGAATAACAAATGAAAAAAGTTCTCGTTGTCATGGGATCCGACAGTGATCTCAAGGTAATGGAAAAGTGTGTTGACCGTCTGAAATCGTTCGATATTCCGACTGAGGTCCGCATCTGCTCCGCGCACCGCACCCCGGCAGCTGCCGAGCAGCTGGCGAAGAACGCGGCAGCCGAAGGCTTCGGCGTTATCATCGCGGCAGCAGGCAAGGCCGCACATCTCGGCGGTGTACTGGCGGCTTACACCACGCTTCCGGTAATCGGCGTGCCGATGGCCACCAGCGTCATGGGCGGCATGGACAGCCTGCTCTCCATCGTGCAGATGCCCAAGGGCATTCCGGTGGCAACCGTTGCGATCGACGGCGCAGACAACGCCGCTATCCTCGCAGCACAGATGATCGCCCTGTCGGATGACGCGCTGGCAGCAAAGCTCGCGCAGTTCAAGGCCGATATGGCAGCGGAAGTTACCGCAAAGGACGAAAAGGTTCGCGCTCAGTTCGCGTAATCTATATAGGTATCTCTGATACCGCATCCCCGCAAGGTAAAGGCATTGGTGCCGCTCCCATTGGCAGCTAAAATGTACAACCTGCAAACACTTAGCAGCACTAAAACTCCCGCGCCGCAGCGCGCATTAAATCCAACCGCAGGTTCGTAAAACCGGGAGCATGTATCACGGTTTTACAAGTGCGTGCAAAAGTTTCAACCACCGGGCGGAACTTTTGGTAGCTTAGGGCATATCCGAACACTGTTCGGTATGTCCCCTCGATTGAAAGCATGCTTTCAATCGAAAAGTCGTTTCAAATTAACACTACTTATACAAATGGAGGAATTGGACATGGAAAAGAAAGAACAGCTGTACGAAGGCAAGGCTAAGAAGGTATTTGCTACCGACGACGCAAATCTCGTAATCGTTGACTACAAGGACGATGCAACCGCATTCAACGGTGAGAAGAAGGGCACCATCACCGGCAAGGGCGTGATCAACAACGTAATGAGCAATCACATGTTCCAGCTGCTCGAGCAGCAGGGCGTGCCGACCCACTTTGTTGAGCAGCTCTCCGAGCGCGAGACCCTGGTAAAGAAGGTCTCCATTGTTCCGCTGGAGGTCATCATCCGCAACATTTCCGCCGGTTCCTTTGCAAAGCGTTTCGGCGTGGAAGAGGGCATCGTATTCGACGAGCCGACCATCGAGTTCTCCTACAAAAACGATGAGCTTGGCGACCCGCTCATGAACGCTTACCACGCTATCGCACTGAAGGCTGCTACCCGCGAGGAGATCGAGACCATCAAGGCAATGGCCTTCAAGGTAAACGAGGTTATGAAGCAGTACTTCGATACCCTGAACGTCATCCTCGTTGACTTTAAGCTCGAGTTCGGCAAGACTGCGGACGGCAAGATCGTTCTCGCAGACGAAATCTCTCCGGATACCTGCCGCCTGTGGGACAAGACCACCAAGGAGAAGCTGGACAAGGATCGCTTCCGTCGTGACATGGGCGGTGTCGAGGAGGCATATCAGGAGATCATGAAGCGCGTTATGGGCAAGTAAGCCCATCCGCAAGGCAAGATTCGGACAAGAAAAGGCTGAAGAATGAAATATCGTATTTTAAGAAAAAGCAGCACTCCGTTTGACAAGGTGCATGAGGAGTGCGGTGTATTCGGTATCGCAGCGCCGGAAGGCAAGGAGATTTCCGCCGCGCACGACGCGTATACTGCACTGTTTGCTCTCCAGCACCGCGGTCAGGAGGCTGCCGGTATCGCCGTAAACAAAAACGGCGTGATCCACTGCCACAAGGATGTCGGTCTGGTCAGCGCCGTGTTCAATCAGGAGATTCTGGACAACATGCCCGGCTCGATGGCCATCGGCCATGTGCGCTACTCCACCACCGGTGATACCCGTCGCGAGAATGCGCAGCCGATCTCCATCACCCATGTAAAGGGCAATCTCGCGGTTGCGCACAACGGCAACCTCGTAAACGCAGGTGAGCTGCGCCGCGAGATCGAGCTGGACGGCGGCATTTTCCGCTCCTCGAACGACACCGAGGTTCTGGTATACACCATTGTTAAGGAACGCCTCAAGTGCGGCTCTATTGAAGAAGCCGTTATGAACACCATGCACCGCATCGAGGGTGCCTACTCTCTGGTTGTTATGTCTCCGCGCAAGCTGATCGCGGCACGCGACCCGCACGGCTTCCGTCCGCTGTGTATCGGCCTGCTGGACAACGACTGCTACATTTTCGCTTCCGAGACCTGCGCTCTGGACGCGCTCGGTGCAAAGTTCATCCGCGATGTAGAACCCGGTGAGGTCTGCGTTGTCGAAAACGGTGAGCTGCGCTCCATGCACTGCGGTATCGAGTGCAAGTCCTCCGCGTGCGTATTCGAGTACATTTACTTTGCCCGTCCGGACTCCATCATCGACGGTGCATCGGTTGAGCTGGCCCGTCAGGAGGCCGGCAAGTATCTGTCCATCGAGCATCCGGTCGGCGCTGACGTGGTTATCGGCGTACCGGATTCCGGTATCCCGGCAGCCATCGGCTACGCGAAGTTCTCCGGCATTCCGTACGGCGTGGGCCTTATCAAGAACCGCTATATCGCCCGCACCTTTATCCAGCCGGGTCAGGACAAGCGCGAGCGCTCCGTACGTCTCAAGCTGAATGCCCTGCGCACCGCTATTGAGGGCAAGCGCGTCATCATGGTCGATGACTCCATCGTCCGCGGTACGACCTGCGGCCGTCTGGTAAAGCTGCTGCGCGACGCAGGCGCGGCTGAGGTTCACATGAGGATTTCGGCACCTCCGTTCCGTCATCCCTGCTTCTTCGGCACGGATATTCCGGAGCGCAACCAGCTGCTCGCACACAACCGCACGGTTGAGGAAATGCGCGAGATCATCGGCGTGGATTCGCTCGGCTTCCTGTCGCTCGAGGCCTGCCGCAAGATTGCAGTCGGCTGCAAGCTGGGTTTCTGCGATGCATGCTTCTCCGGCGAGTACCCGATTCCGGTACCCGAACAGGTGAATAAGAACATGTTCGAGACCGAGATTCCGCTCCCCTCTAACAAAGACTAAACCTGAATGGAAAATGATGATTGATAATGAAGGTCACACGCCTTCATTATCAATTTTCCATCTTTAATTATGAAAGTGAGATGTTAAGAATGAGTGTAAGCCGTTCTGAAAGCTACAAGGCTGCCGGCGTTGACGTTACCGCAGGCTACGAAGCGGTCAAGCTGATGAAGCCGATGGTAGAAAGCACCTTTACCAAGGGCGTTATGGGTACGCTCGGCGGCTTCGGCGGCCTGTTCCGTCCGGATTTCAATGGCATGAAGGATCCGATCCTCGTTTCCGGTACGGATG
>SCPP01000139.1_pt1 | contig 27504 bp, 30 predicted proteins | sample 6106811 | NCBI WGS metagenome assembly SCPP01 (sample SAMN10720449, study PRJNA508395) | human gut metagenome | isolation source: Participant 2 stool, 15 month | host: Homo sapiens | collected 2018
TGTTGCCGAAATGTCCGCAGACAATACCGGTAAACAAAACAAAGTAACACCTAACGACCCCGAAAAATTTACATTTCTCCCAGCAACACTCTACTGCAATCACAAAGGAATAAAGCAGCACGATATGCGCTATTGAGTTTTCATCAAATAATAGATTTTGTAACCAGTCCATGATATAATACTATGTTTTTATAAATTGCCGCAAAATTAATGAATTCCCCTCACTCAGCCCAACAATTTGAAAACTATTATTTCATGATTCCTATTTATTTTGCAATATCCACTTTGCAATAAGAACATCTTTTATTTTCGTCACTTAACAAAATGACAGAAACCTCTCTTTCTCCTTTATGAAAATAGCTAAAAAAAGGATTCTATTTAAAAGGTTTTAGTATATTTGCCCATACTATTGAAAAAGTATGTGATATAATTCTTAAATATTAATACCGAATAAACTATGGCAGATAGTAAAGAGAAACTCTTTTCGGACTTCCCAGCCGTTTCTACGGAACAGTGGATGGAAAAGATTACAGCAGACTTGAAAGGCGCTGATTTTGAAAAGAAATTGGTTTGGAGAACCAACGAAGGTTTTAAAGTAAAACCATTTTATCGCCAGGAAGATCTGGAAGGTTTGAAAACAACTGAAGGACTACCCGGAGAATTCCCCTATGTAAGAGGCACGAAGAAAAACGACAATACTTGGTTCGTGCGTCAGGAAATCAAAGTAGAATGCCCTAAAGAGGCTAATGCTAAAGCACTGGATATTTTGAACAAAGGTGTTGACTCATTGGGATTCTACGTAAAGAAGAAAGACCTCAGTCCTGAATATATCGAAACATTATTGAATGATATCTGTGCGGAATGCATTGAGTTAAACTTCTCCACTTGCCAAGGACATACGGTGGAATTAGCCAAATTATTGGTTGCTTACTTCCAAAAGAAAGGATACGACCTGACCAAGTTGCAAGGCTCCGTCAACTATGACCCTATGGGTAAAATGATGGTAAAGGCAAAGACCTTAGCAATTTCATCACTACTGCCAAAGAATTGGTAGAAGTACTGGCTCCGCTACCTAAATTCCGTTGTATCTGTGTCAATGCGATAGAACTGAACAATGCCGGATCTTATATTTCACAAGAACTGGGCTATGCATTGGCTTGGGGTAACGAATATCTGAGCAAGCTGGTAGAAGCAGGAGTTCCTGCCGCACTGGCTGCCAAGAAAATAAAATTCAATTTCGGCATCAGTTCCAACTATTTTCTAGAAATTGCCAAGTTCCGCGCAGCACGTATGTTATGGGCGGACATCGTAAAAGAATATCATCCTCAATGCAACCGCCAGCCCGAATGTCCGAACAAAGCGGAAGACGGTACTTGTCTCTGTGCCTGCAAAATGGTGGCACATGCTGAAACATCCACTTTCAACCTGACTTTGTTTGATGCACATGTAAACCTGCTCCGCACTCAAACCGAAGCGATGAGTGCCGCCTTGGCAGGAGTCAACTCCATCACCGTAACCCCGTTTGACAAGACTTACGAAACTCCGGACGACTTCTCTGAACGTATCGCCCGTAACCAACAGTTATTGCTAAAAGAAGAATGTCATTTCAACAAAGTAGTTGACCCCGCCGCGGGTTCTTACTTTATTGAAAATTTAACAATTTCTATTGCCACACAGGCATGGGAATTATTCTTGAAAGTAGAAGACGAAGGAGGAATGCTGGAAGCAGTAAAAGCAGGAAAAGTACAGGAAGCGATCAACGCAAGCAACAAGGCCCGCCACGATTCCGTTTCAAAACGCAAAGAAATTCTACTGGGTACCAACCAATATCCTAACTTCAATGAAAAAGCAGGCGAAAAGGCTCCTGTAGAAGCCAAATGTTGTTGTGGAGGTAATCATGACAGCTGTGAAAAGCCGTTTGCCACATTAAACTTCGACCGTGCTGCCAGCCAGTTTGAAGCACTTCGTTTGCAGACAGAGAAATCCGGCAAACGTCCGAAAGCATTTATGCTGACTATCGGTAATCTGGCCATGCGTCAAGCACGTGCCCAATTCTCATGCAACTTCCTGGCTTGTGCCGGTTACGAAGTAATCGACAATTTGGGCTTCCCCACAGTAGAGGCCGGTGTCGAAGCAGCTATGAAAGCCGGTGCAGACATCGTAGTTATCTGTTCCAGCGATGATGAATACGCAGAATATGCTATTCCTGCATTCAAGGCATTGGACGGACGAGCTATTTTCATTGTTGCAGGTGCTCCTGCTTGTATGGAAGAGCTGAAAGCCGCAGGCATCGAAAACTTTATCCATGTACGTGTCAACGTATTGGACACATTGAAAGAATACAACGCTAAGTTAGGAATTAAGTAAGGAAGAACAATGAAACCGAATTTTAAAATATAGATTGATATGCCGGATTTCAACCTCAGAATGGTATGGAATGGCAAAAAGAAAATGGCATCACCGCCGACTGGAAAACGCCGGAACACATCAATGTGAAGCCTGTTTACACTAAAGAAGATTTGGAAGGCATGGAGCACTTGAACTATGTAGCAGGTATTCCTCCTTATCTTCGCGGCCCGTACTCCATGATGTACACTTTCCGTCCTTGGACTATCCGCCAATACGCAGGTTTCTCCACTGCCGAAGAAAGTAATGCATTCTATCGCCGTAATTTGGCATCAGGCCAGAAAGGCTTGTCTGTCGCATTCGACCTTCCGACACACCGCGGCTATGACCCCGACCATGAACGTGTAGTAGGTGACGTAGGTAAGGCAGGCGTGTCTATTTGCTCATTGGAAAATATGAAAGTTTTGTTCGATGGTATTCCTTTGAACAAGATGTCTGTTTCCATGACCATGAATGGTGCCGTACTTCCCATCATGGCATTCTATATCAATGCAGGTTTGGAACAGGGAGCCAAATTGGAAGAAATGGCCGGAACCATCCAGAATGATATCTTAAAAGAGTTTATGGTGCGTAACACTTATATTTATCCACCTGCCTTTTCCATGAAGATCATCTCTGACATATTTGAATATACCTCACAAAAAATGCCTAAGTTCAATTCCATCTCCATCTCGGGCTACCACATGCAGGAAGCAGGTGCCACAGCAGATATTGAATTGGCTTATACACTGGCTGACGGTTTGGAATATCTTCGGGCCGGAGTAGCCGCAGGTATAGACATCGATGCATTCGCTCCGCGTCTGTCATTCTTCTGGGCTATCGGCATGAATCATTTTATGGAAATTGCCAAAATGCGTGCGGCACGTATGCTGTGGGCTAAAATTGTCAAGCAGTTCAACCCGAAGAATCCGAAATCACTGGCATTGCGTACCCATTCCCAGACTTCGGGCTGGTCATTGACGGAGCAAGATCCGTTCAACAATGTAGGTCGTACTTGTATTGAAGCCATGGCAGCAGCATTGGGACACACCCAGTCACTGCACACCAACGCATTGGATGAGGCAATTGCATTGCCCACCGACTTCTCTGCACGTATCGCACGTAATACTCAGATTTATATTCAGGAAGAAACATATGTTTGCAAGAACGTGGACCCATGGGGTGGTTCTTACTATGTAGAATCTTTAACTAACGAACTGGCTCACAAGGCTTGGGAACATATTCAGGAAATTGAAAGCTTGGGCGGTATGGCGAAAGCTATCGAAACCGGAGTACCCAAAATGCGTATTGAAGAAGCTGCGGCACGTACTCAGGCCCGTATCGACTCCGGTGCCCAAACAATTGTCGGCACTAACAAATATCGTTTGGAAAAAGAGGATCCTATCGATATCCTTGAAGTAGACAATACAGCTGTACGTTTGGAACAAATTGAAAATCTGAAGCGTTTGAAAGAAGGCCGCAATCAAGCAGAAGTAGACAAAGCTTTGGCAGCCATCACCGAATGTGTAAAGACAGGTAAAGGCAATTTGCTGGAACTGGCTGTAGAGGCAGCTCATGTCCGTGCTACCTTGGGCGAGATTTCGGATGCTTGTGAAACAATTGTAGGACGTTATAAAGCAGTAATCAGAACTATATCAGGCGTGTACTCATCAGAAAGTAAAAAGGATACAGACTTCGCAAGAGCTTGCGAACTGACCGAAGAATTTGCAAAGAAGGAAGGCCGCCGTCCGCGTATCATGATTGCCAAGATGGGACAGGACGGACACGACCGTGGTGCAAAAGTAGTTGCAACAGGTTATGCCGACTGTGGTTTCGACGTAGATATGGGACCGTTGTTCCAAACTCCTGCCGAAGCTGCTCGTGACGCAGTGGAAAACGACGTTCATGTAGTAGGTGTTTCTTCATTGGCTGCCGGACACAAGACACTGATCCCGCAGATTATTGAAGAATTAAAGAAATTAGGTCGTGAAGATATTTTGGTCATCGCCGGTGGTGTTATCCCCGCTCAAGACTATGACTTCTTATACAAGGCAGGTGTTGTAGCAATTTTCGGCCCCGGAACCTCTGTTGCCAAAGCAGCAGTTCAGATTATGGACATTTTACTGGACGAAGAGGAATAAGCTTTTTCACCTGAATAGTTTATCATTTTAAACAATAGTAAAGAATCTGTTTACACTTATTTCGTGTTTACAGGTTCTTTACTTTATTCAAGACAATGGATTATAACGATAGACCAAGGAGAAATTAAATCCATTTCTTCTAAATTACCAAAACATCAACAAAATTGATATTAGACAACCCTAGTAATACAAAAGAAAACCAGAAAAGCTATCGGTCTTGTAAAACAAAAGTTATGTCAAGCAAAAGGTGGTACAAAACTTTCAAGAAAAATTCTGCCCACCTCCTTTAAGAGAAAATTTATGTGTTAGAGAGAATTATCAATAGTTCTTCGTACAAAGTGAATTAAAGTCAGTTTCAATTTTAGGTATCTCCCACACCCAACCTTGTGCATCTTTATCCTTTTCAAGAAAAGTACAGAAAGCTATATCAAAATTTGATCCACGCTTAATAGACAAATGCAAACGTTTCAAATCATAAAAACGAAAACCTTCACCCCACAATTCCACCCGGCGACTATTCATAATTTCCTCTGCCAAAGCATCACCGATATTTCCTTTTGAAACATAAGAGGGATCGCGGGTTATCTGGAATTTAGTAAACACAGCCTGCGCCTCACTATCTTTTCCTGCACGAGCCAATGCTTCGGCCTGAGTGAGATACATTTCTGCCAAACGCATAAATGCGACATCACCTACAGCATCGGCTGTAGAACGGGCAGTAAACTTACGGTTTTGATAAGCATTCTTTGCATAACTTGATGATGGAACAGATGCTTCCCCTGTCGGATCCCACCACGCACGCCGTAAGTCTGTTTCAGACATCGTTTCATAAGCATCCACATTTATGCACTTCACTCCCTGACGAATGGCACTGGAGTTAAAGTTCCATGACATATATGCGTAATAAGAATAAAAATAGACAGTCTTATCATCGGGAGTCATTGCAGCATACATCGCTTCTTTAGTGTCCGTCGTGATATTGGCAAACCCACAATTCAACTGACTGCCAGTCATCAACCGGTGACCACCAGCTTCAGCTAAAGAAATAGATTTCCCTGCATAAACCGCCGCATTATTATAATCTTGCATGGCCAATGCTACACGTGCCTTCAATCCCCATGCCACCATCTCGCTATAATGATTGACATCATTTACTTTTATTCCACTCAAAAGTATACAAGCCTCATCCAAATCATTATTGATTTTAGCATAAACATCTTCTACGGAATTACGTGCCTGCTCTTCGGCCACAGCTTTTTCACGATAAGGAATTCCATCCTGTGTATTATCCTTGCCGGCTTCATAACGTTTTGCATAAAGCTGGACCAAATTAAAATGAGCCCAAGCACGAATACATAAAGCTTCTCCCTTTATCTGGTCAAACAATTCCTGGCTAGTTATTTCAACTTCCTCCAAACCCGCCAAAATTTTATTGGCATTCAGAATCCATTGATAATAAATCTGCCAGAACTTATAATTATAACCATTCGTTTCATTCATATTGCATTGCCATCCTAAATAGGCCGCCTTCATCCATGTATTTGTCTGCCAATTCATATCATCAGCCTCTGCATCACGTGACATCATAAAACCGGGTTCACCGCCCAGACACTGATATCCGCTTTCCTGAGAAACCATCTCTTTATGAATTCCGTTCAATGCTATATAAAGATTGTCCAACGAGGTGTTTATTGTCGTTTCTGAAACAGAGGTAGACGGAATGGTATCCAGATAATCACCGGCACAACCGGATAGAGACATTACTCCAACTGTCGCTAATCCTAATGTTATATTTTTAATTGATCTCATAATTCTTTTATTTTTAGAATGAAACATTAAGCCCTAACGTGATATTACGGGACGGCATATACTCATTATAAGTCACACCGGAATAGTTGGCCATCGGGTTCAATCCCTGACGGGCTTTCAACATGAACAAGTTTTCCGCAGTCAGATTCAAACGGGCACTCTTAAGCATCACTTTGCTCAACCAAGTTTTTGGGAGCTGATAGCCAATAGTGACAGATCTTAAATTAAGATAATCCGAGCTGGTAAGCCAACGAGTTGAATAAGACTGACCAATATTCGTGGTATGAGCCGCACTATTGTCTATACGGGGAACCTCAGTAATATCCCCTGCCTGTTTCCATGCTTTTAACAAATCCGGACTTTGTGCATAACCAAATTCAGTCATACTCATCATGGTAGCATAATTAGTATCCAGAATCTGACCGCCCAACTGGTAAGAGAATACAGCAGCCAAATCAAAGTTCTTATAACTAACTCTGACATTAAACCCACCATACACATCAGGAATAGAAGAACCGCTGAAGTCGTATTTAGCATAAGTATACGAATTGGTCAATTCCTTACCATCAATAGTCACTACTGTTTTTTTATACTCATCAAACTGGCTCTGCGTAATGTTTCCATCCCCTGTTCCGATATTCCCTTGATTATATTTACTTACATCAGCCACATATAAACCATCACCGGTCTGAGGGTCTACCCCATGCCATTGACGAAGCCAGAATTCATAAATGGACTTTCCTTCCAACCACTTTTTAGAGCCACTGATATATCCATTTTCTTTCATTGTAGCCGGCAGGTTCTTGATCTTATTCTTCACAAAAGTAGCATTGGCCCCAACTGATACACTCCAATCTTTATTTTTAAATGCATTATAATCCAACTCTATTTCCACTCCTGAATTAGTAACCTTACCGATATTCTGTATAATGGATGTTACTCCGACAGAAGCAGGCTGGGAAACATCAAACAACAAATCCTTGGAATCTTTCTTAAAATATTCAATAGTACCCGTCAAACGGTCAAACAAGCCAAATTCAAGAGCAATATCCGTAGATATCTGTGTTTCCCATTTCAATGAGGGATTGGCTATCACCGTGAAGTAGGCTCCAGCTTCTGAGCCATTCTTATATCCCAAACCATATAAGGTCTGATAAGGATAATAATCAGGATCACCATCACTATCCAATATATTATCATTACCTGTTTCACCGTAAGAAGCACGTAATTTCAAGTTATTCACCCATTTCACATCCTTCATAAATGCCTCTTCACTAATTCTCCAGCCTGCTCCGAACGACCAGAAATTCCCCCATCGGTTCTCTTTTGCAAAACGCGAGGAACCATCATGGCGATAAGAAAGTGAAGCGTAGTATTTATGCGCATAATCATAATTGATACGGCCAAAGTAACCTTCCTTTTTATAGGTGTTCGTATAGGAGCTAAGTGAACTGATATTTACGAAATTACCAAATTCATACATGCCCGAAACTGTTTCCTGGGTCTTCATGCCATATAAATACTCATACTTATAAGAATAGTTTTCATGTCCCAAAAGAACGTCAAAGTTATGATTTCCGATAGACTTGCTATAAGTTATCAATTGATTGAAGGTCTGAGTCAGCGTTCGGGTAGACATTTGGTTCAAACGACCCGGTCCGGCAGTGCCATCGCCCACATAAGGATTTTCATAGACTTTACGACGATAATCAATATTATTGATAGAGTAATTGGCTGTAAGGTTCAACCCTTCAACCGGAGTCAAAGTGAGATAAGTATGTCCAGTCTGATTAACACGCACCAGTTCACGTTGATTGAACTCTGTTTCAGCTATCGCATCACGTCCATTATTCGACAAGCGAGTTCCTTCATAATCATAAATATATTCACCCGGATCAGTAGTTGCCTTACCATTAGCATCCAAATAAGCACCGGTTTCCAAATCATGTTTATGAACGGGATATATAGGAGCCATGGTACGAATAAAACGGGTAAGGTTACTATATGAACTTAGGTCATGTTAATAATTGAATTATAGGGAATTAATAAGACTCAAAACATATTGTAACACTTTTACATACCTCACATATTCTCAGACAAAATGAAGTTCCTTGGGGAGAGTTACAATTTACCTTTGTCTACATCAGCACAACGAAATTCGACGAAGCCCATTCCTAAAATACTCCATTTACCCATCCTTACTCCCCAAAGACAAGTACAATATTTATTCTTCTATCAACTCATACTTTCCTTCCGGGAACCAGCGTTCCAATATATTATCCACTTCTGATTCAATCTCAGGAGTCACATAGCGGCACACCTTTTTATAAGCATAAACCAAAGATACCGCTTCATCAATCCAGCCGATAATTGGTAACCGCTTAGCCGAAATCAAATCGATCGGCAATACCAGATACGAAAGTGCCGCCACAATCAACATCTTATCCGAAGAAGGAGTTTCGGGGCTTCGCAATACATAATATAATAGAAGTACAGGACGAGCAGTCGTTCTACCGGTGACCTTTGCGTAATCCGTAATTTTCTCCCACAGGAGTTCATAATCAATCAAGTTTTTTTTCATTTTCATATATGATTTTGTTAAGGGTAATATATCTATTATTCCGGTAAATTTATGAACTTAACTTCGTAGTTAAGCAACTTATGTTCGTGAGTCAAGTTACTTAACTTACTTGCCCCATGAACTTAAGTTCATTCAAATGATTATCTTGTTTATTTTCCGGTACTCATCACTCCGGAATCGTTATCACTATTATTCACCCTCCGTTGACCTGTCTTAAACTTACGGCCAAACGAGAAATTATAAGAAACACTTGCCAAAACATTTGCGAGCTCTCACATAATTCGTTTTTATAAGAAGCATATTTATTCCAGTTCTCAGTCTGTTGTTTATAATTATCCGTAAACGGATTGAAAACCCCACACGCAAATTCTTATGCGTGTAATACATCACCAATACCTGAATATTCTCTCCCCCCGACAAGGTTTCCCCCCAGAAATTATTCCAGTTAGTATTCATCTGCCAGTAAAGAGAGAACTGCTTGTAATTAAAGGATGCTTCAGCATTACAATACCAGTTTGTATAAGTATGAGAATATGTATTACCATGACTCATATAATGGTTTACTCCACCGGTAAACGAGAACTGTAGCATATCCTTAATAGGACCGATACGCAAAGTCAGACGCCCCGATAATTTCTGCCAATCCTTTTGATTGTCCCATGTCTGTACAATCTTGTCACCGTCCTGATACTTCGTCCATAATGGCATTCGGCTGATAATCATACGCTCCCCAAATATTAGAATAAAATATACCTTTCTGCCATTCGTATGTCAACTCTGTGTGATAACGCAAATAGGCTTTCAAGTTCGGATTGCCTCGTCTGATTTGCAACGAATCCACAATCTGTTCTACTGCACTTAAATTCCCCCAATGACGGCGAAGCATTACTGATATCGGATTTCCAACGAACAAATGAATTTCCCGGTAATGTATAATGCAGTACCAAACGGGGATTAAAACTATAATTTCATACGAATCATCACCACTTTGTTTATAATAAGAACGAGTAACGCCTACCCCCAATCTGTAGTCCAATTTTTCACCTTTCCTCTATATTCACCATAAACATATGTATCCCCTTGATTCATATCCGTTTCATAATAATGACCGTTACGGTATGCATTATTGGCGAAAGACTGAGTATGGCGCAAACCGAAACTCAAGGAATTTCCTTTAGAAAATTGCTTCTCATAAACAGCCTCCCCAATCAGAGAATATTTATCTCCCAATACATTATTATTAATATCAGTCAACAACTCATCCTGCAAACTTTCTTGATACAAACGGCGTGATTTTTCCTTATTATAAGTACCGACCACATTGAATACCAAAAGTTGCTTATTTTTCAATCCCTGTTGATAATAAAGATCCAACGAAGGACGAGACCAACTTTCTTTAGTACGGTCTATCATATCCACCTTATCATCAGAATCGGCAACATTAGTCAATACTCCTTGATAATTCCAATGCGGCTGGCTATTACTTCTCAAACGAAAAGTAGCACTGAACAATGAATTTTCGGTCTGCTGCAAATTATAATTCATACTTAAATTATTCATAAACATAGATCCGTGCCCCGGTTCACCTTCTTCTATACGATGTAATGTCGTTCCGTCCGCCAAATGGAATTCCTCTTCATTATCCCGGTACATACCATAGAAATCGCGAGGTCCCATGTAATACGAAACGCCAAACTCCGACTTCTTATGGTTCACTTTTCCAAAAACATTATATTCTCCCCACATGGCATTCATCCCCTGAGACAAATCCACTCCAAAGTTTCCCCCCGTTTCCGGACGGCGGACAATATAATCAAGCACTACCTCAGCATTACCATAACGCAAACCTGGATTGTCATTATACTCTATTCGAATAATGTCTGATGGCTGTAATGCCTTAATCTCTTCAACTTCTGCTTTCGCTCCATTAATACGAAGCTGAAGTTCTCCTCCCCCTAACACTCCTATCTCATTATTCATGGGGTTTATCTGAATACGGGGAAGCATCATCTGTTGCAACAGATTGACTCCATTTGTCGAAACCTTCATTTGCCGTTCAGAAGGAAAAATCAACTTACGATCCGAATGACTGATCTGTCCGGAAGCACTAACTGTTACACCTTCCATAGCCACAGCATCATCTTCCAACAAAATTTCCCCTAAATTTATATTCTGTTTAATTCCGTCTAATACAATGAATTGCGTACGATACCCCACACAGGATAGTGCCAATAAATAATTGCCTGCATAAACCTTATTCAGCAAGAAATCGCCTTTACCATTCGTAGTAGTCCCTCCAACAAAAACCGAATCTGCTGTTTGTAAAACTACATTAACATATTCTGCTGCCTTTTTGCTTGTCGCGTCTTTCACAGTGCCCTTTATAATTATTTGTTGGGCAAAAACTCCTTGTACCATACTGACTACCAGTATAGCTATCATTACTATTTTTCTCATTTTAAATATTATGATTTTATTCTTTTTACAAGATGGCCTGTCCTGCTTAAAAGTTATTGTTTTACTGTTTAGACGCTAGAAGCTGAAAAAGTTGCACTTCCTAAACTTTTGCTTAAAAAAAGGTTATATTTGCAGAAAACCTGTTTCAATAATGAAAAAAATTCTTCTAACATTAGCACTTGCCTTTTGTTGTGCTGCAGGGCAAGGACAAACTACAGCCAAACCGGCAGATGTCAATATTCAAGAGTTAAATACAAAGTGGGCAAAATTCACTCAGTATGCCGAACAAAAGCAAATAAATAAAGCGGTAGAAGAGGGAATACGGATAAGTACGCTCTTTACTCAAAACAGGCAATATAAAGAAGCCTTTGCCACTTGCCGACAAATGGATGCATTGATTTATTATAATGAGCAAGAAAAAAAATCACCCGAATACAAATTACGTTTCATGGTGGGTAAAGAACGCCTGCGTATGTATACGAATCTAAAAAATACAGAACAATGCAAGATACTATTGAAACAACTTCATTCCTATACAGACCAATTAAAATCAGACTCTTTACAAGAAGAGCTTCTAATGACGGAAGCCAATTATTATCAAACTTTCGGTATGACAGACAAAAGCTTGGAATGTTACAACATCTTATTCCAAAAGCGCTCTGCCGGTAAAGACGAAAAGGAATAGACCAATGCTATAAAGACATGTTGGGATATGCCGAACAGAATAATAATGCCCCATTGGCTATTGCAATGAGAAAACTTTATACTTCATGGCAAGATTCCATAAAAGCAGTAAAAACAGCCAATGAACTAAACACACTGCAACAAAAATATGAAACCAGTCAAAAGACTTTGCAGGAAAAAGAAGACAAGATTACCACAAATCTAATTATTATCATTGCACTATGTGTGTTATCCGCCATATTGGCTGCCGGATTATTATTCTTAGCTACCCTGTTATTTAAACATATCCGCCAAGTAAAGAAATTGAAACATAGCCTGCAGACAGCGAATGAAAACAATGAGCAGAAGTCTAAATTTATCGGTAATATCAGCGCCCAAATTGAACCAAGTCTGAATACAATAGATGAAGCAACAAAGGAAACAATATCCACCCCAATATTACATGAAAACATCAAGGCACTGAAAGAACTGATGACAGCTATCCAGACGTATATTTCATTGGAAGAAACACGTGAAGAACATTATCCGCTAAAGGAACTGAACATAAATACATTGTGTGAAAGTATTATGGAAAAAGCGAAAATAAACTTCAAATCCGGAGTAGAAGCAGTGGTAAATGTTCCACGTGTAAATATTAAGACAAATGCAGAAGAATTGGAACGTATATTAAACCATTTATTGAACAATGCGGCAGAATATACGAAAAGTGGTAAGATTTCACTGGAATTCAAAAAACGAAGCGCCCATACACATCAATTCATACTAACTGATACGGGAACGGGAATTCCGGTTGAAGCACGTGAAAAACTGTTCAAGCCATTTGCAGAAATACGCGATTTAACGCAAGGAAACGGACTAGGGTTGCCTACTTGCAGCCTTATCGCTTATAAATTAAATGGTACACTGACTTTGGACACTGATTATAAAAAAGGAACTCGGTTTATACTGGAACTTCATGTATAATAGTGTACATTCTCACATATTAACACGGATTATTCATTTTGACAATCAATAAATTTGATGTAATCCATGTTAATATGTGATGATTCCTGTACCTCTCCGCTAGTGAGATTATAAATAATTAATGAGAAGAAAGAGACAACACATCCAATCCTGAAGGAATTTGGAATACCCTTAATCCAAATTCGGGAAGAACAGCCAACAAATGGTCAAAAACCTCTGCTTGCAAACGTTCGTATGGAATCCAGTCTTTATTGGCTGAGAAGAAATAAAGTTCTATGGGTAATCCTTGCGGCGTAGGTTGTAATTGACGCACCATCAAAATCAATTCTGTATTCACCCGAGGATTATGACGCAAATAATATTCCAGATAGTGACGAAATACATAAAGATTCACCTCCTCCTTTCCTGTCTTTTCAAAGCCTGACATCCAGACTTGTTTTTCAAATTTTTTCATTTGTTCCGGTGTACAGAAACGGACCGTATTCATATCTATATTAATAGAACGTCTCACTCTGCGTCCACCACTTTCCCTCATGCCACGCCAATTCTGAAACGAATCACTGACCAATGCATAAGGTGGGACTGTAGTTATAGTATTATCCCAATTGCGTACCTTTACAGTGGTAAGAGTCACTTCTATTACTGTACCGTCCGCTCCGTATTTCGGCATGGTAATCCAATCTCCCGGACGGAGCATATCATTGGCAGAAAGCTGGACTCCGGCTACCAGCCCCATAATCGTATCTTTGAAAACCAACATCAAGATAGCTGCAGAAGCACCCAATCCGGTAAGAATATTCACAGGATCTTTATCAATCAAGGTACTGATTATAATGATCACCCCTACACAAATCACAATCAGTTTTATCATCTGATATACCCCTTTCAGAGGATGATTCTTTAGTTTCTCATGTTCGCTTGAAATGGTATAGAGAGAAGTCAGAAAAGAACAAATCAACTTCATGGCTACAGCCGTGATATACACCCACATAGCTTCAGAATGAATGTCAAAGTCACAGGTTCATGCGGAAAAGCAAAAGGAAGCAATACATACAATATAATAGGTGGAATAAGATGACACATATTATCTAATACAGCATCATTGAATAAATAATCATCCCAAGTAGCCTGAGTCCTTGCCGTCAGTTTCTTTATAGTAGGAACTACTATTTTTCTACAAAAATAATCTGCCACAAAAGCAATGATCAGAATCCCTGCTATAATGACAATACGCTGGGTAATGCCCCAACTTTCCTGATGCACTCCCATCTGTTTCAATAAATTAGTAAGATCGTTGTTGATTGTATCCATATTTCCATGTGTTTGTCGCAAAGATACACAAATTCACCACAGATAACGCAAATCCATACAGTTTTTAAATCGAGTTGTCCGTATAAATCTGACCAATCTGTGGTGAAACCAAACAATTATTTTTTCTTAGTCAGCCATTTTTCCTGAATATGCTCCATCACTTCATACCAGTTAGGAATATAAATGGTAGCAAAAATTGTATTCACAGCCATACCGAACACCACTGCCGCACCCAGTGCCACACGGCTGCCTGCACCGGCTCCTGTGGCAAACAACAACGGCATCACACCCAGCACGAAGGTAAATGAAGTCATCAGGATAGGACGCAAGCGCACATGCCCTGCCTCGTATGCCGCCTCACGGATAGGATTGCCGGCCTTACGGTAATCACGGGCGAACTCCACAATCAAGATACCATTCTTCGCAGACAAGGCTATCAGCAGAATAATACCGATCTGGGTATAAATACTCACCGGAACCCCCATCACCCAGCAGCCCAACATCGCTCCCAAAATAGCAACCGGAAGCCCCATCACGGCAGCCACCGGACTTGTCCAGCTTTCATACTGTGCCGCCAGTACCAAATAGGCTACCAACAAGGCCATGATTAAAATAATTGTAGTAGTATTACCTGCCTGAGTTTCCTGATAGGCAACAGAGGTCCATTCATATCCAAACTCACCACCTAGCTGATTTTATCAATCAAACTCCCCATACCCTCTATCGCCTGTCCGGAACTACTGCCCGCAGCCGGCGTACAAGTGATGGAAGCAGCCGAATACATATTATACCGGTTTATCTGGTCCATCCCCAGTTTTTGTTCTATCTGCGTAAAACTACTGAAAGGCACCATCTCTCCACTTCGAATTGACCACACTCAGTTTTAACACATCATCAATCACTTTTTGGGCTTGTTCGCCAGCCTCCAATTTCACTTGGTAGATACGGCCGAATTCCACAAAATCATTTACATAAGCCTGCCCCATGTAATACCCTAATGTAGAAAAGACCTGATTCAACTGCAAACCCATCAACTGAACTTTATCCCGGTCTATATTCAAAAAATATTGAGGTACATCCGCTTGATACATACTGCTCATGGAAGCGACAGCCGGCTCATTATGATAATTAGCCAATAGAGCCTCAACCGCCTTTTGCAGTTCTTCCGGACCCAAAGACTTACGATCCTCCAGTTCGAGTTGTAAACCACCCGTATTGCCCATACCTGGAATAGCAGGAGGAATAATACCAAAGACTTGGGCTTCCTGTATCATGGCATATGCCTGTCCGTTAAAACGATTGACCACCGCTTGAGCGGTATGCTCTTTACCCGCACGCTCTTTCCAATTCTTCAGCACCACAAAATAGGTAGCCGCATTAGGCAACTGACCACCTCCCATGATACTGAATCCGTTTACGCCCAAATAAGTCTTCACTTCGGGATACTCTGACAAAATAGCATCAATCTGCTTACCCACCATCTGTGTACGCTCTAAAGAAGAAGCTGCCGGAAGCTGAATGGCAATCATAAAATATCCGTCATCTTCTTCAGGAATAAAGGTGCTGGGCCATTTTACAAACATCAGAATAGCAATGACTGAGATTACGATATAAGAACCGATAGCAATGACCGGCCGTGCCAACAACCATTTTACCGAAGCGTCATAAACCCGCTGCATCCAGTCATTCATCTTGTCAAACCAGAGGAACAAACGCGCTTTATGCGTCGGGGTGGGACGGAGCAACAGAGCGCAGACTGCCGGAGTCAAGGTCAATGAGTTGAAACCACTTATCACTGTAGAAGCCGCGATGGTCAAAGCAAACTGTTTATAAAGCTGCCCGGAAATACCGCTAATCAGCGTAGTAGGAATAAATACGGCAAGCAGTACCAGCACCACTCCGACAATAGGTCCGGTAATCTCCCCCATAGCCTGCTCGGTAGCGGCACGGGCGTCCAGCTTCCCTTCATCCAGAATACGGGTGGCATTTTCAGTCACCACTATGGCATCATCCACTACAATAGCTATAGCCAATATCAAGCCGAACAGTGTCAATGTATTGATGGAAAAGCCTAAAGCAGCCATTACCGCCAATGTTCCGATAAGGGACACAGGGATAGTAAGACAGGGGATAAGAACCGCCCGCCAGCTTTGCAGGAAAAAAAAGATAACCAGCACCACCAGAATAATCGCTTCCACAAAGGTCTTCATCACTTCATCAATGGAGTCGTGTACCACATCGGTAGTATCCAACGTCACATTGTATTTCACCCCGGCCGGAAATGTTTCAGCCAGTTCCGCCATACGGGCACGGACGTGTTTAGAAACATCCAGCGAATTACTTCCCGGCAACTGGTAAACAGCAATAGCAGCCGTAGGTTGCCCTTTCAAGCGGGAAACAACTCCATACCCGGCACTGCCCAACTCAATTTTTGCAACATCTTTCAGACGGAGCACTTTTCCCTGGTCTTCCACTCTCAATATGATGTCGCCGAACTCTTCGGGAGTAGAAAGACGTCCTTTCTACATTCAGCGTATATTGAAAATCATTATCGGCCGAACTGCCGATGGGTTGTCCCACATAACCGGCAGACACTTCCATATTCTGACTTTGAATGGCAGCATAAACCTGCTGCGGGTAATATTGCGGATACGCATGGTTTCAGGATTCAGCCATACGCGCATGGAATAATCACCGGCTCCCATGACATCCACCGCTCCTACCCCTGGTACACGTGTCAACTGGTCTACCAGATTCAAATTGGCATAATTGGTCAGATAAAGGCCATCATAAATACTGTCACCACTCAGTGTAAGCATCATCACAATATTGGATGACTGCTTCTGCACCGTCACTCCCTGTACCTTCACAGCTTCGGGTAAAGAATTCAATGCTACACTGACACGGTTTTGTACCATCACAGTTGCCATATCGATATCCGTTCCCACTTCGAAAGTCACTGTCAGCGAATAAGCGCCTGATGCAGAGGAATTGGAACTCATATACAACATTCCGTCCACACCGTTTACCTGCTGTTCAATGGGGATACCGACAGTTTGAGCTACAGTTTCAGCATTGGCACCCGGATATACCGCACTGACTTGCACGGTAGGAGGCGTAATATCGGGATATTGCGCCACGGGCAATATATTCAGGGTTACAAGTCCGGCCACCACGAATAACAAAGCCAGCACCGTGGCAAATATAGGCCGTTCTATGAAAAATTTTGAAAACATAAGGCTATTGAAGTTTATTGGTTTGTTCTATCGGTTTAATTTTCATGCCTTGACGCACTTTCAACAATGCCTTGGTGACATAACGTTCGGAAGGTGACAAGCCACTTTTTACAACACGCATATTATGATCCGCCAACTGCCCGACTTCAATATGCCGATAATTCACTATATCACTGTCATTCACTACATACAAATATTTACCCAACTGGTCTGTTCCGATAGAAGCATCATTAACCAACACTGCATTCCGCGCTTCACCGTATGGTAAGGTGACACTGACAAATAATCCGGGACGAAGCATCCCGTCAGGGTTATCCAATTCCGCACGCAAACGGAGAGTACCTGTAGTTAATGTCACATTGGGAGAAAGATAATCCAGTTTCGCTTTCCATGACTGTGCCCCGTCAGTTCCCAAACGCAAGGTTACAAAATGAGTTTCCGCAGGAATCTTGCTGGCAGCCTCCTGGGCCAGCTCGTATGTCAGATATTGGTTATCTGCAATATTAAAATAGGAATACATACGGTTATCCTTATAAACAGTAGCCAATTTAACCGGTTGCAAAGCACCACCAATATACGCCCCGACAGAATAAGCCGAAACATCAACCACTCCGTCACAAGGAGCCTTGACATAGCAATAACTCAAGTTGGTACGCGCAGTTTTCAAAGCTGCTTCAGCATTACTTACGGCAGCCTCACAAGCCGCCACATGACTTTCCGCCTGTAAATATTGTATACGGCTCACCGCATCACTTTTTATCGCTTCTTTCATACGTTGATAACTACTGACAGCATATTCAAGATTGGCTTTAGCCGTTTTTAATTCAGCTTCCGCTTGTTTCACTGAATTTTCATAAAGTGTCGGTTCTATAACGAACAATACCTGTCCCTGACGTACCCGGGAACCAGGTGCAAAATTCTTGGATTGTAAAGTTCCATTTACTCGTCCCACCAAATCTACAGTAGATTCCGCTTCCAGATAACCGGGATAATCTTTGGTCAGCGTCACATTTTCCACCAAAGGTTTCGCAACATCTACAGGCAATGCCTGCATTTCTGTCTGAGAAGGTTTATTTTTATCGCAGGCGGTCAACACACATACCGTCCATGCGAAAGCTATCATTATTTTTTTCATATCTTGGGTTAGGTTTTTATTATTTCTATAGTTCAACAGCTTTTCCGTCGCAGCCTACCAGCCTCCTCCCAATGCCTGATACATCTGGATCAGACAAAGCAATGAATATCCCTGTGCCTGCACCAATGAATTCTCGTATGACAGTAACGAACGCTGTGCATCCAATACATTTTGGAAAGGGCTCAGCCCCTGTTTGTATAAGTCCAATGAAAGTTTAAATGCCTCTTTCCCCTGATTCAACATCTCACGACATGCTACAATCTGTTTGATGGAATTCTTATAACTACTCATGGCATTATCCACCTCCTGCACCGCTGTAAGAACCGTAGTATTGAACTGATTGATTGTTTCATCCAGTTGTGCACGCTGCAAGCGTACATTATTCGCACGCTGGCCACCATTAAAAATCGTCCAGCTCATAGAGGGAGCGATACTCCATGTCATACTGCTACGTCTAGTAAAATCTTTCATATCATGTGAAGCATAGCCGAAGGAACCGTTCAGAAAAAATGAGGGAAGCCAATCGGTCTTGAAGCTCCCAACAAGGCTGCTTGTGCATTGACTTGACGTTCGGCAACCCGTACATCGGGACGTCGTAAAAGTAATTGTCCGGGAAGACCGACCCCTACCGGCTCTATATAATCGGGTAACGGTTTTCCCGTTTCCAGTGCAGCCGTCACATCCTGAGGATAAAGCCCGAGCAATACAGCCAACGCATTCATATATTGAATAATACCGGATTCTGTAGCAGGAATAGAAGCCAATGTACTATAATAAACCGATTTAGCCTGAGCCACATCCAGTTTGGAAGCCAGTCCGGTATTATAACGCACTTCAGTTATATCCACCACCGCCTTTTGAGATAAAGCATTGCGCTGTAACACACTGAGTTCCTGTTGGGTCTCACGCAAATTAAAATAGGCTGACGCCACTTCTGCACAAAGACTTACCATCGTCGCATTGTACTCTTCACGACTTGCCGCAAAATTTTCTTTCTGCGCTTTCACCCGTTGGCGGATGGAACCGAACACATCCACCTGCCAGCTCATATTAACCGTTGCATCATAATACCCTACTCTGGATTGAGGCTGTCCCGTACCGGTATTGCCACTAGTCTGTTGGCGGTTCCACCCGGCATCCAATGACAAAGCCGGATAATAGCCTCCTCTGGCTATCCTCAGATTCGCTTTCGCCATATCTATACGATTCAAGGCTGTAAGGACAGACGGATTCTGCCTGACAGCCACATGAATCAATGAATCCAGTGTGGCATCCTGAAATACAGTCCACCAATGGTCATCCACCGGAAGCAGTTGTTGAAACATCGCATCCTCTTCTTGCCAATGTTCCGGCAAGGGTACATTCAATAATTTTTCGGCCCGCTGCTGGGCATTCAGTGCCAAAGGAATGATTAAAAGGAGCCATACTCCCCATCTACGTATTTTCCTCATAAGTTTATCACATTAAAAAACATTAGGAAAACACATGAAACAACGTTTTGTTTAACCCTTTGACTTTCAAAAACAAGACAGCCTCTCCTTCTGAGAAGAAAAGGTGCACCATACAATATGAAAAAGAAGTTATTTCCCAAACATATTATTTATTAATGACATAGAACCGGTCAGCATACTTCCCAAGACATCCTGGTTGAATGCAATGGAATAGTTTCCGGGAGATAACTGTATATCCATTTGTACGATACCGTTTTTGCCGATTTTCTTCAATTCTTTAGCCTTTATATTATAATAGGCAAAACGGCGGAAACTTTGATACACATCACTCATCTCCACATCTACATGCTGCAATACAGAAGCGCCGCCTGCTACCGTAGGCAGCTCTAATGCCTTTCCATTATCCAACGTCAGGACACACTTACTGTCATTAGAATTTCCACCTCATGCCCCGACCCGATAGTAACAGCCAGCGAATAACGTATGGTACTTTTATACTGAAATCCAGCGAGTGCCACATATACGTCCATATTATTGGAAACAGATTCATACCCTCGCATACCACTGTACGCACTCCGGTCTGGTTGGTTTCATCATAAATTACCTTTTGTGCCATAGCTCCTATAACCAAAAAGCAAAAAGGCGAATAAAAACAATACTTTCTTCATAATTCCTTTTCATTTATTTTAAATCATAACAAACAAAACGCTATAAATATCCATTAATTGTGCCGAAAGTTACAAAACAGCAAAACCATTGCGCAAACAGCATAACTTTGTGCATATTTTCTCCTCATATCCTTTTGTTGCTCAAATTGTTTAAGTAAATTTGTCGCCAGAATATTACTAATACCAAATATATTAAAGTATATGAGTTTAAAATTGTAGTACTGGCAAAACAAGTTCCCGACACGCAATGTGGGGAAAGATGCCATGAACGCTGACGGTACTATCAACCGTGCGGCACTTCCGGCCATCTTCAATCCGGAAGACCTGAACGCCTTGGAACAGGCACTCAGACTGAAAGACACACATCCCGGTTCTACGGTAACTATCCTGACCATGGGTCCCGGACGCGCCGAAATCATTCGTGAAGGATTATACAGAGGAGCAGACAATGGATATTTATTGACCGACCGTGCTTTTGCCGGTGCTGACACGTTGGCCACTTCATACGCCATCGCTACGGCTATCCGCAAAATAGGCGAATGTGACCTGATTATCGGTGGCCGTCAGGCTATCGACGGTGATACCGCACAGGTAGGTCCGCAGGTAGCAGAAAAGCTGGGATTAAGCCAGATTACTTACACCGAAGAAATTCTAAACGTGGACGAAACTGCCCGCCGCATCACCGTAAAACGCCACATTGACGGAGGGGTAGAAACTGTGGAAGGTCCTCTGCCTATTGTACTGACTGTGAACGGAAGTGCGTCCTGCCGTCCGCGCAATGCCAAATTGTTACAGAAATACAAACGCTCTCGGCGCACAGGAAAAACCATCACTAAAGACGGTTCTGAACTGCCTTACGCTGAACTATATGAGAAATTCCCTTACCTGAATATCACTGAATGGAGTGGCCGATGTAGAAGGAGACACCAAGCAGTGCGGTCTGTCAGGCTCTCCCACCAAAGTGAAGAAGATTGAAAACATCGTCTTCCGGGCAAAAGAAAGCAAGACCATGACAGGAAGCGACCGGGATGTGGAAGGATTGATTGTCGAACTGTTAGCTAACCATACAATAGGATAACGATTATGAATAATGTATTTGTATATTGCGAGATTGAAGGCACAACAGTGGCCGATGTGAGTCTCGAACTTTTAACCAAAGGTCGTAAATTAGCTAATCAGTTAGGCTGCCAGCTTGAGGCAATCGCTGCCGGAACCGGCCTTGCAGGAATTGAAAAACAAGTATTGCCCTACGGAGTGACAAACTTCATGTATTCGATGCCCGGGTCTGTTCCCTTACACTTCACTGCCCACTTCCATTTTGGTGAATCTGTTCAAAGAGGAAAAACCACAAATCTGTCTGATGGGCGCTACTGTTATCGGCCGCGATCTGGGACCGCGTGTATCTTCCGCATTGACCAGCGGACTGACTGCCGACTGTACCCAGTTGGAAATCGGTACCCACGAAGACAAGAAGAACGGCATCACCTATGAAAATCTGTTGTATCAGATTCGTCCCGCCTTCGGTGGTAACATCGTTGCAACCATTGTCAACCCCGAGCACCGCCCACAGATGGCGACCGTTCGTGAGGGAGTGATGAAGAAAGAGATTCTGGATGAAAATTATAAGGGTGAAGTGGTGAACCACGACGTTGCCAAGTTTGTTCCTGAAACAGACTATGTAGTCAAAGTCATTGACCGTCACGTAGAAAAAGCCAAACATAACCTGAAAGGCGCACCTATCGTGATTGCCGGAGGCTATGGCATGGGATCTAAAGAAGGTTTTGACAAATTGTTCGAACTGGCCAAAGAACTTCACGCCGAAGTAGGTGCCAGCCGTGCGCTGTCGATGCAGGTTATGCAGACCATGACCGCCAGATTGGCCAGACGGGTGTAACCGTCCGTCCCAAACTGTATATTGCTTGCGGTATCTCCGGACAAATCCAGCACATCGCAGGTATGCAGGATGCAGGTATCATCATCTCTGTAAACAGTGACCCGAACGCCCGATCAACACCATTGCCGATTATGTGATTAACGGCACTGTGGAAGAAGTCGTTCGAAATTGATTAAGTATTATAAAAGAATTCAAAGTAGTCAGTAGTAGTCATAAGTAGTCAAAGTAGAAAAAAATGAAAAGTCAATCCTTTGAACAACTGATTGTTTGGCAAAAGGCACATTCGTATGTATTGGCCATTTACAAAATAACCAAGCAATATCCCAAAGAGGAATTATTCTGCTTGGTTAACCAGATGCGCCGTGCAGCAGCCTCTATCACTGCAAATATAGCGGAAGGATATGCTAAAATCAGCTCAAAGGACAAACTGCGTTTCTATAACATTTCACAAGGTTCGTTGGAAGAAACACGCAATTTCATTATCCTGTCGAAAGATTTAGGATACATCACATTGCAAGACAAAGAACAATTAGGCATACAAGCGGCCGAAATCAGCCGCCTGCTAAACGCCTACTGCATAGCCTTGTTGAAAAATGTATCGCCACCCACTACTTAACTACCCTTAGCTACTATTAACCACTCTAACTACTAAAATTTATGGCAAACTTTTATACCGATATACCGGAACTCAAGTATCACTTGAACAATCCGATGATGGAGCGCATCTGCCAACTGAAAGAGCGCGACTATAGAGATAAAGACGAGTTCGACTATGCACCGTTATGCCGATGCCATGGACTCTTACGATAAAATTCTGGAAATCACAGGTGAGATTACAGGTGAAACCATCGCTCCCAATGCCGAAGGTGGACGAAGAAGGTCCTCACTGCGGAAACGGACGTGTGGAATATGCTTCAGGAACCAAACAAAACCTGGATGCGATGGTCAAAGCCGGACTGAACGGCATGACCATGCCCCGTCGTTTCGGTGGCTTGAACTTCCCCATCACCCACCCATGTGCGCGGAAATTGTTGCCGCCGCCGATGCAGGTTTCGGAAACATCTGGTCTTTGCAAGACTGTATCGAAACGCTGTATGAATTCGGTAACGAAGACCAGCACAGCCGTTTCATTCCCCGTATTTGTGCAGGTGAAACCATGTCTATGGACTTGACCGAACCCGATGCCGGTTCCGACCTTCAGTCGGTAATGCTGAAAGCTACTTTCGATGAAGCCAACAACTGCTGGCGTCTGAACGGTGTGAAACGTTTCATCACTAACGGTGACGCTAATCTTCACCTGGTATTGGCACGTAGCGAAGAAGGAACCAAAGACGGACGTGGTTTGTCTATGTTCATCTATGACAAAAACGAAGGAGGTGTAGATGTACGCCGCATCGAAAATAAATTAGGTATCCACGGCTCTCCTACCTGCGAACTGGTTTACAAGAACGCGAAAGCCGAACTTTGCGGTGACCGTAAGCTCGGTTTGATAAAATACGTTATGGCATTGATGAATGGTGCGCGTCTGGGTATCGCTGCCCAGTCAGTAGGTTTGTCACAAGCTGCTTACAACGAAGGATTGGCATACGCCAAAGGTAAGCAGTTTGGAAAAGCCATCATCGATTTCCGGCAGTATATGACATGCTGTCTATCATGAAAGCTGGATGCAGGCCGTGCATTGCTTTACCAGACTTCACGCTATGTGGATATTTACAAAGCATTGGATGATATTGCCCGCGAACGCAAACTGACTCCTGAAGAACGTCAGGAACAAAAAGTCTACGCCAAGCTAGCAGACAGTTTTACTCCGCTTTCCAAGGGTATGAACTCTGAATATGCCAACCAGAATGCATACGATTGTATCCAGATTCACGGTGGTTCAGGTTTCATGATGGAATATGCTTGCCAGCGTATCTATCGCGATGCACGCATCACCAGCATTTACGAAGGAACGACCCAGTTGCAGACTGTAGCCGCTATCCGTTATGTAACCAACGGTTCTTATATCGCAACCTTGCGTAATTATGAAGCTATTCCTTGCAGTGAAGATATGCAACCGCTGACGGACCGCGTGAAATGAAATGGCACAATTTGACGCATGCACCAATGCGGTAAAAGGCCAGAATCAAGTTACTTGATTTCGTTGCACGCCGTCTTTATGAAATGGCCGTATGTATCATGTCACATCTTCTTATCCAAGATGCGACAAAAGCACCTGAATTGTTCGCCAAGTCGGCCCATGTATATGTAAACTATGCAGAAGCTGAAATAGAAAAGCATTTCAATTTCATCCGTAAATTCAAAGCAGATGATTTAGCTGACTATCGTTTGTAAACTTCATTCCATTCTATAAAACGACGTTCTATTCTTCACGGAGTAGAACGTCGTTTATAGTATAAGATTTACTTTTAAACACATACTGATGCAAAATCAAAAACGCCCGTTTCACAACGAGCGTTTTCCTTATAAACAAAGCCTCAGCCGACCTTATTTACTAACAAACTTATTATTAACGTATTTATAAACTGCCTCTTCATATCCTTCCTACAACTATATCAATCCCTCTATCCAGACAAACTAATAATCCGTCTACCTTTCTACTACCCGATCTTGATTCTCAAACTTTTTCTTTTTCCAAAAGTAAAATTAAAGCTTTATCATCATTGGAACAAGAGTTATCGACCAATCTCCTTATTTCATCTATTAACACCCGTTTTTGTTCCTTATCACACTATTTCGAACTTTTCTTTCCACCTACTGTTATGAGAGAAACTTATTAAAAACCTTGACTTATGAAAGAATTAGAATTAACCAGTAACGCCGCTTTGACGGATGCGGTATATGAAACCGCCCTGAACGGCTCATTTCTTGAAGTTAAACTTGTAGCAGGTTCCGTGGGCGATGACGAACCTAGAGGAATGCAACCGGAATATGAATGTTATCACATCAGCTATCCGGACAAAAAAGACACAATTTTGTTCGAGCAACCTGGATGCTGCCGATGACAAAGTAACCGTATATGATTTGGGAAATCAAATCCATAGAAGGCTGTTGCCACAAGACACTGACAAAAGGCGAAAGCCGCACAGCCACAGCACGTAAAGTAGTTGCTCATGGTCCTATGTGGATTTATGTGGCTATTGCTGTCGGGATGGATAAAGCAGGCACCGAATCACCTTTTATGATCGTCCAAGGAGCAGGCACTTACGGTTCTGAAGATACGACCGAGAACGAAATGATAGGTTATGCTAACGGACGTATTCATGAAATGACAGCTTTGCTTGTCCGCCGTGCGCGTTTGGAAAAACTGCATCTGGCAAGCATACGCGCAGGCTACAAATATTTATTCGTAGAACCGGGAAGAATAGGAAGGCTAAAGTCAAAGAAGGACCTTGTCTTCACTGATAACCATCATTTTAAAAGCCTGTTGCCTTCTTTCAACAACATCTAATAAATTATTCTAACGCATCTACCGGCAAATCAGACTCTTTACGATACCCCGATGAAGTAAATACAGCTATCAGCTCCCCCTGTCCGTCTGTTATCTTTACTTCAACAAAAGGAATACGATGATGATTAAATACTTCAACAGCCTCAGCATACACGTAACCCAGCAGGACGGAGAAAAGTAATATTGGCATTCACAGAAAGTGTAAGTTTCTTACGGCTGTTCGCTACAGCTGCAAAAGCCAGATCGGCCAATGTAAACAAGGCGCCGCCTTGACATACTCCTCCACCATTCAGATGCCGGTCGGTCACCTCCATACGCACGGGCATACCCGGCTTTATCTCAAGAGTTCCACTCCCGCACAAGTAGCAAAACGATCCGCTTTCAAAAATTCTTTTAATGTTGCCATATCACAATTTATATGAATAAGAAAGTCTTAATGAATAATCACCATGGTAGCCCGAAACCATATTCACGGAACGAAGCATCCTGACTTTCATAGTTTTATATTTATATTTTAACTCAGGATAGCTTTGCGTAACACACCATCCCCCTACCATGAATAAAGACAATCTTCTGTCCCTTCTTGTTCTTGCATTCTTCCAAAGTCTTACGAAAAACGTCCAATTGATAATTCAATATCTCGCTGTTGCTCATACCGGCAGTCGTATCCAGTAACTCATGAGCATGGAGATCAACCTCCATGATATCGTTCTTCACCTTTTCTGCTGGGGCTGCTTCGCTACCTGCGGTTCCGGCACTTTTTTGCAATAATCTTTTATATCATCTGCCGAAACAAACACCTGTTTTACCGGAACATCATTTTCACTATATCGTAAATGAAGTGACGGCTCCTCAAAGAAATACTCTCACGGAAAGTATGCAATTTATAAAACTTCACTGTATCTATGCGCAATTCCACAGACACGGCAGGCTTGAACAGAAACTCTTGTTATCCTTAAAAGCGATAAGCTGCGGCACCCGTTCCAATTCATTCAAAACGCTTTTCTCGAACTCCTCGATATAAAACTTCGTATTCGGTTCCACCATGCCATGCGCACCCGCCAGTTACTACCTTCGGCTGTAAGATAAAAGTAAAGTATAAGGTGAAATTGCTGTCGTTGATAAGATATGCATCAAATGCCGTTGCAGAAATAGCTTTGAGATCCTGTGGCACAAAGCCAGCATCACATTCAGAATATCCCCTCCTTTCGCTCGGCCGGGCGATAAGTGACAGGACGTTCATCCTCCTCTTCATCCGGACGCACCTTGACTGACGCTCCTTTGCCTTTGCACCGGCAACCTCCTGTTTAGGAGCCGGAGACAGGGTTTACGCTTCAT
>SCPP01000556.1_pt1 | contig 27325 bp, 45 predicted proteins | sample 6106811 | NCBI WGS metagenome assembly SCPP01 (sample SAMN10720449, study PRJNA508395) | human gut metagenome | isolation source: Participant 2 stool, 15 month | host: Homo sapiens | collected 2018
TACAACATTTTCATCAAGAAACAGCCTGAATTCAGATGTGGTGTATGATTACCTTATCATGGATGAGGCGTCACAGGTAGATATTGCAACTGGTGCGTTGGCATTGTCATGTGCAAAGAATGTTGTTATTGTGGGGGATACCAAGCAACTTCCCAATGTTGTTACAGATGATATAAAAGCCAAAGCAAAATCTATATTTGACAGTTTTAATGTGAGTGAAGGATATCAGTATATAAACAGTTTTCTACAATCCATTTTGGATGTTATGCCAAATGTAACACAAACATTGTTGCGGGAACATTATAGGTGTCACCCCAAAATAATCAATTTCTGTAACCAGAAATTCTATCGTGGTGAATTGATTATTATGACAACGGATAAGGGTGAAGAGGATGTTTTATCGGTAGTAAAAACGGTAGTGGGAAATCATGAGCGTAACCATTATAGCCAGCGCCAGATAGATGTCATTAAAAATGAGATTATACCAAAATATGTTTTAAATCCGGAAGAAACCGGAATTATTGCACCGTACAAAAATCAGGTAGAAGCATTAAGCAAGGAGATAACAGATATTGATGCTGCTACAGTGCATAAGTTCCAGGGCAAGGAGAAAGAGAATATTATTATTTCTACCGTGGATGATGAAATATCTGATTTTGCAGATGATCCATATTTAATCAATGTTGCTGTATCAAGAGCCAAAAAGAAATTGATGTTGGTTGTAACTGGAAATGAGCAATCAAAAGAGCACAATATAACAGATTTGATTGATTACATTCAGTATAATAATTTTGAGGTTACTGAAAGCAAGATTTATTCGATTTTTGATTACCTTTACAAGCAGTATACTGAGGAAAGAAGGGTATACTTGCAGAAGCACAAAAAAGTATCAGAATATGATTCGGAAAATCTGATGTATTCATTGATAGAGGACATTATCTTCGCTAACAAGTATTCAAGCTTGGATGTTGTTTGTCATTTTCCGTTGAATATGTTGATTAAGAATCCAGAACTATTAAATGAGCAGGAATGTCAATATGCAATGAATCCAGCAACACATTTAGATTTTCTGATTTATAACAGAATTGGTAAAAAGCCTGTGTTGGCGATTGAGGTTGACGGATATGAATACCATAAGGAGGATACCGTTCAGGCTTCAAGAGATTTGTTGAAAAATCATATAATGGAGCTGTACGAAATTCCATTACTGAGATTTATGACTAATGGTAGTGGCGAGAAAGAAAAGATTATCGAGATGTTGGATAAGTTGGTTGGGTAACGAAAGGAAAGCTGCGTATGGAGATTATAAGAAGGGACGAGTTACAGGAACTTTTAGATGTTGTCAGGATGAAACCATATGGCAAAATCTTGATAACAGGTGCGGCAGGAAGTGGTAAAACTTTTGTTAAATATAATTGGAAAGATATTAGAGGAACAAGGAAGAAAAATCTGGTATGAAACGATGGTTTTTTCACAGATGGGAAATAAAATATGGAAACATTCATCTGATTTTACAGATGTTGTTTGTTTAGTGGATGGTTTGGACGAAATATATAGATATAAACAACAAATGGTAGAGAACATTAAAAATGCTAGAGGGTGTTATATATGCACTGCTAGAGAAAATAAGTTTGATATAAATTTTGATTATGAAATAAGGTTAAAGCCATTAACAGATAAACAGATATTATTGTTTATTAGTGATTATCTTGGTGCCCGTATCTCGAGTGACAGTATTGTAGAAGGTATTTTTAAAGAACTTGATAACAAAATTTAACGCCTAGAACGATAGCTGAAAAGCTTCATACACAAAACTAAAAGGGCGAGGGGCTTAACGAATATTTTCTTAATTTTGAAAAGGATATACATCAAATATATACATATAAAGGTGGTGTATCTCTACAACATCCAGAGATAGTTGTTCCAGAACGAAAAATTATTAGAGTACCAGACGAAATAAAAAATGATATAAAGGTAGTAACGCATTCGCTTGTGGATAAAGTTGCATTAAGACCAGAAATACTTCAAGAAATTACTCCTAGACAGCTTTGAGGAACTGGTTTGTGGAATTGTTTGAAAGAAAAGGATATAATGTACAACTTACAAAACAAACAAGAGATGGTGGTAAGGATTTGATTGTTCTTAATAATTCAGTGTTAGGCGATTTGGTGATTTATGCTGAATGTAAAAAGAAAGCGCCTAGGCATCCTGTGAATGTTGGACTTGTTAGACAATTATATGGAACTGTTGAAGCGGACAGGGTTACAGCAGGAATAATGGTAACTAACTCATATTTCTTAAAGGATGCTCGTAGATTTCAACAGACGATAAAAAGTAGAATGAATTTAATAGACTATTCAGAGTTAATGAAACAGATAATGGATTGCAGATAGGAAATTGATAATTATTGAAGGTGAATGGAGACATTGTTATGGCAGTATCATACAATAAATTATGGAAATTATTAGTAGATAAAAAAATGAGCAAATCTGATTTGCGTAAAAAGGCAGAAATTGCTCCTAACACAATGACAAAGCTTCGCCGTGATGACGAGGTGAGTCTAACAATTCTTAGCAAAATCTGCAAAACCTTACATGCAGACTTTGGGGATATTGTGGAGTATGTGCCAGATGCAGAAATATGGGATTTGTATAATGAGAACCGAGAGCTTCTGGGAAAAGACCATATCAGAGGAGAACAGTTACCAATAGACGGATAACATCTGGTGGTGCATGTGTGGATTCGTAATTCTAAGGGACAGTACCTTATCTCGCAGCGTTCCGCAAATAGGCCAACATACCCTTTGATGTGGGAAGTGTGGATGGTTCTGTAGTAAAAGGAGAGGACAGTCTGCAAGGAGCGCTTAGAGAAGCCAAAGAAGAGATTGGAATAGATTTATTGCCAGAAAAAGGTCAAGTTGTTTTGTCAGACATTAAGAAAATCGAGTTTGGAAAAGTGGCTAATAAAATTGTTGATGTTTGGTTGTTTGAGTATGATGGAGAAGTTGATTTAGGAAATGCCACAACAGACGAAGTGGCACAGGTTGCATGGATGAATCGGGAACAAATAAAAGAATTGTTTGATGTAAATATGTTTGTAGATACATTGGAGTATTTCTTTACGGAAGTGGACAAGCAGTAATTTGGAAAGTTGGTGCATATATGAAGGAAAAAGAACATCAATCCATAGAGTGGAAGGAATCATGGCAGGATGAGTATTTAAAATGGATTTGTGGATATGCCAATGCCTACGGTGGAACAATATACATAGGTACGGATGACAATGGTAATGTTGTAGGTATTGATAATGCAAGAGATTTATTAGAGCGAATTCTAATAAAATTACGGACACAATGGGAATCATTGCAGATGTGAATTTGTTATATAAAGGCGAACTTGAGTATTTGCAGATAATTGTTGATAAATATCCATCTTTAATAAGTTTTCGTGGAAAATATTATTATCGTTCCGGAAGTACCATGCGTGAGATTACTGGAAAGGAATTGGAAAGAGCTTTGTTAAAAACGCAGGGAAGAACATGGGATGGTGTGCCTCTACCAAAACTGACAGTATCTGATTTAAAGCAGGATGCAATACAGCTATTCAAAGATAAGGCAGTGAAAGAGGAAGGCTTACGAAGGAAGAAGTCAGTGTGGAAGATACTATCTTGATGGATAACCTGCACCTAATTGATGAAGATGGATATTTTATAAGAGCAGCAATGCTTGCGTTTTATAAGGATCCAGAGAAGTGGGTAACAGGTTCTTATATCAAAATCGGTTATTTTGGAAAATCGGATTCGGATTTGGTGTATCAGGATGAGGTGCACGGGCCTTTGATAGAGCAGGTAGATAAGACTGTAGATTTGGTATACACGAAATATATGAAGGCATTGATTGATTATGAGGGTGTCCAGAGAATTGAGCAATTTATGTTCCACAAGGACGCATTCCGTGAGATTTTGTTGAATGCCATTGTTCATAAGGATTACAGCGGTTGCAATCAATTCAGATTAGCGTTTACGAGGACAAGATATATATTTGGAATGATGGAGAGATGCCTCCAAATCTGGATTCTACTGACAAGTTGTTTATGAAGCATTCATCAAAGCCTTATAATCCGAAATTGGCTAATATCTTTTTCAAAAGCGGTATGATTGAAGCTTGGGGAAGAGGATTTGAGAAGATTAGGGAAGCCTGTGCGTTGTATGATGGACCATTGCCGGAATACGAGATTAATGAGGCTGGAATTATGGTTCTTTGCAAGGCTTGTGATAGGTATTTGAGGTTATTGAGAGATGATGGTCAGCATCCTGACCATCATCCTAACCAAAATGGTCAGGATGTGAATAAGCTGATTATCGATTTTTGTAAAGACCCGAAGTCGGTCCAAGAAATAATGGATGAATTTGATTTTGATAGCAGGACAAGCTTTAGAAGAAAGTATTTAACTCCTATGCTGAAAAATAGTGTGTTAAAGATGACTATACCGGAAAAGCCATCAAGTAAAAATCAGAAATACTTTTCGTAAGAAAATAAGCTAACCACATCTTAACCAATGTGGTTAGGATAAGAATACAAGAATTAAGAGAAGAAGGTAATTGACGAATGGATCTAATGGCGGCAATTGGATTGCTTAGCTCTATTGTTACTTTAGAAGAGGCAGGAAGAAGCTGGGTATTAATTGTAAAAGACAAGTTAAAAAGAAAAGAGATTGATATCAATAATTGGGATTCAGATGATCCTTTAGTTCAGACTTGCCTTGATAGATTTAAACTGATATGGGGATAAATATAAGAATCATATTTTTCAGAGGAAGAAATACAAGAAATCATTCGGGGCTTTTGAGCAGAATAGAGAGCTGCGTATAGGGAATGAGGAAAAGAAGCAAATGACTCAGATTATTGAGGATATTTTATACGCATATAATGAGTATACGAAGTCCCTTATGTCAAGCGGTGAAAGAACACTACATAACACGCTATCATCGGATTTTTCCAAGATAATGGATAAGCTGGGGGTGATAGAAGAACAACCTCATAAGGAAAACATTAAAATTTTTGCGTGCGATTGAAATAAGTAAAGAAATTGAACTTGAAAATATTGAAGAGCTTATTAACGGTAAATATGAAATTGACAGGTCAGAAATTATTGAAACGATACAGGCAGGACGAGAAAAATTAGTATCGATACAGGGAAATGCTGGTTCTGGTAAATCAGTTGTATGCAAAAAACTGTTAAAGGGAAAAGAATACGTATTAGTCACGCGAGCAGAGAATTTGTCCACAGGAAAGAAAGTAAACGAATTGTGGGATTGTGATGTAGAGGATGCAATCCTGTGGTTAGAAAATAAACCGCTGTATATATTTATTGATGCTATCGAATTTATTGCAGATTGTGGTGACAATGCATTTACGTTGTTGCAGGAGATATATAGGCTTGCAGATAAATACAGCAATGTATATATTATTACTTCGTGTAGAACTACTGATAGTTCTGCGTTTATGAAGATTAATACAAAATATAGAATCAAAACATACGAGATTCCGGATTTGGCGAAAGAGGAGATTGATAAGGTTGCTGAAAAGTTATCCCATTATTTTATCCTTACAGCAAAATAAAAAATATTCGGATTTATTATGTGTGCCATTTTATCTCAATTTAATTGTATCGGGAGGATTTGTAGAAGAAAATATTAACGACGAGAATAATTTTAGAAATCTCATATGGAAAGAATCATCTGCTTAAAAGACAAGTGCAAAAAATATGGTGTCTTACAAAGTGATGTTAGAAACACTGTTGAGCGTATTGTTTTTGAACGTGCTAGTCGTTTTGTTGTTGGTGTTGATAGTGATATTGTAGATAGCGATATTCTAGAAGCATTGAAATCAGAAGAAATTATTGTCGAAAGCAGGAATAAGATACGTTTGAAATATGATATTTTCGAAGATATTTGTTTTGAACGATATATAGATAAGGCGTTTGATGTATGTCATGGATCGTATAATGTTTTTGATGAAATAGAGAAAATCGGGCGTTGCATATATAGGCGATACCAAATTTGATATCTAACAAACTGTTTGTACAGGAGGCTCGCGAGAAATTTGTATATACACTGTTAACGGATAATAGTATTGAGGCAAAATGGAAAAAGCAAAACAGAAATTGGAATAGTAAAATCAAAATACTGTGGATTGTTTTCAAGGAATTTCAGGAGTTGCTCGATGAAACAGTGGTTGAAGAATTGTTAGATATAACAAACTTATATGCATTTGAGGCGAAAATTAATCATTCACCAGCATTAATAATGAATGTAACACCGATAGGAGCGGCACGTAAAATTTAATTGGTATGGTTTTGAAGAACGCATAAGTCTAGATAAAAATAGAACTTCTATTATTAAGCTGTGTGATGATTATGCAAATTGTTTTATAAAACTGCGGATACTGAAGAAAAAGCATACAAAATAATAATTAGATATATTGACGAGCTAATAGAAAAGAGTAAAGAGGAAAAATCATATTATCAACATGATGAAGAGATTGTGCAGCTTTTCTTATTGTTAGCCAAAATGGCCAAGTCATCTAAGTCATGGCTGAAAGAATTTGTTGAAAATATGATAGTAGAATATTGCCTGGAACTAGTAGAAGAGACAGTGTTGCTGAAGAAATTCTAAAGGCTGTTGTGAAAAATGTCCACTTTCATTTGTTATGGAATTACCCGAACTGGCATGTAAATCAGCGGAATCATTATGGGGACAAAGAGTGTCAAGAAAGCATTTTAGGTATGATGGATATGACCATAATAATGTGAGCGTATGGTCTATCTGACAGATCACTTCGACAATAATGAAAACGGCGTATAATAACACTTTTTTTGGTATGTTATGAGATGACTTCGTAAAAGGCCTTGAGTGGGCAATATCATTTGTTAATAATGCAGTACAGACATTTGCAGAGAATAAGCCAGATGAGATAACAAATATAGAAATTTTTTCCCAAAGGAAAACAAGAAAAGAGTGTATTTGGGTAACGGATGGTTGTGGATGGCAGATATCATGGAACATAACCTTCCGGTGGTATTGACGGACATTTTGTAATAAAGAAGACTGTTATTAATTCTATGAGAAATTCTTCTGACAGTACATATATTAAAGGCTTAGCAGAATACGTTAAGAATACTATATATGAAAAGGCAAACAACGTATTGCTTTTGTCTATTATTGAGGCTATAGGGATGAATTTTCAAAAAGAAATGCCGGGATATGCATTAGAATTAGCATCCAGTATGGAATTAATATATTTTGATATTCATCGTAGTGGCGAATTTATTTCTAATCCGACAAAAGAATTGTTGGAAAAACACATAATGCTATCAATGGGAGTTCAGAAATAACCAGGCGATATGAGAAAGATGAAAAGTGTGCATGTAATTTGCAACAATACTTTGCTAATTCGTATCTTTATGGAGATGATGGAATAAAAACAGATGTCATGTTATTTTAGATTACTTATATTCTATATACGATGAAAAAACGTATTCCAATGAGAATTTACAGATTCAAAAAATGGACTTTCGCGATGCTGCTGTGACAAAAATAGATGAAAAGACAATAATGATCGAACCGCAGATCAAGGGGAAGCGCAAAAGATTATTAAGAATAATGAAGTTACAAACGAACCAATATTACATTTGAATGAAACTATAAATTATCTGATAGAGGATATAAATGAGAAAAAAGCGAATGCTGACCGAATTATTACAGTGATTGATACTCTTTGTGAAAAGATGAAAGGTGATTATCGTATTGAAATGCAGTTCGAGAAAGTACTTATTACATTTATTGCGTCTGCATTGATAATGCCAGATATTACGGATGAACAGCGAAATAAACTAGTCGAGGAGTGGATTAGGCGTGTAAAGAAAATATTTTTAAATCAATCTTATGTTGCTGAAGTTAATATGGTAATTGCATTGTGGGAACAATTGAATAAAGATATAAATAACGACCTTAAGCAACAGATTTTGTTAATGATATTAGAGGTATAATTAATGACGATAATTCAGGATTAATTAGCCAGATAGCAGAATTAACAAAGTATTTTTTGGAAAAAAATAGGAATTATGCAAGTAGGATTTTTAATACAATTATTATGCTTGCAGAAGATGAGATGAATCACCAGAAGTTTAATGCTGCATATATAAAAGATAATCGTAATGATGATGACTATGAATTCATTCCTAATATGGTTCCTAAATTATGTGGTGTGGATCATTGGATTCGGGAAAATAATGGAAATGAATATCAAAATAAGAGGTCCGAGATAATTCAAGAATATTTGTATGATGGTAAGGGGGTAGATCTTTCTGAGTTTGATATCAGTGATTATGATATAGACATTCTCAGTAATATTGCATGTTGTGGATTGAATACAGAAGATGAGAAATTTGCCATAGTTATTAGTTCGATTGTGCAATGTATGATTGAAATATGGCATAAAACTGTAAAGAAATGCGGGCTCATGAAATAATTGACACATTTCAAGAACATAAAGTATCCTCTTATTTTCAAAGAGAATTGAATATTACAGGACGAAATCCAGAAGCTGTTTATGATATTCTGTTTAAAGGAACTGACTTTTCGAAATTTACCAGAGATACATTGGACTTTTATGAAGATGTTCTTAGTGGCTTTTTGGTGTCATATGTTGATGGATTTAGGGAGAAGGGTAAGAGAGATGACATTGAGAAGAAGATTCGAATTCTTGAAACTTATGTAAATAGTATTCCAGAGGACTATGTAAGAAATATTCTTGAAAAGAGATTGTTCCTTTGTAAAGGAAGATATAGCAGATGGGATGTAAACAAAGTAAAGGCAGAATATAGTTATAACGATAAGTGCTTTCTGAATGTACAGATTGAGAAGTATGGCTCCAATCATTTGAACGATGTTCTATACACAGTATATTTGCTCAATATTAGTGAACTCTTACCAGAAATTTTGATATCTATTAGTTCATGCTTTACAAAAGCTATTAGAAATAGCAAAGAACAGTTTGCAAAAGAAATAATAGATTCACAAGTGATAGTTGATATGATTATCTTAAAATCCTTTATATTCTATAGCGATGAAATAAAAAGGATGAGAAGCTGATTAATGCATGAGGACATACTATTAGCATTGACAGAAATAAGAAATGAGAAGGCTGCTGTACTATTAGATGAATTTCGAATTCATTGATTTGAATGTGAAGATTGGAAGATAGAATTGGGATGTTAAAAGGAATTGGACGGAGTTATATCGTTGGATGATTTGGAAGAAATTAGTGATGATTAAAAAGGCAGTGAAATATATATTAGAGAATGAATCTTATCTCACCAGTCTCAAATTACTATGAGACTGGTGAGACTAAGATGAGACTAACTCAATAGAGTATTTCCTCAACTGGAGAATAATTAATTAAATTCATTCATAGCATCCACATAATCCTGCAATCCGTTTTCTTTCAATGCCAGTTTGGCATATAGCAGAGGGTTTCCTCTGCCAGCCGGTATAGATATACAATATCAGTAGGACTATCAAAGATAACAGAGAAATTACATTCCTTACAACGTATAACAAGAATTGCGTTCTCGCCGGTATTGACGATAATGGAGTCGTGGAAGGTTCGTACATTCTGAACTGAAAATTAAGATTGTTGTTCATGACAGTCTCCTTCCCACAGATATTTTTGCATCATCCAGCAGGTCGATAATAGCTGTTAGCATATTAGTGTATTCGATTTGTAATTCCTTGATGGCTTCCGAAGAAGGAAGAGTATCGGGAGTGCGGTCTGGTGAGGTAAATGCCTTTTGCATTTCAAGTAATTGCAGATAAAATGCATTCACAGTTTGTACCAAAGGATAGATGTTTCTTGCCAACAACGATACGATTGTAGATGCATGAACGGACGAAGTAATCTTTCTTCATCAGTCCACTGGCAAGGATACGGGCTTCAATTTCCTTTCAGCGTCAGTGATTCTGAAGCTGATGGTTGGGTTTTTATGTTGATTGCTCATGGTTATACTCCTTTCGTTTTGGTTGTGGCAGCAGGAGTAATATATTACCTGACAGCCACAGAAATTTATTCATTGTGAGTAATAAAAGTAGATTATATCATTCCTATGGAAAAGTTTAGGTGCAGATACTGCAACTAAATTTGCTACTAAAAGTTTTGAAAACGATGCGAAAAGAGCGATATTTGGCGAAATAGATGTGTCCAAAATGCGGAAATATCAGCATTTATGAGTTGCCGATAATAAACTCGGGAAGAGTTTGAATAAAATACTATTGTTAACAGAGGATGCGGGAATATATTTCTGCACCCTTTGTTAATTGTCACCTTGCGGGCTGTGAGTTGAAACAAAAATCAGGTAATCGACTTTTCTGCCGCCCTCAAAGTCAGCCTTCTTGTGGATTGTGAGTTGAAACAATTTTTCTCTACATCTAAATGAAAAACTTAAGCTTTCAGCTGTTCTTGGGAGAATGGAATAAGTGCAGTCGGTGAGGACAACTAAATAAAGCCTCCTGCAATATGATGTCGCAAGCCAAACTCAAAACCAGAGGAGGCGTTCCAAATGAACAATGGAAGTTTATCACATACCCAATGAAATAATATAAAATTGCATACATGGTATAATTATGGTACAATTAAACTACATAAAGGAGGTGCTTTTATGCCGCAAATTGTTCCAATCAGTCATTTGAAAAACACTTCAGAAATTTCAGAAATGTGTCATTCTACAAAAGAACCAATCTTTATTACGAAAATGGGTATGGTGATATGGTGCTCAATGAGTATGGAAAACTATGAACGGATGATGAAGTTGTCAAAAGTTTATAAGGAGCTGGAGGAGTCGGAGAGCCAGATAGAAGGGGCAGACGATGAATGCGAGAAAGCAGCTTGCATCCATGAGGGAGAAATATGGGTTATAAACTGGAAATTGCGCAGAAGGCATCTGAACATTTGGATCAGTTGCTGGCTTATCTGTTGAATCCGTTGAAAAGCGATCAGGCAGCCAAACATCTTCTTTCGGGAATCGAAGAAATTTATGATCGTCTGGAAGAAGATCCATGGCAATTTCCAACATGTATCGATTATGTGCTTCGAAAAAGGAATACCGGAAGGCAAAAATACCGGGCATGGCATAGCTTATGATTTATCGGGTAAATGAAGATATAAGAACGGTCTATGTCAGGAATCTTTCATGAATTAGAGAACTATGGAAGCAAGTTATAAAGAAGACCTGAGAGAAATCCGGTTGGATGACAATATATTTCCTGGATATTACGGTAATGGATGAGCCGGACTATTTTGAGATGTTCTGCAAAGAACTAGAAGCGTGTGGGATCACATATAGGCTGAAATCGGAAGGACCGCTGATATTGACACAGATGGCGGAACTTTGGCACTGTGTTGCGGTGGTTCTATGCCGATAGTTGTGGGATTTCTAGAATCCCGCTCCATTATTGAATTTGGAGCTTTTCCAGATCCTTTGGAGGAAGTTTATAATTACGCACATTTTTGACATGGAAAAGATTATGATGGCAGATGAAAAAATCAGCAGTATTCCAGTTGCAAATGAGGTTCACTAGAAAGCGAAAGAGAGAACAATAAAATGAACAACAAGATCGTAGTCTGCCTCGGAAAAGGTGGGCAGAGAGATATGGCAGAGTCTTTTGCCAGAAAAACAGGAGCGCCGATCGTGGATAAGCCAGGAGAATATCTGACGATTCATTTTGATTCCAAGGAGTGTCACTGTCAGGATTCGGGTTGACTTATCAGGAGACTTGCGGAGACAATGATGCATAGAGTCACCAATGGAAGACTGCAGCATGAGATGCTGGTAAAGGCGGCAAGCTCCGAAAGAAGGGCGGAAAGCAATCGATGCCACTGCCGGTATGGGAGAAGATGCTTTTACTGGCTGCACAGGGGTACGAGGTGACATTATATGAGCAGAATCCGGTGGTCGCTGCACTTCTGAAGGATGCCATCCGTCGTGCAAAAAAGAATCAGATTTTAAAGGATATCGCCGGCCGCATGAAAGTAGTGGAGGCAGATAGTGTAGAATGCATGTCAAAGCTTTTGGATCCGGTAGATGTGATTTATCTGATCCGATGTTTCCTGCGAGACAAAAATCCAGTCTGATCAATAAAAAACTTCAGCTGATCCAAGCTGGAGCCGCCATGCTCGGAGGAAACAGATCTTTTTGATGCGGCACTAAAAGTCGGTCCGTCCAGAATTATCGTTAAGCGGCCATTGAAAAGTGAATGTGCAGGCAGAGAGCCTTCTTATACATTGAAGGGGAAGGCAATTCGGTATGATTGCTATGTGCTGTAAAAACTCCCACTAACAGAAGAATCGCCCATGCGGTGTGGTCTGAGCAATTTTCCGGGAAATGGGAGATCAATAGTCTTGCAGTCTTAAGGTGCGAATGATATAAAATTTCATGATAAATTGGGCAAAACAAGAAATGCGAACCAATAGATAAAATAGTGGAATCAAGAGTCATAAAGAATAAAACATCACAGACTGATTCGGATGGCAACATTTACTACCTGAATCCGATCTCTGACAACACCAGCGTAAAATGCAGACCGGATGGTTATGGATCCCGGATGCCAATGGTGTTAAGAGATGTTACTACTTCAACCCGTTTTCCGATGGCTACCGCGGAAAACTGCTGAGAAATACTGTCATTGATGGCAGTACCGTGAACGCAGACGGTGCATGGACGGTCAATGGAGTGGTGCAGACGAAATAGGGAAGAGAAAACAGATATGTAAGACATCATAATAAAATATCACAGGCAGGGGCAGATGAAGCAGTCGTGTTTCATCTGCCCCTGCCTTTTGTGTCCAAAATTTGTGAGAGCCTGAGCATAGAATAAAAATCACAGAGCATAACAGAAAGCACACTTTACAACATGAAGGAGGACACATATGAACACATTACTGAAAGCGCAGGCGGTATCACACAGGTTTCGGCAGATTCAGACTGCTGTCAATCGGCTGATCTTTCTGGAGGGAAAGATCGATGCGGGCAGTGCGGGGAGTTTGTCCGTCAGATCCTGATCCTGAATCAGGAGAGCACGGAGAAGGCGATCCGTGTCCTGGTCAACAGTGCTGGCGGGGAGATCAGCTCCGGTCTCATGATCTACGATGCGATCCAGGAAGCCGGGCACCGGTCGAGCTCTACTGCATCGGACATGCGTACAGCATGGCGGCCGTGATCGTTGCGTGCGGATCGCATGGAAGATATATCCTGCCGCATGGGGAGATGATGATCCATGAACCGATGCTTGGGCAGCAGGTTGCCGGAATTCGTCCTCGATCCGTTCCATCTCGGAGGGACTTTTGAGATGAAGGGCGGATCAACCGTCTTCTTGCAAAGCACACAAAGGAGTGAGGAGGAGATCGAAAAGCAACTGCCTACGACCATTTTTTCAGCCCGGAGGAAAGCGTCGAATTCGGACTGTGCGATGAGATCGTGGGATTTGAGAAGATCCTGGAACCGATTCTGTAAATGCTCCTTGCCGGAGTTATCTGGGATTCCATAGTACAAGGAAATAAGATTTGCCCGGAGATAGAAGGCAAAGCCATCGGTGCAGCAGATGCGGGATGGTTTTGATCCACGTCTGAGAAAACATGAGACTGTGAACTGCTGCGGCGCAAAAAGGCACATGCAGGGGGAGTGTACAGGCCGGTGCAGTAAAGATGCAGTTTAAAATTCTGTTACATAGTTTGGAGGTATGCGTATATGAAAAAGAACGAGTTATTTTAGGAAAGAACTGTTCCTACAGCGCGGACAGCAAAATCACAGGAGTCAACAATAACCGCGTGATCGTCGGCGGTTCCGGATGCGGAAAAACGGTTTCCATCCTGGAGCCGGAGCTTTTGGAGCTTCTGAGAGCCGGATCCTCCAACATGATCGTTGTTGCGACGAAGCGGCGTCTGGCCGACAAGTATAGAAATCCATTAAAAATGCCGGATATACTGTGTATGACTTGAATTTCGCGGAGCCGGAAAATTCGAATTGCTGCTATGACCCATTAAAATATACAAAACCGAGGAGGACATCACAGATCTGGCATCTGCTATCGTGCTCGCAAATGCGAAAAGCAACTCGAAAATGGACCCGTTCTGGGATGACAGCGCGATCTCGCTTCTCACTGCGGAGTGTGCAGCATTTCTGGCACTTGGTAAGGACTGCTTTGCCGATGTTGTCCGGTTTCAGAGCAGCATGGGTATCTATTCAGCAGGAAATGCAGGAATCACGACCAGCTTCGATAAGGTGATGGAAGAAGCGGCTGCCAGCCGGCCGGAGTATTGTATCGAAAATACTGGAATACATTCCGGGAGAATCCGGATCGGACTGCCCGCTGCATTTATACATCATTAAACACTGCGATGGATAAAATGTTCACATCCAGGATCTGCAAAGTGATGAAGACAAGACCGGTTATCGATTTCCAGAATGTGGCGAACGAAAGAGCGTGATCTTCGTGACGACAAGTCCGGTAAAAATCACTCCACGCTCTTGCCCAGATGTTCATCTCCCAGGCGGTGAAAGAGCTGTTTGAGATCGCGGAGAAAAAGCCATCCGTTACGTTGAAGAGGCCGGTCCATATTTCCTTCGACGATTTTGCCACCGGCGGCGGTGTGCAAACTTTCCGGAGTATATCTCGATTTTCCGGGAAAAGGGAATGTCCTCGATCCTTCTCCAGTCGGAGGCGCAGCTTCACCAGATGTATGGGAGCGACGCGATCACGATCCTGGATAACTGCGACAGCTATGTATATCTCGGCGGAAACAATATCGATACCGCAAAGAGCATCAGTATTCGGCTGAATGTCCCGGTAAATGAAGTGCTGCACATGCCGGTCGGGCGGGAGATTTTTTCCGCAGAGGTCAGCAGCCGGTCGTGACGGAACGGTACGATGTCTTTCAGGACGAGGACTACCGGCGGATCACGAGAGAGTACCAGGAGGAGGTGAAGGTGATCGGGAGAATAGAAAATCGGTGCCAGATGTCAGACGGGCGAGGATGAACCGGCTGCTGAGCGAGGAGGGCGGCGAGGTGGAGATTAGGGAGGTGGAATAGGCGTATAAAAATATCCCGGTCACGTGGGAAATGTGACCGGGATGTTTTATACGCTTGCGAAAAGACAAAGATCATTACAGATGACTAGGGTACGCCGCGCGGGATGCGGACCGCAGACTTTATATAAGGAGTAATCAAGCCTTTAAATCTTTTTCAATCGCCTCGTAAATCTGCACATAAGATTCCAATGCGTGACAAATGACCGCAATAGAGTGACGGTTGCTGTCGTTGCCGGCATGATTTGTCTTATTTCGTTCATCCTTTAACTGCATATGCAGACGGAGAAGGATATTGATCTTCCGGTAGGATTTCGGATTTTCTGCGATATAATATTGAACCGGAAACGTATTATCTTTTGTATTGAGGACGGATATAACCGGATTAGAGTTATATGCCTCCAGCGCGAGATAATTGGTCCGCTCTTTCAGCGGTACAATGGGACCTTCTTGGAAGGACGTTTCGTATATCCGACCGCCTGCACAATATAGTTTCTGCAGATTCCCACCCTTTTTTAGGTGAATTCTTCTGGGTGATATAGCTCAGAAAATCGTCACTCAGAACTGGATCCTTTGATTTTGAATTAAAGATAGAAAAGCAGTTACTGCTTTTGACCATTTTTTCTTCTTCTGCTTCTCAGAAATTAAAAATCCATTTTTCAGAAATACAGCCGGCATTTTGCTCTCCACCAGAGTAAGAGCCTGCTGAATGAAGCCCTTTTCGGTACACCATCTGATCTCATCAATAACACGGCGGTCTTTGTTATTCAGAAGACTATGACCATAGCTGTCACGGATCAGATCCTGGAACATTGTGAGATAACCGACATTCTGGAGAATTATTCTGTTTTCCCAGTTTCGAAGAGAATCAGAAAGATTCTTTAACCCAGTTTCGAATTTTGTAACATCGCAAAGCTGAATACCTTCCGCAATCGTCTGCATATTTGCTAAAACTTCCTGTTCATCGCTATTGCTGCTTTTAAGAGCAGTATCCGAATGGGATTTTCCGGTGCGATCGCCTGCTTCAGCGATGCAGTTTGTCCGTAATAGATACATTCATGAATGCCGGATACGAAATTCATGATCTTAAAATTTCAGAAGCAGAGGTAAAACAGCGCGAGGTCTGGAGTATTCAATGCTGTGAATATTTTTCCGGGATTGTGATGCCTTCCATCTGAAGCAGGGAGAGGATACTGTTCAGAGCTTCTTGATCAGTTCGGATACCACCGTGAGTGTCTACATGAATATCCATATTTGGGTAATGCTTTTCAGAGAACGAATTTGCTTTGACCACTTCGTTGATGAAAAGTACAGTCTTTGCGTACGCCGCTCCTGGGTGTCAGATGACTTGGGAGAAGTATCTATATCCGTGTGAATTTCCTTATCAGACAATGAAGTGATCGAGTTATACAATGGCGAAGAAATCAAAACAGACACAGGCGTGGCAGAGCTGGAAGAGCAGAGTGTCTGGCGGAGCAAAGCGGAAAGGCAGGATAGATGGACAAAAATCCATCTGTCCCTTTTTCGTCAGAAAGAAGAATCCTGTTTACTTTTCCCGAAATCCCTTTATACTGGGTAAAGCGCATATATTAGCGGCTGTTCTGCAGGCTGTGCAGTTCCTGCACGGACTGGAAAAGAGTATGAGTAACGGAGGAGAAGAAGGATGCAAAATGTAAAGGTAGCGCTGCTTCTTGCGGCGTCCATGATGACATTTCTGCTTGCCGGATGCGGATCGAACCAGGTGACGACGGAGAATACAGGCAGCTCGACTACAGACCTGATCGCGGGCTTCCGTATATCATTTCTCTTCTGGTCCTGGCGGTTTCTTCGAAGAAGTCGAGAGCACCGAAGGCGGAAGGAATCCCGTATGATAAGGGACAGAGATAAGATCAGGGAAATTTTTGTCTGGGGCAGTCCGGAATGGAACTGCCCCAGATGTTGTGAAAGTGTTATGCTAGAGATAAAGGAGAAGAATATATAAGATGGGAATCGTTGTAATCGGAGATGTTTTATTGATATTAAGGATATTCCTTATCCCCGTATATCCCGCAGGGAAGAAATGCCGGAACGGTCATTCAGATCCATGGCGGAGTAGCAAGAAATGTGGCGGAGAATATCGCAAACATCGAGTTAAAGCCGACGTTCATCAGCGCTGTGGACAACAACGCGATGGGTGATGATGTGATCGAGAAGCTGAAACGCCATAAAGTTGAGACAAAGTATATGAAAAGGTTGAGAACGGAATGGGAACATGGCTTGCCGTTTTCGACCATGAAGGAGATGTTGTCGCCTCCATTTCCAAGAGACCGGATCATAAGCCGATCGAGCAGATCCTCGATGAGTATGGGGACGAGATCTTCAAGGACGCGGACAGCATCGCGATCGAGATCGACACGGATAAGGAGATCGTGAAAAAGACATTTGCATATGCGGAAAAGTATGGGAAAGAGGTCTACGCACTCGTGTCCAACATGACGATCGCAGTCGAGAGACGGGACTTCCTGCGCAGAACAGCATGTTTTGTCTGCAACCAGCAGGAAGCCGGGATCCTTTTCCGAGGATTATGAACACATGACAGCGGCGGAGCTCGCGAAGGTCCTTCCGGAGCGCGTTCGCTCAGCGCAGATTGCCCGCATGGTTGTGACCATGGGCGGGGACGGCGCTCTCTATGTGGATAAAGACGGAAGTACCGGATCTATCCGGCAAGAAAGTGGATGTTGTCGACACGACAGGCGCAGGAGATGCTTTCTTCTCAGGTGTCTCCATCGGTCTGACTTACGGAAAGAGCCTGCAGGATTCCTGCAGGATCGGAACAAGACTTGCAGCGACCGTGATCTGTACTTCGGAGAATATCTGCCCGAGATTTATGCCGGAAGAATTTGGTCTTGTGCAGTAGGATAGCAGCGTACCCGGGATGAACCGGGTACATTCGTTTATGAGGTGATCAGAAATGAAAAGTGTTATTATCGGAATTGCCGGAGGTTCCGGCCCGGAAAGTCGACCTTACGAACAGGATCAAACAGTATTTCGGGGACGATGTGGCAGTTATTTATCATGATAATTACTACCGCAGACAGGACGGAATTCCGTTTGAAGAGCGTGTGAAGGTCAACTATGACCATCCGGATTCGTTGGAGACGGATCTGGTGGAGCATTTGAAGGAATTGAAGGACGGCAGAGCGATCGAATGTCCGGTCTATGATTACAGCCAGCACAACCGCTCAAACGAGATCATAAAGATCGAGCCGCGCCGATCATCCTGGTGGAAGGGATCCTGCTCCTTGCGGATGAGCGCATCAGGGATCTTCTGGACATCAAGGTATATGTGGAGGCCGATGCGGATGAACGAATTTTAAGACGGATCGTCCGTGACGTGGAAGAGCGCGGCAGAGACTTGAGAGGCATTATCAGCCAGTACCTGACGACCGTAAAACCGATGCACTACATGTATGTAGAGCCGACGAACTCTCGCGGATATCGTGATCAACAGCGGAAAGAACGATGTGGCGTTCGACCTCTTCGTCTCGAAGATCGGACAGCTGTTGGAGAGCACGGGATATTAGCAAGAAGTAGAGATTATGTGATAACTTATATGTCAGATAACATGGTACCATCTTCCCCTTCATTCGCCTCGTCCATCGTGACGACAGCCTGTGAAACATCAGCAGCGTAGTGGAACCTGAGTACAGCCTGGGGCCAGTTTAGCTGGATGTGGGCGGTCTTATTCTGCTCGGTTCCGGCTTTTTCGATGAGTTCGATCAGCTCTTTTAAGACTTCGCGGGTGAGATATCCGCCTCGCCAGTGGAAGGTGAAGGTCCTGTTTTCTTCGCAGTCTGCAGGCGTTTGTAGACTTCCTCCTGCTTTGTGAAGGAGAGTTTTTCTCCTTGTAGTAAAATGATCGCCGTCGGTGCAGGCCGGAGCCGGGGCAATCAGCGGTTCATGGTCACGGAAGATGGCTTTATCATCGAGATTAAAGTAGTCATATCGGATCTCCGCACCGGTCTCGAAGCATTTTCCGAGGCTGTTGTCGAAGGTTGCATCGAGGTGATAATAAGTTTTTCCAATCTTTACGATATTCCAGGTATGGCGGTATTTGATGCCTTTTTCCGGATTATTCCCGCACAGGGCGATCATGCACCAGATTCCCAGAGCATCACAGAGGATCTTGACGGATTTGGCAATTCCCTCACAGACGCCGACGCCGTGTCCGAGGGGACCGATGATCTCGTGGAGTACGGCTTTTCAGCTTATCGTAATGAATGTTTTCACAGATGAAATCGTGGATATATTTTTCTCTCGATTTCGGAAAGCTTTGCAGCCGGACGGGCAAGTTTTCTACCCGAGCATTCATCGCTTTCTGATGATCTTTGATCTTGCTCTTTTCGAAGAGATATTCCGGAATAAAGATCAGATTGGGAGAGTCTGCGTAATATTTATATTTGAAGCTTGCGGCCCAGAAGAGTTCCGGGTGGTCAGGCGGAGTTCAAAGAAGATGTCGCTCAGCGCATGACCGTCGATCTTCGGGACCTGAAATGAGTCAGCGAGACTCAAAGTCCCTGGTGCATGGCGCGGTAGACGGACTAGCGTTCCCGGTCCATGTGGTTATAGTAGTATGGTTCCATTGTATGTATAGACCTTTCTTGGTTATCGTGATAAATGATCTAGATGTTGGGGTCAAAAGGTCTTTTGCCCCCTATGATACACGGATTGCTACGTGCTTTGCACTCCCGCAATCCTCAAAACATTCATAATCCGCTCATTTTTCTACGAAAAATGGCTACTTATTCATGTTTTGGCGGGTCAAGAGTTCGAAAATCCTCGCAAGCAAGCTTGCATCAGATTTCCGACCTTTGACCCTGGTATCTGATCAATTTAGGATAGCATATTTGGCCATGATTTACCAGTGCTTATACCAGCAATAAAACATTGACTCTACAACTGTTGTAAGGTTTAAATGAAATTTTTTTCATTTACGTATTTACATCTTTCAAACTTGTGCTTATAATAACGATGCACTACATAAATACTGCTAATAAGACTGCGGAAATGGGAACCCGACCGCAGATCGTGGCAGAAAAACAAAAGAATCCGGTCTCACTGTCTGGCAGAATGATAACAGAAGAACCGGAACTTTACGTAAAGGAGAAAATGTATGAGTGAAGAAACACATCCAACCGGGCACCCTATGAATTTTATGGAAAAATGCCGTTGAAGCAGGCGATCCCGTTAGGACTGCAGCACGTTTTTGCGATGTTCGTCGGCAACCTGACACCGCTTCTGATCATCTGCGGTGCGTGTGGGATCAGCGGAAGTGAAGAGTTTGCACATCTGCAGGTCAGCCTTCTGCAGAATGCGATGTTTGTCGCAGGAGTTGTGACTCTGGTACAGCTCTATGCGATCGGACCGATCGGAGGAAAAGTCCCGATCATCATGGGAACAAGCTCCGGATTCATCGGCGTATTTAAGAGTGTCGCAGATACAATGGGCGGCGGAGTTGCAACATACGGCGCGATCATGGGAGCGTCGATCATCGGAGGTCTCTTTGAGGGAGTTCTCGGTGCTTTATCAAGCCGCTGCGGAAATTTTTCCATCGGTCGTAACCGGAACCGTTGTTTTATCGATCGGTCTGTCCCTGATTTCTGTCGGAGTGAATTCTTTGGCGGCGGGAGCAGTGCAAAAGACTTTGGATCGGCGGAAAATCTGCTGCTGGCGCTGTTCGTACTGATCGTAATCCTCATGGTGAAGCACTGGACGAAAGGTCTTGCGAGCAACTCTGCAATCCTCATCGGGATCATTGCCGGATATGCGGCAGCGGTTATTATGGGACTGCTCCTTCCGAATTCAGGGATTACCGCGGATGGAGCAGAATATACAAAAGCATGGGTATTAAACTGGAATAAAGTGGCGGAAGCCAGCTGGATCAGTATCCCGGAATTTCTTCCGGTAAGGCCGGTCTTTGATGTCCGTGCGATCGCACCGATCATCATCATGTTTATCGTGACAGCCGTGGAAACAGTCGGTGATATTTCCGGTGTTATGGAAGGCGGAATGGACCGGGAGGCAACCGACAAAGAACTTTCCGGCGGCGTGATCTGTGACGGAATCGGTTCTTCTTTGCAGCATTATTTGGAATTCTGCCGAATACTTCCTTCAGCCAGAATGTGGGACTTGTGACGATGACGAAGATCGTAAACCGAACAGCTCTGGCATCAGGAGCAGTTTTTCTGATCCTCTGCGGACTGATCCCGAAGCTTGGTGCGATCATCTCCATCATGCCGCAGGCTGTTTTAGGAGGCGCTGCAGTCATGATGTTCTCCTCGATCGTTGTCAGCGGAATCCAGCTGATCACAAAGGAACATATGACTCCGAGAAATCTGACGATCGTGTCAGTCGCACTCGGTGTCGGATATGGAATGGGAGCGAGCACGGCAATTCTTGCGCAGACACCGCAGGCTGTCCAGCTGATCTTCGGCGGTTCCGGAATCGTTCCGGCGGCGCTGGTTGCGATCCTGTTAAACCTGCTGCTTCCGAAGGATGATAAGAACCTGTAGAGGTCAGAGATAAAAGATAATAGAATGATAAAAGAAACCGGAGGTGATCCAGGATGAATGTATGTCCTGGATGATCTCCGGTTTTATTTACGCGAACAACGAGCCAAAGTCTGCGCTTGCGCGAGACCCTGGCGACTGTCGCGATAACAAGGGAAAACTCGTGAAGTGTGTTTTCACTTGTTGTGGTACATGAAGAAAAACATTAGAGACTTCTAAAAATTTTTCAGATATTCCAATTCCTCCGGTGTATCGGCATCTGCAAGCTCCAGCGGAGAGGCAGCCGGGAAATAACGGACATGTTGCGGATATTTTTCAGGAGTACATTTCTCCGAGTTGTCCGGAAGTGTGAGAAGCTCATTGAAATACCGGCGATCAAAGAGGATCGGGTTCCGGGGATTTGACCTCTCCATGCTCCATTGATGCGAGCCGGAGAATTTCGCCGCACGAACGATAAGCTTGAGTAGCAAATGTCAATACCATCGCTTCGATCGTTTCGCGCGAAAGAAGCGGCTGGTCCCCGAGTGCAAATATGCATCCGGCGAGATCTGGATTTTTCCCAACAGCGCGGAGACCGAGTTTTACCGTGTGGTTCCGGTACAGCATCGTGTGGAGCAGGACCGGAATCTCGCGCCCCGGCAGAGACTCGACCTCCGGAGATCTCGTCACGACGATCCGTGCCGCGAAGAGCGGTCCGTCTGTGGCGGACAGGATCCGGGTAATCAGCGGTTTTCCGTTAAAATCAGCCATCAGTTTGTTGGACCCGAATCGTTTTCCAAGCCCCGATGCCATGATCACACAGCCGACGGGGAGAACCGGATGGTCAAGGTCATAGACATAGACATCGTCTCTGGCACGCAGGGCGTCGAGGAACGGCGTGGACTGGCTGCGGAGAACAGCGATCACCCGCTTTGTATCGAACAGGTGGAAAATGGCATCACAGAATTCCGGGCAGGAGCTTTCAGGTAGCCGAGTTCGTCGATGACGGCGAAAGCGGCGGAGAGTCGATCGCCCGTTTTATGGAAGCAAGACCGCCGCCGAGAAACCGTTGAGATCCGGAACCTTCTGATTGCCGGAAGAAGCGGATGAAGCCGCCGATTTCCCGGAATCAGAATCTGCCGGAAAGACATGGAAAGAGAACTTTGGACGGTAAATTCCGATCCGCGAGGTTTCTCCGGTCAGATTGTCAGTCAGCTCAACGCGATCCTGTTTGAAAGCATGTGTTGTAAAGCCGGGAAACATCTGCAGGCGGGATTCGGCTTGACCAGGCAAAACGGAATGTCTGGAGATATGTCTTCGCAATCCGTGAAACACCGGCAGGCAGGATCCGGGCAGAGAGGAGTCGGTCGAGACAGGATTCCGGAGACTTTCAGATATTTCACTGGAAATCGTATCAGCCGGAAAATCCGGCAATGTCAGAATTTCCCGCAGCAGTGTGCTCTTCCCACTTCTGCGGCTTCCGGTGATGATCAGATGCCGCTTTTTGACCGGAACCGGATTGCTATCAGTTCCCAGGGAATTCTCTTGCGCCGTCTGCGCCGCTGTTGTTTCGGCTATATTTAGAAAAGATCTGAGTATAGAGCTCGCGGCTGCTCTGAATGCAGGCGTTCCGCCAGGTTTCATAATCATGTAAAACTCCTTTGCTTCCGGTGTCAGGACACTCCCGCCGCCGCCTTTTCCGCCGATCGTTCTGGCGGTCAGTGAAAACCAAGACTCTTTTCCGCACGCTTCATGAGATGGAGCGCTTTTGTGTATGCCATCCCCATCGAGAGGGCTGCCGCCCGCAGCGAACCGGTCTCCTCGATCAGGTGGAGCAGGCGGCAGGGACCTTCACCGAAGAAGCGGAGATTGTCGTTGTCACATAGAAAGACGCGGATGTCAGATTTCATGAAAAGATCACCTTCTTTCGGGTTCATCAGTGGTATGGTGCGCAGGGATCATGAGGAAAATCCAGAGGTTTCCTATGAACAGGATCATGAGCCGGTTTTATGGAAAATACAACCAGGATCACGGGGCTATAGCTATAAAACCGGCAGGAGAACGAGTCGATTCCTGCGCATTTTGATGGATCAGGAAGCGGAACCAGACGCACCTCCCGTAGATCTCAGAAAAGCCTGCTCCATGACGGAGACAGGATCCGTCTTCGGATGCAGCGTGTGGATCAGCGTGCCGTCCTTTAGGAGCAGCAGGATATCACAGTATGCGAGTGCGAGTGTCGGATCGTGGAGACAGAGAATTGCAGTTTTCTGTGAGAATTTTTCCGGTTGAGTAAGATAGCCCATCTGGTTCATCGGCGCTACATGCCAATGATGCATTCACGCAAAGAGTGAGATTGTTGCAAACAATCGGGCCCAGTGTGAGAATGTGTCGAGACAGGTTCTTTTTATAGGAAAAGGCAGGGGAAGCAGATCTACCGCCCTGTGCCGCCTGTACGATATCTGCGATCAGCCCCATCATCCGGTACTTATTCCCAAAGTCCAGCGAACTGTCCGGCTCATCAAAGAGCAGGAGCGAAGTATCTTCAATGAGTGTTCTCGCCAGGATCACGAGCTGCTGTTCCCCACCGCTGAGTGTTAAGTAATCCCGATTCGCAAAATCGTCCATTCCGACGGAAGCGAGCGCCTGGAGGGCTGTCTCCGCATCTTGGCAGACGGCTGTTCGAAGAGTTTCAACCGGGAAAATCCCATGAGCACGACATCCAGCGCACTCATGGAAATGGAGATCCCGCTTTGCTGCGGAATATAACTTACGAGTCCTGCGAGAGCTTTGAGAGAGAGCTGTGAGGTCCTGCCCGTTCAGGAGAACATGGCCGCTGTGGGAAAGCTCTCCGCATATGGCCCGCAAAGGGTAGTCTTTCCGCTCCCGTTCGGTCCGAGAAGCGCGATCATATGCCCGGGATTTTCAACCGAAAGGGAAAGATGGTTTAGGATCTGATGACCGCCCAGAGACGGAGAGGTCCTGAATGGAAACATGTTCAGACATAATGATCAGCGCCTCCTTTCCGAGAGGATCAGATAGATCAAAACGGCGCTCCGAGGAGCGAAGTAAAGATACTGACAGGAAGCTCCACTGCGGCGAGCGATTTTGCAAGAATATCCGCGGTCAGGAGCAGGAAACTCCCGATGAGACCACTGAGAAAGCATGCGGACTTCCGGTTATGCCCGGTCAGGAGTCTTGCCGTGTGCGGAGCGAGAAGACCGACGAAGCTGATGAGTCCGGTCACACTGACAGCGGCTGCGACGGTGAGTGTGGCGAGAAAAGAACGAAAACGTGTTTTCCGGACAGATACGCCGAGCATGCGGGCCTCATCCTCACGGACCTAGAGTGCCAGAAGATGGCGGTGGAACAGGAAGACCAGCGCGGAGGAGATCAGGATGATCACGACCGGAAACGGATTTTCGATGCGGTGACGCCGGAGAGACTTCCCATGATCCAGTATTCGATCGAGGCGAGCTGTTTTTCCGGATCTGCCATGAGCTTTAAGAGCATGAGAACGGTCTGCGCGAGAGCATGGACCGCGATCCCCGCGAGAACGATGGAAGAATGGTCCCGGACCGGGAGAGCGGTGAGCCCGAGGGAAAGGCAGACGGCGAGAAGAGCACCGAAAAATGCGAAGAGCGTTGTGGACGGCGCGGCGGCGGAGACGAACAGGATCGCGAAAGCCGCACCGGCACTGGCTCCGGAGGAGACACCGATGATGTCGGGGATGCCAGCGGATTCCGGAAGACCGTCTGGTAGACAAATCCGCGATCGAGTCCAAAACCGCCGACGAGTCCCATGACAGCGCGCGGCAGGAGAACCGTGAAGGTACGCTATCGGATCCCCGGCGGCCAGGTCAGATAATGTGATCGGATATTTTCCGGTACTCAGGGCAGAAAAAGGCGATGACCACAAAGTCATCGCCAGTGTTAAGATTGCCATGGTTCGGTTTGAGTTAGTTTGCACTTTCCGGAGTGAATCCATAGAATGTTTCATAGAAATTCTTCTCTGCTGTCTTGAAATCGTCTTCAGTTACAACGTCCGGTGAAGAACGGAAGCGACGTAGTAGCTTCCTAAAAGTTTGCTGGAACCGGGGAATCGAGTGCCTCGATGTCGCTCGGGATCTGGTAAACATGTCCTTCTTTACGGCTGTGCAGTCAGCGGAATCGTTCAGAACGGAGTCCACATCGTAGTCTGCATCAGCTGCGAGAATGATGTAATCCGGGTTCCAGGAAAGGATCTGCTCGTAGGAAGTATCAGCCCAGTAGGTATCTGTGATCTCAGAAGCTGCATTGACGCCGCCTGCATGCTCGATCAGAGTGGACTATTTCCGGACCAGCAGTCTGTAACAGAGCGCTGTTTCCTGCAAGATATACGGACGGAGTTTCTTTTCCCTCGAGAGACTGGACAAGCTCTGCAGTGGTATCAGAGATCCAGTATTCGAGTGTCTGTCCTTTTTCTACTACGTTTGCTGCGGTGGAGATCATGTCGATCGTCTCCATCAGCTTTGCGTCATCCTCCTGATTGACAGCGATCACGGTGAGACCGAGCTCTTCCATTGCCGGGATGGAATCCTTTAATTTCACAGGAACAATTACAAGATCCGGCTTTAATGCTGCGCAGCCTTCCAGATCGAACTCTTTGCGGTTCCGACGGACGGAAGACTTGTGAGCTCCGGAGCGCTGAGTTTATAGATATTTCTTTGTCCGCTTTTGCCTCGACGCCGACTAACTTGTCGTCAAGACCAAGCGCGATCATCAGGCTTGTGGAGATATAGTAGCCGCTGACAAAGGATTCTGGCTGCTTCTCGATCGTAACCTCACGGCCGAGATGGTCGGTGATGGTAACCGGATAGGTGACTTCACGTCGGAGGCAGCGGCCTCGGAAGTCTCAGAAGCGGATTCAGAAGCTGCTTCGGTGGATTCTGCGGTCGTCTCAGCGGCAGCAGTTGTTGTTGATGCGGTGTTGCTTCACATGCAGTTACGCTCACAGATAATGCGAGAGCAGAGCAGAGCGGAGAGCTGTTTGAAATTTTCATAATCTTTTGTCCTCTTTCGATCTTTTTGCTGGAATATCGTTGTATTTTTCCGACTATAACGGAATTATAGCAGAAAGTATGTTAAAATAAAAGTAATTTTGAAGAACGCTTCAGAATACAGGGATCCGGACTTTTGAGAGCAGGAAAAGGCGGGAACAACTGCATATTCTGAGGGATCATGAGCAATGGTATGAGAGTCATCAGGGAATATAAAAAGCGGAAAGCCTGGAAGAGGCGTGGCAGTTAAACCAGAAAAGAGCAACCGGGTCCTGGGCGGCATGGTCTGGCTGAAGATGGGAAAGATGCAGATCGGTACGGCGATCGACCTGTCCGGGCTCGGACTTGACACGATCGAGGAGACGGAGGATGAATTCCGGATCGGCTGCATGGTCACATTGAGAGATCTGGAACTTGATCCGGGACTTAACGGGTATACGGACGGCGCTGTGCGGGAGTCGGTGCGCCACATCGTTGGCGTCCAGTTCCGGAATCGCGACGGTCGGAGGAAGTATTTACGGAAGATACGGATTTTCCGACGTGCTGACGATGTTTCTGGCGATGGACAGCTATGTGGAGCTTTACAAAGGCGGGATCATTCCGTTGAGAGTACGCAAAATGCCGTAT
>SCPP01000364.1_pt1 | contig 27261 bp, 38 predicted proteins | sample 6106811 | NCBI WGS metagenome assembly SCPP01 (sample SAMN10720449, study PRJNA508395) | human gut metagenome | isolation source: Participant 2 stool, 15 month | host: Homo sapiens | collected 2018
AATAAAATCTTTCAAGTCTGTAATGCTCGTTGCCCTCATAAGTGAGGTCATATGTATTTTGGTGAAGTGTTCTCAAATCCTGATTTACAACGCCGTCAAGCGATATTGTCTGATACTGCTCCGCAGTATTTGTTACGGTATCCTTTAAATCCCAAGCGGTAATTTCACCGTAAATTGTATTGTCTATATCTCCGCTTAAAACTGCTGTAACCTTATTTGCCGGGTGTTAAATCGGTTTCATTTTCAATCGGTACAAGAATTTCATTGCTTGCGCCTTTGCAGCTATTGTTATATTTTCTTCTGTAACTTTTCCGCTTACGGTTGACAATACAGTTTAATGTAAGCGTTTTTCAGTGTTATTTGTGAGCTTTACTTTTATTCCTGCATTTGCGCCTGTAACAATTTCCATATCGGTTAATTCAACTGCGTCCTTAATTTCAAGGTCAACAGGCAACACTGCGGTCATATCGTTTTCTCTACTGTAACAAAGAATGTATGATGTCCTGACTTTTCGCCTAATTTTACTGTTATTGTATCTGTGCCGATACCGTCCGTATTTGTAATTAAGCTCTGCGGGTCTGAAATCGCTGTGATTTTACCGTTTGATTTAACAGTGTAATCGGAGTTTTACCGCCGACAGCTTCCGTTTCTACTTTTGCGATTTCGTCATTTGCGTATGTTACCTCGACAACCGCGCTGTTGCCGACAGGAGTTTTACATTCACAAAATTATCAACAGTGCAGTCTGTTACCTCCGTGCCGTTTACCTTAACGCTTGTAATTTTGAGCTTTGTCGGAACGTGCATTTCATAGCTTAAATTTTCTTTGATGTTACGCTGAATTTATCTGTGTTATTTTCGTATTTATAGTCATAGCTTACAGCGTCCATTTTATAGACGCATATTTCCAATCTGCGGAAAGCCTGGCTTTATATCAGCTTTTGAGTCCGGAACATTTACTTTTATTCCGAATATACCCTCTGCTGCTGTTCTCGCATATTGGGATGTGCAGTCTGCAAAGTCAATATGACCATTATTTGATAAATCGGCTTTACGATATGCTGAACAGTTCCTGACCTGCCGAGCTTCCTTTCATAAGGGGAACAAGACAAGCTCTGAACTGTTTCATTCCCATTTCGCGCTGACCGTTTTCAAAATATGCAAGGGCATTATTCATAACCTCCTCAACATACAATCCGTCGCTCGAATAATATTCGGGCAGTCTGTTTGAAGAATACTTAAAATCTATATTGTCCCAAATTTTATCTAAGTTTGCAACACTCGGAACAGCGTAATCGGTAAATCTCATCATTTGATATACCTGCTCATCAGTCGCAATACCCATATCAACAGGTGTATATTGAAGATAAATCAGGCGCGGTGTTAAGTCTGCCGTAACCAAAGCGTTCCTTTACCTCGCCAATACGCCTGTGTCAGCGTTCCAAAGCTGCTCGTTCATTTCCTTTTGATTAAATCAGCCTTTGTCTGATATGCTGCCGCGTCGTCTGTCTTACCAAGCTTTGCGGCGATTTTTGCCATTGTATTATATGCTCTCCAAGTATATGCTGTGGCTATTGAGCCTGTGCCGCCGTTATTCCATTTATTATCGGTATTCCAAGCATCAAGCCAATTTTCATATAAATTTGTTCCGGGAACCTGCATATAATCGTCCATAAATTTCAGGTGTCCGGCGATAAAGTCATATCCGCCCTCCTCTGAAAGAACGCGTCATCTCCCGTCCAATCCCAATACTGCATTATAATGTCTACCATTACAAGGCTCATATTATAGCGTCCGTCGTGAGATGGATATGCCCATATTCTTCCTGTATCTTTCTCCTGTCTTGCAATATAATTTTGAATATTAGTTTTATTCTGTCGCTCCAGCCTGCATTTACAAAGCAATAGCCGCCGCGCCAGCCGCCTTGTCCGTTATGCCAGCCAATTGCCCCGTGAGTTATAACAGGATTATCCCATATGTTATCCATTGCCATAACCTGAGCGCGCATAGCTGAATTGATGTACGGGTCGGGAGTATCAATTTTATAGTTTCCGCAACTCCCTTAAAATAATTAACGCTGTCATTGAATATTTCTGCGTTTGTCTGATATTCATTAAAATATTTGTTTTCAGACGGACTATCCGTTGTAATCATCATATATACTGTATTCTCGGTATTACCGTCAGTCGTACCTACTACCATTGGTTGATTTGCCGCTGTTGAGGTTAATAACGCGTCCACTCCTGAACTGTACATTGACGAGTCCTTTGCGGCATAATTCATTTTACATTTGATGTGCCGCTTATTGTAGCATATGAGCCTGTGATACTGAATGAATTATCAGTAAAGGTCGGAACAGTTGAATTTGTATCAGACGGACTAAATTCAAGTGCGCTTGAATTTCCACCCGTAGGCTGTTTACTGTCTATTCGGTTTCCGCCTGCCGCTGCAACTACCAGCTTATCCTTTACACTGTCGGGAAGCTCCGCTTTTACAAGCATAGCGTCGATTTTGTCCGAGCGTGTATATGTCAGCTTTATTTCACCCTCAAAGGAACTGTCTTTTATGACATATTCCTCGTGTCCGTTTACATATCTTGCAGTTATATTGCTCATTTCATCGCTTCATTTTCCGTCCTTTATTCCAAGGAACATATGAGCGAAACGGAAAACTTGTGCCTGTACCCGCATTTGATAATACCAATTTCGGTCTGTCGCCGAGATAATAGATATATCTGAACGAGTTTTCGCCATTATCGTTTGTATGCGCCGCATATATAGGACGCGTATAATTTTGTTTCCGTTATCAATTTCAAAGCCGCCGTCAACAGGCTTGTATGTAAACGGATTTTTGTAACTACAACCTTTAAGTTACCGTTTATATCAGCAGCTTGAAGCGGTAACAGTTATATTCTGTTCTGTTGCTGTGTTGTTCGCTGTTACTGCCGCACTTGCGCTGTCAGTTATACCGTTATTGTCATATGCTTCCATACTCCAAGAAAGTCAGTATCTTTAATTTCAACGCCCTTTGGTCGTATGCCTTTGCAGCATATGTAAAGCCTTATTTCCGCTTTCGGTATTTCTATTGACATATCACCGTCTACGGCGATTTTGATAATACAGGCTATATACTCTTACTGTCTTGCTTGCGGTTATATCGCCTGATGTTGCCTTTAATTATAACGTCGCTGTCGCTGTTTGCAGCGGCTGTCAGCACCTGTTTTCAAATGTGATACCGTCTGTCATATTTTCAGCGTTCCAGCCGCTTAATTCCTCTGATGGCATTTCCGCTCCGTATTGGTCGAATATTTTATTGTATAGGTTTCACTTACCTGCGACGCGGTTTGTAACATATCCGCTCTGATTATATCTATTTTAGAAGCAGTCATTTTATATGTTTCTATTTCTTCTGAAATTCCGTAAACATTTGGATTATCTTTTAATGCAACCTTTACCTTAAAAGAGCTTTGCCGCTGCTGATGAAGTTGAAGAAATAACACCTGTGTTTTCGTCTATGCTTATTCCGCTATCGTTTTAATTCTGTTTCGTCAGCATTTAAAAGCGACCATTTAAGCGGTATTCCATATGCTTCGCTGCCTGCCTTGTCATAGCATTGTGCAAAAATTCTGTACTGACAGTACCGTTATTTGGTATCGGAAGTTTTTCAGCTGGATTTATCAGACTTACAGAAGCCGCTGAGCCTGCCTGCGCTATGGTAATTTTTGCTGTCATATACCGCGCCGTCATAGCTTAAAAGTCTTACGTTATATTCGCCCGCGTCTGCTTCGGAGCTTACAGTTAAAATGCCTGTCGCAGGATTTAATGTTATGCCTGTCGGTAAATTCTCCTGTAAACTTTCTGTATCATCTGAATTATAAAGCTCAAACTTTACTAATTCTTTTGACAGCGGTTCATAGCTTGATAAATCAACGCCGTTAAACAAAGCCGCTGCGACAAGATAGTTTACTGTTTTGTTGTTCCCTCGGCAGGAATAGAAACCTTGCTTATATCGTCTGTTACTCGATAGTAACCTCCGTCGGCGCAGGTTTATATACTTTCATATTTCTGACGTCAACCGCGCCGGAGCGTATATCGCTTTCGCCGTTTACTTTGTTTGTAACATTAAATTGTGAAAATATTGTATTCTTTAAATTTCTGATTACTTTTTCTGATTTTGTCGCTTGTGCTTTCTCGTCTGTACCTGCCGCCTTAGTATAGCCGACCATACTTGTTGTTCCGTTTGCAAGAAATTTCACATTATACCATTTATTCGCTTCCGCACCCTGATACATAGTATCGTAGTTTGACGGATTACCATATTTGGTTTTATTTTCTCTCCGTCAAAATGACAGTAGGCCAAGCTTCGAGCCGCCGTATAATTCTACAACACCCGAATTTGCGTCTGAAAATCTTACATCAAATTCTGCGACATATACGCTGCCACCGGAAATTGTGTTGTCAACCTTTCGTGTAATCTTTGTTCTGTGTCTGCTGCTGTATAGCGCATATACGGAATTTCCTCGTCGGTTAAGATTTCCATATTTTCTGTCTTGCCCGTCCATTTGTTATTTTCCGATGTAAAATCTTCATTGAGATACATCTGCAATTCTTCCGCGTTTGCATTTAAGACAATAGCCGGAGTAAATGCGCATATCATCTGTATAGATAATATTGCGGACAAAATACGTTTGAAAACTTTTGATTTCATAGGTCTGCCTCCTTAAATTATTTCTTAATTTATTGTTAATTTTATTATACAACATCATCTTGATTTTGTATATGTCAAAATAATGCCTGTTTTATGATAAATTCACGCATTTTTATATTGCGTTGATTTCCACAATATGATATACTAAAAGCAGGGGTGAACGTATGAATAAAACTATCCGATATTCTTCGTTTGAAAATAAATTTGAGGTGATATACAGGAATGAAATTCCTACAATTCAAATGCCACCACATACGCATAATGCGATTGAATTGTATATAAGTTTGACACCACTGTCAAATATACTGCTCGGTGATAATGTAATGCCGCTCAAAGAAAATTCGCTGCTTATAATACCGTCATATTGTATTCATCAGTTTACACAACTTCCTGACTGTGAGTATAAGCGATATATTATAACTATCAGTACGGAATGGCTTGAAAATTTTATAGCGGGCAATAAAAGATACAGCTATTTTACTGATACAAAAACCTATCGTTATTACTCTTGATGATAAACAAAAGCATTATTGCTAATCGTATGCAGGATTTTATCGCCTGTAAAACAACGATACCTTTTCTGAAATATCAATATTTTTTGATATTCTGAAAATTATAGACGGATTGATTTATACTCACGCTGAAAATGACGAGGTGGAAAGAGAGTTACAGGAACGCAGCAAACGGTCAATCAGATTATCAAGTATATAAACGCGCACCTTGTTGAGAATATTCATCTTACGGATATTGCAGAAAAGTTTTATTTAACACCTAATCATATATCACGAATTTTCAAAAGCATACGAATACGCAAATAAGCAATTATATTATTTTACAGAGAATGACAAAGGCAAAACAACTTTTCGTGAGGGATTTACAGTTGCGGAAGCGCAGATAGCAACAGGATATTCAAGCTATGAACATTTTTTCCGTACTTTCAAAAGAATGTCGGTATGACACCAAAGGAATATATAAACGCTTATTATAATCACGAATCATAACCACCAGTAAACTGGTGATTTGCACAGTCCCTGGAATGGACAATTACAGGCTTAACCCTCTAAAAGGGCATTGAAGCCCTGACACCGCATTATTATCTCAGGCAGCCGCTCACGTGCGGCTGTCTTTTTGCCCACTTTCTGCTACCCGTAAACGGGTCCATATACTCTTTCAGACTAATCTGGTCTGATGCATAATCTTCTTCAAGCTGATTTCGGATATAGTCTGCAATTACTTTTTCCGTCCCACTGTATCAACATAATAATCTCTACACCAAAATTCCTTGAACCATATTTATATTTTAAATTTGCATGCCTATCAAATATCATTAGTGAGCTTTTCCCTTAGAAATCCCATGAATTGTGCTATACTTAAATATGGCGGAATACTTACCAGCATATGTATATGGTCAGGACATGCTTCTGCTTCTATTACTTCTACTCCCTTTTGTTCACACAATTTTCGAGCATTTCCCCTATATCACGTTTTAATTGACCATATATCTCTTTTCTCCTGTATTTTGCGCAAACACTATATGGTATTGACATCTGTATTTTGAATGTGCTGTGCTTTTTATTATTTTTAACATTGTTAAAACCCTGGATTTTATGCGATTTTGTGTACAGGTTCTGTAAGCGTAACCGTACCATACCGAGTGTTCTTACAGAACTTTAAAGTTTTGTATGTCACTCGGTTTTTTATTGTTTTTCAGTATGAAGATGCTCCGGTGGCAGGCAATCCAACTACTTTGTGAATTTATCACACAAAAACCGCTCGTCAATAAGGCATTTCACCTCTATTTCGAGCGGTCTTTTTCTCATTATTTATTAGAAATTTATTCAATATTTTTATTTTAAGTTTTCAACCATACGCATAAATACCAGAAGCAACCTGTGCTCTTGTCGTGTTTGCTTTCGGTGCAAAGCTACCGTCTGTATTACCTGTCATAACGGACTTTTCAGCCGCCCATATTACAGCATCCTTTGCATAATCCGAAATATCATCGTTATCCGTATAAGATGTGTTGCTACTTGTAGTTATGTCATATCCTTTAAACGCTGCATAGCGATAGATAATCGCCGCCATCTGTTCACGGGTAATTGGCTCGTTCGGAGCAAAACACTCTTCAGAAATACCCGAAACAATACCGTTTTCATTCGCCCAAGCAACTGCATTTTCGTAATAGCTGCCGCTTTCAACATCAGTAAAAGCACATTTTCCGTCTGTGGCTCATTTCCATACGATAGATAACCGTTACAAACATCGCTCTGGTAACTTCGCTGTCAGGTGCAAATTCTGTGTTTGATATGCCCTTCATCAAGTCATTTTCATACGCATATTTCACCGAATCGTAAAACCAGTCATTTTCCTTAACATCGGTAAACGGATTTTCCATTCACCGTTATCCTTTTCAGTCCATTTCGCATATAGCGTGAAGTTCTTTGTTACCTTTTCAGTAAAATCATATTTTGTTTTGAGTTCTTTATCGGTATACCATCCCTCAAAGTCAAATCCGTCTTTTATCGGTAATTCCGGCTCTTTATAACACTGTTTTGTAACGGTTTTGCTTGCAATATCATTACCGCCGTTTGTTTCAAATGAAACGGTATAACGCACATTACCGCCTCCGTCTCCGCTACCGCCACTTGATTTCGTCCAGTTAGCGGTTATGGTTACGGCTTTACTCGGCATTGTAAATGTTGTTTCTGCCGACTTGCTGTCCGCAAACTGTACACCGTCGTCAGTCGTCCAACCGCTGAATTTATATCCGCTGCGTTCGCCGGCCTTAATCGTTACCGTTTCACCCTCCGAATACTCTCCGCTACCCGAATTTTCCGCATAGCTGTCATTTACCGTTACGGTGTTTGATATTTTCTTTATAACAAGTGCAGTCTGCGGTATTGATGTATTTTCGGCAAATCCTGTGCACAAAGCATAATAACACTGCTTGTTTGACTTTCATAAAAGTTTTCCCGAAACAGCGAACTTACCGTCACTGCCTGCAACAACTTCTTCATTATCGCCGTATATAATTCTGCTACCAGCATCTGATATTCCTGTTATCGTATATTCGCCGCTTTCATTGTCTGCATAAAATATATCAGATGAAAGCGTCAGAACAGGCGGTTCTTTATCCATATTAATAAGTAGGAATACACTTGTTACATCCTTGCCGGAAATACCGTCAATCTTAAACATCAAACTTCCTCAAATTTCGGAATTGCAAAGGTGTTTTCACCGTTTTCGTTTGGTATTTGGTCATTTGTATCCATTCTTGTCAGCTTAAATGTCGCATCAGCGTCCGATCCGCTTACAGACAAAGTATTGTCACCGCCGCCGATATATGCGTGATAAACGCCGTTTTCATCGGCAGTGCATTCGTTACCGTTCATCGAAAGTGCTATATCCATAGGCGTATATTTAGGAAGAAATTTGCCTGTGGATTCGGTTTCCTTACTGTAATACTTTCCGTTTTCCGATTCTTTGTATGCACGAACACCGACTTTATATGTCTTATCAGGCAACAAATTCTCGGCAGGAACAGACTCCGCAGTATCTCCGTTTTCGTTTACACTAACGCCGTTTCCTCCGACAGTTAGTGCCATATCAACTGCTGTCGTGTCTTTATCCAAATCATATCCAAATCCTGTGTCTGTCCATTCGCCGTCTTTTTCCTCATAAATTCTCACACTATAACCGTCAACATTGTCTGACGCATTCCACTCCGCACGCATTACCTCCTTTCCTGACGTTTGCAGAGTAACATCTGTCGGTGCGGACGGTTCGTTTACATTGGTATATGCAACTTTTGTATTAAACGCTTGATTATCAATAGCAATAAGCGCGTCTTCTTCCTTACCGTCACCGTTAAGATCCGCTTGCTTTTCGTCATAAGAAAGGCTGTTACATAATATTCACCTGTCGGTGCTATCGCACCCGATGCAGGAACGGAAAGTTCAATATTTGAGGTATCACTGATTTCCTGTTCTGAAATCATATAGTCCGCTCCGCCCTCTTCGTTTGAAAATAAGTGCGGATAACGTAAGGCGTGTTATCCACGGCATACTTCACCTTACCGGAAATTTGATTGTCATTCAGTGTCAGTGCCAACTTCTCAAACGGCTCAACAGAAAATGTCTTTTCATCGGTAAAGTCAACCCGCCTGCATCAACGATATACTTTCCGTCTTCTTTAAGTCGCAGAAGAGCCAGACGATATTTTTGCCGTCAGCGTTTGTTTTTCCATATCTGCAATAGTTGTCGCGCTGACATCTTCGTCAGGATTAAACTGACTGTCATCAGTCATCCAGTCGATATTAAGCTCAGCGTTGCTGTCATTGAAAATCTTTAGGTTGTCTTTGATCTGCTCCTCGGTTAGATTTCCGTCAAAGGCAAGTACAATATACGGTGCTTCGTCTGTACCGGCACTTGCTGAGATTTCCGTCCGACTCACGCCGGTGTTTGCAAGCACAAAGTTCTCATCACGCACCGCCGCAAAATTCGCATCGCTGTCTTCCGCAAGCATACTTACAACCGGTGACACACCTTTATCTGCCCAGTTCCATTCAGGCATATAGCCTAAAATCTTAAATTCGATATCCCAGCCGCCGCCTTTGCGGAAGTCGGTCTCTACGATTTTCGGCACAAGTACCCATGCACGAGCGCTGGCTAACCAACCTCCTACTCAGCCACCACGCCGAGGTACACATTTTGAAGGCTTGCTTCATCCCTCCTCAACTGTGACGTTTCTGATTGGAAATGCCGTCTGACCGCCTACGATGATTGATATTTCCGACGTTAAACCCTTTGCCGGCAAGGACGGGACTACTTTTTGGAATCTGACTCTGCCTGCAACCGTGCCGTTTGCACCGATTGCAAGATACAGATAATCTTGCTGTTATTCACTCCGCCGAAAGCACCCAATTCAATAGAAGAATCAAACGTTATAACGTCTATCTGTTTACTCGGCAGATTTAATGCAAGCTCCTTTGAGCCTCGAAATAAATACCTTCATATGTATTACCTTTATAACTGCGTTCCTGTCCGTTTAATTTTAAGGAATAGCCGAAGCTGTCGACAATCTGCGTTGCCGTGCCTGCACCTACAAGATTAACATCAGTTGCTTTTAGTGAAATCTCACTCGGTCCTATAATAACGTTACCCGTTCCTTCAATAAGATGCAGATATGTTCCCGTCAATGCACCGCGTAATTTAATAGGAGGAATGGCAAGATAGCGCCATTTACCGTTGCGGCAAGATCCTAAAACCGGCACCGCCGCCGTTGCTGTCCTATCGGAACAGGCGGAACAAGTACAATTCCCGGTGATGATTTCACATAAAACCATAACTCGTCAGGGATAAGAGTGCCGTTATTGCTGCGTTCAAGAGCAAGTGCCGCCTCGGTTTCAAAGGTCAAAGGCATTCAGTTCAAGACTGAACGCATATCGCTCCTCGCCCTTAAATGTGTTTACTTCCCCTCAACCTTTGCAAGTTCCAACGCCATTAAATCGGCGGTATCAAAGCTGCCTTTCGCTTTACGCCGTTTACCTTAAATTCATATTTCTTTTTGCCGTTTACTGTCTTTTCTCCTAAACCGTAACCCAACTTTTCAAGCGAAAATTCAGCACCGTCAAATACTGTTTTGAATCCGATTTCACCGTTAAAACAAGGTTGCCGTCGCATCTGCTTTTTCAACTTTGTCGTTGCATACGGAATATCGACAAAATCACTGCGTCGTTTTTGTCGGGTTCAATATCAAATGAAAGACCTTCTTTGACATTGTAATTTTCAAAGAGTCTTCCGCACCGTTTCGCAGCTGATAGAATTTGAATGACGGAGCGTTCAAATTAACGCCGTGCTGTTCGATTCGTCCGTCTTTGTAAACAATCAACTTTCCGCCATTATTTTCGTTCCACGTTGCCGTCACAGACGGAGAAAGCGTTGCCGCTCCGCCGGTAAATTCAAAAGAAGAACCGTTCGTGCTTTTATACTCGCCGGCTATTTGTGCAACAGGAGACGCATTATATTTCTTTTTCAAACTTTCAAGTGCAGCGTCATCCGAGACATATTCAACGGTAATTGCACCGTTCGACTCAAATACCGCAAGACGCTTTGCGGAAAAACTTGACGATATTTCGTCAGGCTTTGTCGGAAGCTCCTCGCTCAGCGTTTTCAGATTGCGATAACCCCATAGATACTGCGCACCGACCGACATTTCCGTATTTACGTCAATGTCAAAGCCACAGTAGCTTTTGCTTTCCACCCATGTAAGAACAGGAAAATCGTTCGGCTTCACTGTAACTGTCTGTGGCAAGCTTACACGCAGCGGAGAATCTCCGCAGTACACAATATCGAACTTATCGTAGTAATCGGACAGACCGACAAACGGATTTGCCCACGGATATGCGTCTGTGTAAATTTCATTAACATAAACGCCGTCTATATCTCCCACGAGGTATACCCTTTGGAACGTGCTTCGTTGACATATCATCGATTTTGCCTGTTACAACCGAACTTTTCGTTGTTTTTCGCCGCTTTCGGTTACTGTTGTGCGATCCAACTTAATCGCCGGACCTCCGGGGCTGTTTGCGGTTTCACCGTGACCCATTCCGGTGAAACTGTTTATCACATACCACCACTCAAAGTAAAATCATGTCCGAATAAAGCATCGCTGTTCATTTGTATATTCCCAACGGTTGTCAAAACGCCCCAAGCTGTTTTATCCTTTTGTCAAGACATACAAGCTCGTGATAAACCGTTACTTTTGCCGGTATTATTGTGCCGTACGGAGTTCCGGGAATATCGTACAGACCTATGTCCATGTTGTAGTCTGCCTTAATTGCGGTATTTTTCCCGTTCGGCGTTTCAGACACAAACTCCGCCTTTTGCAGTGTGACAGACGGATAGGTTGTCTTCTTATTTCCTCCGCCGGTATAAACATTAAATTCGCAGCCGGGGCTTGAAGATCCTGTAAAACCTCGCCTGTTTCCTTTGCGATTGCCCTCGGAACCGTTGCTACAGGTTTGATACTGCAAATCGTAGAAATAAAAGCTTATGTAATCGTTTTGCAGAAGAAGCGTTTTACCGCCGTTAAAGGTAAGTGTTTCGTTTTGCTCGGCCGCAAGAATATTCATCGGCAGCGCGCAAACTATGATGCAAAGTGATAATATCACCGACACTATTTTTGCTCATTTTCTGTCCCTCCTGTTTTTATTTTGATACACATTACGGTAATCACCGTTGCGATTATGAAAGTTACAACTGCTGTCAGCACATATCCGCCCATTCCGTCTATCAGCAGAATTGCACCGCAATAACCGGCAACCGCCGCACTTTTGTACGATGTCGGAAATAACGCGGTGCAGCACAGCAAAAGAACGGAAAGCAGGGCGGTTGCCGCTTTGCAGAAATTCAGCTTTTTGTCTCCCCTGCAATATTTTATCTTTTTCGCACGTGCGAAAACTAAGCTCATTCTTTCCGCATTAGATTTCAATTCACACACCTCCTCAATCCACCCTTTATTATATAGGTGCTTGAAAATATAAAATTTCCCCTAAAAAAAAAGACCGGATTTTTTTCCGGTCTGAATAAAACAGAGTTATTTTGAATCAGTTATTTTTCTGAAACGGTATTTCAGCAGAAACAGAATAAGGCAAGAAACAATCGGAACCGCATATCCAAATTGCTTTATTAAACCGTTGGTTTTCATAAGCATATTAAACATTGCGTGAAATGTAATCGCGATGCACAACAGTGCAAAATGCCGGATGCCTTTAACGCAGCGGGTCGGCGGAATACTCTAAGTCCGTACCCGATTATAAAAGCACATGTAATGCATAGCTCGGTCGAAAAGCCGCGTACTAACAAATAAAACAAATTACCTGTTCCGTGTTCCAAAAGGTAACAGATATTTCAAAGGTAGCAAATCCCACTGCAATATTAAAAAATATTATCCCTCCTGCGGTTGGAGTTCAAAAACAATCAAACCAAACAAAAGAGGAATGAGTTTTACCGTTTCCTCTATAACTGGTGATATTTCCAATACAGCAGATGTTTCCTGTGCACCGTAAAGCACCGAAAAAATGTATTCAAATAGGCGGATATAATACAGCAGACAAATCCGAGAACTATAAAATGTAATTTTTCTGTTGCCGGTATTTGTACCGAGTGCGGCAAGCAAAACGGAGCCGCAAGGCATATAAATATATTTTCTATATTGTACGGCATAGCTTTTCCTCCCTGCTCTGTGCAACGGCTATCAGAATAAGAGCCGGATTCATTATAAATATGTCAACCAAATAATACGGATTTATAAAGGTGTTTTCCGCAATAAAATACGAAGAACCCCACAAAGATATTCTGCCGCATAAAAATCAAAGCCGCCGCAAAATCCACAGCTTACCCGTCTGTTTTGAATTTTTGCAAAATATATACCTTTACCGCATAAAAGCCCAATATTCCCATTGCTGTGCCCATTAAGATGTTCTCAAAATAACTGCCTCGCAAGCAAAAGAAAATACCCATACCCAGAGAAAACAACGGTAAAATCCAAAATATCGCTTTCTTTTTATGTTTTTCTTTCGGTACATCTGCATAAAGACGTAAAGTAAAAAATATACGATGCCGTCCAGCTCAGTTCCGAAACACAGAACACAAGCGGAGAAGTGCCTAACAATATAAGGTACAGTACCCAATATGCAAGCCCCATTCGAAACTCAGGTAAAAAGCAATACCAAAGGCGATTGTAACTTCTGTTTCGTATTGCCGAAATACAGGAGCAGCATCCGCAGATAAAAACGCAGAAAAGCTGTAAAGATTATCTGTCAGTTCTGTCATTCCCTCATTCCTCTCTTTATTTCTTTTTATGAAGAATGTCACACATCAAAGTTACCGAAATGCCAAGTAAAACGCCAAAATTCCTACAACAACATACCCCAAAAAGCCTTTGTTGGCAAAATACTGGCTGTGTCATGCATCGGCGCCTGCTCAAATCCCGCAAAATTCAAATTACATACAAGTGCCGATATGACTACGATTAAAGCAATGCCAAACGAATAGCACGAGATGACCGCCAGTCTATGTCTTTTTCGTTACGCTGTTTTTATTTCATCAGCCTGTTTTTCGCCAGTTTTATTCTTTCAGTCGTTGAACGCACTTTTATTCCCTCCGTTTCAAGTAAAGGTCTTAATTTCTTTTGCCGAGTTGCAACAGCTTATCAATCTGTTTTGCCGACTTTCTTAAAACAGCAGCGGCTTTTTGTAACTCATTCCCTCAATGTATACAAGATAAAGAGCCTCTTTTTGAGCGGACGGCAAATATTCCATACAGTCATAAATCCGCTTGTTTCGCTCCGCAATACACACTTCATCTTCAAATGTATTTTCTATGCAAAATTCATTTCCTCCTCTGTAAGAATGATATGTCTTTTGCCTTCCTCAAAAACATCAGTGCATGATTTCGAGCCGCTTTATATATGTAGCTTTCAAAACTGCTTTTAATATTCGGCCGTTTGCTGATCAGATATGCAAAACTTCTATCAACAAGTCCTCCGAATCGTGAAGATTTTTATATATCCGTTTATATACAGCGTCAGCTTGTCACCGTAAATCTCCATAAGCCTTTCAAGAGCCTTTGCATCGCCCGAAAGGTAATCGTTATAAATTATAGTTGTATCCATCATTAAACAAATCCCTTTCTCAGTTTTATTTGTCAGCTAGCTTTTCTGACAGAATGTGACGTTATGCGATACAAGAAATCTATATTGAATTGTATCATACATTTCCCTCCGTCAATGAGCGACTGTTTAGTATTTCGAGTAACAAACTCCTCCATTAAAGTTACAAAAAGCAAGCTACTGCTACAAACAATGCTTGCTTTTTCCGTTAGATAAAATCTTCAATTACATCTTGCAGATGACAGGGTGACAATTCGTATTTGTTCAGTCTGTCGATTAATTCTGTCACCTCTTTATTTGGTGACACGTCATTAACAGCCATTTCCTCACATTTGATGCCGTATGTAGTCTTTACCACTCCCTCAATATTCTTTTCTTCTTGCAAAATTGTATACATATTGTATATTAGTCCTTTCTCCCTATGTTATATAATACAACATATACCACTAAATTACAATATTGTTTGATGTTTTGTAAATAAATTGTAATTGCCAAAAATAAAGGTGGTATTACACCACCCTTATTTTATGCACGAATTAAAAGTCCGTTTATAAGATCATTCTTTGCCATTTCCTTAATTTTATAATAAAGTTTCTTACCAGTAACGTTTGTCGGTATAGTCGCTGTAAATCTATAATATCTCGGACGTTTATAGTTTGAAATCATAGGACTGTTTTACAAAATTCTTCAAGTTCGTCAACAGTAAGCGATTCATCTGCTTTTACGACATATGCCGTAACAATTTCGCCGTGTGCTTTATCCGAACGGCGGTAACGATACTGTCCGCAACTTTCGGATGTGAATTAAGCACTTCTTCAATCTGCGTATGATAAATATTTTCACCTTGCGAAATAATCATATCGTCTTTTCTTCCGGCAATAGTAATAAAATGATTTTCATCCCAAGTACCGAGGTCGTTTGTGTACAAATATCCGTTATGGAATTTACGCTCTGTTTCACCCTCATTATTATAGTAGAAATACGCTGATTTTGCGTGTGAGCGGATAATCACTTCACCCACTTCGCAATTATCTTTAGCAACAATCTCGTGAGGTTCGGCACGTCTGTCCTCAAATACCTTTACTACTCGCACGTCATCATCAGTACAAGCTCTGCCCGCTGTACCCGCCATTTCAGGTAAATCGTTCGGTCTAAGAAATGTATTCCAGAAAGTTTCGGTTGTTCCGTAGCCATTGAATATTCTCGGTGTAAGCACTCTCTGATAACGCATACAAGCCGCACGTTCAAGCGGCGAACCCATTGTAACGATACCGTGAAGTTTACTCAAATCTCTGCCGTTTCTCTCCTGAGCCTCCGTAAGACGTTCCAAAACAGCCGGTACACCGATTATGAACGAAAGCTTATAATCTTCCACATATTTAAGCGTCAAAGCCGCGTCAAATTTACGCATTATCATAACACATCCACCCGCATAAAATGTCGGTGTAAGACCGCCCGAATGCAAACCGCCTCTGTGGAACCAAGGTGTTGTATTCATAGACTTATCCTCTGACGAGAACGGAAATGTATCATAACATCGTGCGCCGAAAGCACTTCGTTAATACTTGTTATACAAACCCCTTTGGTCTGCCTGTTGTTCCTGATGTATAAAGTCTTGTCGTTTCATCATATATAGAAAGATTCCATTCAAATTCGGATTTTCTGCCGATGCATTCTTCACAAAATCCGAATATTTTACCGTACCAGGTATAGGAGCCGCTCCTCCTTCGTCCACCATAATTATCACTTTCGGTGTGAATTTTGAAAGTTTCAGTGCCTGTTCAACAGCGTCTTTGTTGATTGATTCATATATAAATACTGTCGGTCTGCTGTCCTCAATAGTTATTGCAATTTCACCGGCTGACAATCTGAAATTTATCGGACAACTTACTGTACCTGTTTTATGGCAAGCGATATATGCAAACGCAAATTCCGGGCAATTCAAAAGTTGGAACATCACTACTCCGCCTTTTATTATTCCTGCTTCCAAAATCGCATTTGAAAAACGGTTTGCTTCTGAATTAAGTTCAGAATATGTCCAAGCAGTCTTTGTTTCGGGAGAAATCATAGCCTCTTTATCTGCAAATCTGTAAACATTTCTCATAAATCCGTTAAGCCACGTATATTCTCTTTCAAACTCAGATTTAAACATATCTATACGTTGTTGCTTTGTATCTGCCGTAAATTTTGCTTTTGCCGAATGTAAGGCTTTTTTCTAATCTATTCTGTAAATATTTGTTTGAGCAGTTTAACATTCGTAATTTTTCTTGCCTCTGAAATTCTGTCAAATCTTTCTTTCTTTCTTTGCATTATTTTCTTTCCTTTCATTATTTTTCTTATAAATGTTGTTGTCATTATATCACCCATTTTCTATTAAATCAAGTATTTTTGTAATTATTTTAAAAATATATCCGATTGTTTCATTTCCACAATATTTGATAAATATTGTGGAAATATCAACCATTTTAAATAATTAACGATATATTCTAAAAATATACACTTTCATAAAAGCTGTTGACAATTTAGAAATCATATGATATTATTTATGCAAACGATTGCACAGATATAAAATTTAATCTGTGCATTTTAAACACTTATTTACGCAAACGATTGCACAGGAGGTGAAATATTGCAAAAGCAACAATAAAAGATGTGGCGAAACTCGCAAAAGTATCGCCTTCAACCGTTTCACGCGTACTTTCAGGTAATCCTTCAATTTCGGATGATACTTTGCAAACGCGTAAAAACGCCGTAAAGAACTGCATTACACACCCAACACAACTGCAAGAAGTCTGCGTTGTGAAAAGCAAAGTATAGGCGTTGTATTCCCCGACATTTCAGGTGAATTTTACGCAACGTGTGCGTCAGCGATACTCAAATACGCTCGTATGTCTGACTATACCGTACTTTTACCGAAAGCGGACACAATTTAAAAGCAGAGAAGGACAGTATAAAAGCACTTTGGAGCGACGTATTGACGGTATTATTTTTATCGGTGACAATTCCGACATTCCGCTTATTCAAAGCATCGCCGCACAATCTATTCCTATAGTTACAGGCGACCGAACAGTCGGCAATATTCCGTCTGTTACTTCACCAACAGGGAAACCGTTCAAAAATGGTTGACTCACTTTATAAATCGGGTTGCAGAAAATTTATGTATGTCGGCGAAACTCCGACAGGTCAAAGCAATCTTTAGACAGATACAACGGATATACCGATGCATTAAAAAATACAACGACACAACTTCGGTGATATTTTTAGAAGAAAGCCTGCACGGTGACAAACTGAAACCGCAAGAAGACTGTTCACAGAAAAATTATAGCCTCACTCCCCGATGTAATTATCACGTCCAACGATTTAATTGCACAGGAATTATAAGTGCCGCACATGAAAACGGAATTAACATTCCAAACGATATGCAAATCACAGGTTTTGACGATTCGCTTTCATCTGCGTACTTTATCCCATCGGTCACTACAGTAAGTCAAAACATCGACAAATTGGCAAAGCGTTGTTTTCAATGCTTATGGATTTAATTAATAAAAGTGCTGTTTCTTCGATAATCGAACAAAACATTATTGCAAGAAACTCCGCAAAAATCAACATATAAAATAAGAAAGGATTTTGAAAATGTATATTGCAAACAAAGAAAGATATGAAACAATGAAATATAACCGTTGCGGAAAGAGCGGTCTGTTACTTCCTGCTTTTCGCTTGGTTTGTGGCACAACTTCGGCAGTAACGACAGTTACGACAATATGGTTGATTTGCTTACAACAGCTTTCGACCTTGGCATTACTCACTTCGACCTTGCCAACAACGGTCCGTATCCGGGCAGTGCCGAAGAAAACTTCGGCAAGGTTTTGAAACACGAACTTGCGCCGTATCGTGATGAATTAATCATCTCAACCAAAGCAGGCTACGGTATGTGGGACGGACCTTACGGCGACCGCGGTTCAAGAAAATACCTTATCGCAAGTCTTGACCAAAGTTTGAAACGTATGGGACTTGAATATGTCGATATTTTCTATCATCACCGTCCCGATCCTGACACACCTATGGAAGAAACAGCGTCGGCACTTGACCATATCGTAGAAGCGGTAAGGCGCTTTATGTAGGTATTTCAAACTACAACGCAGAACAGACAAAGCAAATGGCTGAAATTATGAAGTCACTTGGCACTCCGCTTGTTATTCATCAACCGCGTTACAATATGTTTGAACGCTGGATTGAAAACGGCTTGCAGGACGTTCTGAAAGAAGAGGGTATAGGTTCAATCTCATTCTGCCCGCTTGCACAGGGACTTCTTACAAATAAGTACATAAACGGTATCCCTGCCGACTCAAGAGCCGCAAAGAGTTCACCGTTCCTTACCAAAGAGGGCATTACAGCCGATAAAATCGAAAAGATTGTTAAGCTGAATAAGATTGCCGAAAACAGAGGTCAGTCGCTTGCTCAAATGGCTTGCGCATGGAATTTGAGAGGCGGCAAACTTTACAAGTGTTCTTCTTGGCGCGTCAAAGCTTCTCAGATTATTGAGAATGTCAACTCACTAAATAATCTTGACTTCACGCAAGACGAACTTAACGCAATCGAAGACGCATTGAAATAATTTGCAATGAGCCTGTCGACAAAATGTCGATAGCTCCAAAATCACATCTCACGATGTAATTTTTGAGTATTTTCTCAGAGAAAATCAAAGTTCCTCCGAAGTCGAAACTTTAGATTTTAAGCCATTTCTGCCGCACATGTCACCAGAAATGATTGAAACTTGAGGTTGCACCTCAAACTCCCAAAATAAAGTAGACAAAACCATAGAGGTTTTGTCTAAGTATCCAACCCCATCTGTTTTATAGATGGGGTTTATTTTATCACCACAGGTCCATTACTAAAATCCTTAAATATGGTATTATAAATTCAATACAAATGAAAGAAGGAATTTATAATGAGTACACAAGATTTAAACTATGAACAACCTACAGTTTCCGACGCAGCCGTTGACAACAGCGACGACTATACCGAATACACTTTTTCAACCACAAAAGGTATGCGTTTCGCTTTAATTGTTACCTACATTCAATATACCATTCTTGCAAAGAATGATTGTATGGAAGTCAAGACATTCCCTAAAAAGCAAAACAAAATGCCTGTTGTCAGATATGATGATATAGCCACTATGCACGTCAAAAAGTATATACTTGGTATCATATATGTTGGGCAATTATATGTTGCTGGACTATAATTTTTCCGTTTCTGTTTTTACACTTCGGTTCTAATTACAAATTGGAAATAACATTAAAATCCGGTGCTAAAACATCGGTTTGTGCGTCAAACAAAATGTTATGAACAATTTTGCAACTGAGCTTAACCAAAGAATTATCAAAAATGCGGTCATTCTGTTTTAGTGTAAAATCAAAAAGACACATCTCTATTATTTTTGAGATGTGTCTTTTTTCGTCATTCACAAATTCCAATGTAAAATCGGGTGCGTTATACACGCTGTCGGGGTTATATTTCATAATTACGTCCGCTTTAAATTCCGTGTCGTTTTACCCATCAGCTTATTACATCGCACCTTGTCACCCGCAAGCCATTTTGACCATTGTTTGAGTTATTGTTGTTTCTTAAACAATCCCTATCGGATTTCTTCCATATAATAAATCCGCAGTTATTATTGCACGAAAATGCTTTCATACTTTCCACAACGTCACCGTTACACTTCGGACATTTTCCGAGCGGTTTCGGCGGTGCAAAACAAATTGTACGGGATATTGTGATTCTTTATCTACTTTCAATTCAACATCAGCGTCAAACGTCGTACCATCGTTCTTCAACAGTTTTTTCATTCTGACACTTTTACCCGCAAGCAATTTTTAGCCATAGGCAAAGTTATCGTTACATTTGAGAACATACCTTTTGTTTGATTTTTCCAAACAGTGAATTTACAGTTCATCGGCTCACGCCAATTACTGCACCCAAATCCCCTTGTTCCCTCTATAACGTTACCGCCGCAAAGCGGACAAGTTCCGATTACTTCGTGATATTTTTCCGTTACCGCCTTTGTCATAACGGCTTGATTTACCGCAGGATATGAATTGAAATTACCGTTTTATCGTATCAAGCACATTGTCGGTAAGCGATTTATACGTCTTATCGCCGGAACGAATATCTTCTTGTATCGCCCACCATTTTGCCGTCATATCAGCTTTCTTGATTTCATCGGGCAATATGCGGTACAGTTCACGTCCAAGCTCCGTTGAAATAAGCCGTTTTCCGTCTTCGGCAACATAGCCTTTTGTTATAATTGTCGATAATCGTACTTCGCGTTGCGGAAGTTCCGATTGAGCCGTTTTCGCCTTTTTATCCTTATCCTTTTCCAAAAGCATTTTCTTGACCTCGATCAGTTACATACTTCGCAATCCTTGTCATATCTTCATTCAAGGTCGCCTTTGTGTATCGTGACGGCGGCTTTGTTTTTTTCCTCGCCGCGCGTCAATCGCAGTCCCTGAATACATACCGTCCGCAATAGTGCTAAGTTCCGTAACTTCTTCGGCTTTTATATCCTTGAATATCGCCGTATATCCTTTTTCAAAACGACTGTCGAATATGCCACCAACGTATATTCACAGTCAAGTTCAATCGTCATTTTGTTTTTCTTTAACAGCCTTAGGCAAAATTGTGCCATATAATATTTACACACCGCAAGATATACATTTTCTCGTGTTCTGTAAGCTTGTTCAAATCAACCTTGTTATTTGTCGGAATAATCGCAAAATGTGCGGTGATATTTTATCATTAAAACACTTTGAATGAATTGTCGGGTCAAGTTCACTCGGCTTGAATTTAATATTCTGCACAACTTGTGCCAACGTTTTAGACTCTTTAAAATGTTCCTCCGACAGATACTGACAATCCGAACGGTTATACGTTATCGCCGTATGCGTTTCACGAAGTGACTGCGTAATATCCATAACATCTGCAGGGTTATACCCAAAGTGGCTGCTGCAATAACTTTGCAATTTTACAAGGTTAAACGGCAACGGCGGGTCTTCATTTACGACTTTTTTTCGATTTTAATATTGTCAAACCGTTTGTTTATAAGGTCATTTTTTATCTTTTCCGACTCGTCAAGCTCAGTTATTTGCTTATTTTCAGCACCCTTTTTTTCTTCTTTGTATATTTTGCGGTAACGGTTTTATTTCCGTCAGCCGTTTCAACATTTACATCGGCAAAAATATCATAATATACAGTCTTTATATGTCCCTCAATCTGCATATCACGTTTTACGACAAGTCCCAAAGTCGGTGTCTGAACACGACCGACCGCAAGCAAAACACCCGAATTTGAGCATGTGAAAAGCGGCTCATATTGACGCCGATCATAAGGTCTGCGACACTTCTCGCATATGCCGACCACCCTCATTCAAGCTGTCATCGTTATCCGTCATATGTGACAGTGCCTTTACAAGACCTCCGCGTGTCGTATCACCGGTATTAAGTCTTTAACAGGCTTTTATAATCAAACCACCTAGGAATTTCATCAATTAAAAGCTGTCCTTCGTCGGATCGCCTGCATGTATAACAGATTCCGATTCTTCGAGCAACTCGCCTATAAGTCCGACACGCTGTGCTTTGGTTTCGTAATTTCTGTTTGATTTACTGTCCTCACCCATTTTGAGTTCCCAACTGTCGAAATATATCGGTAAATCGTCAAGCGACCACTTTTTATATTTCATATCATAGTCTTCCGGTTCTTTCAGACTCAGCATATGACCGAATACCCATGTGACCGCATAGTCGCCTTTTCGTATAAATCTGTTATTTCTCTCTGTAACCTGTCCCGGCAGTGCGTCCGCAATATCTCTGCCCAATGACGGTTTCTCGGCTATTACTAAAATCATATTCCCTCTCAGATAAAAAGCCGTCCTAAGACGGCTTTTGCTTGTGTTATTTATTATAGAAGATTCTTGCGAAGTTCTTCTCCGCTTAGCTTGCTAAGGTAAGCCGGTGCAACGTCAAATACAGTCTTACAACCGCTTTGTCCCTCTTTGCTCATACGATATGCGGCTCTTGCATATGCAATAAGCACTGATGAAGTAAATTCAGGGTTTGAATCAAGCTTTAGGCTGTATTCAATAATGTGACTATTTTCACCGTTCCAACCTGTCTTTACCACATCTGATAACAAATCCACCGTGCGGAATTCCGCTGTGGTTAGCCTTTAATTCTTCTTCTGAAATGAAGTTTACAGTTGTATCGTAATCTGAGAAGTAGTTCGGCATTGTCTTAATTTCATTTTCTATACGAGCCTTATCTGCGCCTTCTTCCGCTACAACATAACATTCACGCGTATGCTTTGACGAGTTGTGTTCAGGGTTTCACCGTTTCTTACTGCCTTAAGTGCAGAGTCAACAGGAACTGTATATTGCTTTGCGTCCTTAACTCCGTCAATTCTTCTGATAGCGTCTGAGTGACCTTTGGCTCACGCCTTTGCCCCAGAAAGTATAGTCCTTACCGTCTGAAAGTATAGCATTTGCATAAAGACGGTTAAGTGAACATACCCGTCCCAACCTACTGAAATTATACCAACGTTGCCGTTAGCCTTGCAGCTGCGTCAACTGCCGCAAAATGTTCAGGAATTTTTGCGTGTGTATCAAAACTGTCTATAACATTGAAATACTTAACATATTCCGGTGTTTGTTTGAAGGTCTGTCGCACTTCCGCCGCAAAGAATCATAACATCGATTTCGTCCTTCATCTTAGGAGCGTCATCAACTGAATAAACCTTAACGCCCTCTGTCATAATCTTAACAGTTGACGGATCACGTCTTGTGAATACACCAGCAAGCTCAACATCATCGTTTTGCTTGATTGCACATTCAATACCGCGGCCAAGATTGCCGTATCCCAATATACCTATTTTAATTGCCATTTGTATCACTCCATTGTTTTAAAAATTAACTCCGCCTTACATTTTATCAGATTTTATTTCAAAAACAATATTTTTATAATTTTTAAAATTATTAACATCTTATTCTGACCTATGAATTTACAAACACAAAAAGAATGATATAATGTAATCGTTAAAAATAAAGTAGGAGAGAATTTACATAATGAAAAAGTAAAGCGTGGATATTATGGACATTATTTAAGTCTATGTTTGTTTTAAGCTCATGTACATTCGGCGGCGGATTTGTAATCGTTTCATTAATGAAGAAAAAATTTGTTGAGGAGTTGCAATGGCTTGATGAGGACGAAATGCTTGACGTGACCGCAATAACTCAGTCCGCACCCGGTCCGCTGCCTGTCAACGCGTCTGTTATAATCGGTTACAGAATGGCAGGAATTTTAGGCTCGCTTTCCGTTTCGGCACAATATTGCCTCCCCATGATTGTACTTTCAATCATATCTCTGTTCTATAACCAATTCCGAACAAACAAATACATAGCCGTTGCACTTCGCTATGCAGGCGTTGCGGCAGTTATATTTGACGTTGTTATAAATCTTGCGAAAACGTATTCAAAACCCGCAGAATTTTATATATCGCAATGATGATTATTGCGTTTGTATGTACTTATTTTTAGGTAAGCGCTATGATAGTCATACTCGTATGTCTTGGAATAGGCCTACTCGATTTACTTGTGTCGGTTTTAAAAGAAACATAAAAAGGAGATCGGATAATGCTTTTACTGAAATTATTTTTTCATTTATACAAGTCGGTCTGTTCAGTGTCGGTGGCGGTTATGCCGCAATTCCGCTTATTCAGGAACAAATAGTAAACATACACCACCTTATGACTATGGAGGAATTTTCCGACCTTATCACTGTTGCGGAAATGACCCCGGGTCCTATTTCCATAAATTCATCAACATTTGTCGGTATGCGTATCGCCGGTATAGGTGGTGTTGCTTTGTTCGCTCGGCTGTATCATTCCGTCATTTGTCATATGCTTTATACTCGCGTATTTCTACTATAAATACCGCACTGTCGGCGGAGTTCAGACGGTTTTATCCGCCCTTCGTCCAGCTGTTGTCGCACTTATAACCTCCGCAGGCAATATCTATACTAATGCTCGCACTTTTCCAAACCGATATTTTTCTGCATCGTTAAAAGATATTCGTTTTGTCGAACTCGGTATATTCCTTTGTGGCGCTGTTTTACTCAGAAAATTTAAAATGAACGCAATTACAATTATTCTTGGCAGTGGTGTTGTCGGAACGTTGATTTATATGCTTTGGGAATGGTATAATATTTCTAAGAATTTGTACTAAAATAGTGGACTTTTATTGATTTTTGTATTATAATAGTGATTGTCGAAAACATATTAAAACGGAGGATTATTATGATAAGACAAGTTATAAAAATAGATGAAGATAAATGTACAGGTTGCGGTATTTGTGCCGATGCCCGTCAAGAAGGTGCAATAGGGATTGTTGACGGCAAGGCAAAGCTTTGCGTGACGATTACTGCGACGGTTTAGGAAACCGCTTACCTACCTGTCCGACTAATGCGATTTCTTTGAAACCCGTGAAGCCGCAGCATTTGATGAAGATGCGGTAAAGCAAAATATGCAGAAAGCAAAAGAACAAGAAAAGCCTGCGTTTGTCTGTCCGGGCAGTATGGCAGGCTATAGCACAATACTGAAACAAGCACGCCTGTTTCAACGAGCCAACTTACAATGGCCGGTACAAATCAAACTTGTACCTGTCAACGCACCGTATTTTGACAATGCCAATCTTCTTATTGCGGCAGATTGCAGTGCATACGCTTACGGCAATTTTCACAACAAGTTTATAAAAACAGAATTACACTAATCGGTTGTCCGAAACTTGACGATATTGACTACACCGAAAAATTGCAAGCGATTATCGAAAGCAACAACATTAAGAGTGTTACGATAGTTCGTATGGAAGTTCCATGTTGCGGCGGTATTGAGTATGCCGCAAAACAGCGTTGCAAAACAGCGGTAAATTCATTCCGTGGCAAGTTTATACAATCGGTACAAACGGTGAAATTTTAGATTATTTATTAACATAAAAGAGAATGCTGTCGCATTCTCTTTATGGTTTTACATCCAATCCTGTACTTTCAATTACAATAACCGATTTAATTCTCTTTCCGTTTCCATAAACTGTTTTCGCCGTAACTTTACAACGCATATACATATCTTCTTTACAAGAGGTCAAGCACGACACTAATCGGTTTATCACTTTTTAAATGCTTGCATAATATTTTGTATTCGTCCATCGAATCGTGATGAACAATCTTATTGTCCAAAATATATTCAAGCGCATTTTGTAAGTGCCAAACATATAAGAATGTCCTTCGGCAAGTTTTGTCTTTACATCAATGGTATTGTTTATAAAATAATACTCAAGTGCAATGCGCCAATAAGGTCAAGTGCCGCTTCAAAACTGCGTCTTAGCATACTGAGTTTACCTCAAAACGCCCATTTGTTCACTGCTGTCCGAAACAGACGCATAATAAATTGAACAATCTTCACGGCTTGCAAGGTAGAAAAATTTTAATCGACAGCCATATAACATCTTCACCGAATACATTTCTGACCTGTACGGAAACACCTTTCCGCCGTTTTCGATTCACGAAATGCCTTTATTGCCTTTTCTCTGTCATCGGGATGAAGATTTTCCAATCCGTCATATCCGCCTGCAGTAACATTTTTCGATAATTTTAGTTATCGAATAATAAAATTCGTTTGCTTTTAAAACATTGAGTTTATTTCCGTCATTACTGAGCGAATATGCAACGCCACCCAAATATTGTTAAGCAACCCTCAGTCATAAAATCGGAATGAAGCAATTCTTCAACTTCAATCGTATTGTCAAATACGTTGTCCAAATTTTCATTCGCAACATTATTTGGGTCACTGATTAATTTTCCGAAAGATTCTTCATCTATCGCTCTTGAAAAATAAAAACTTGTGCATAATTACAGCCTCTGTCAAGCAAGAAATTCTTCTGTTCGTCCGTTTCAACACCTTCGGCGATTATCGACAAACCAATCATCTTTGCCATTTTTATAACCGATTCAAGGATTTCTTTACCCTTTGTATTTCCGTCACGACCTGCCTCAAGGAATCTTGTATCTATTTTAAGTACATCAACGCTTATATCTTTCAACATATTAAGCGACGAATAACCACTGCCGAAATCGTCCATCAATACAATGAAACCCAATTCACGAAGTTCGTCAACAGCTTTCAAAATTTGTTCTTCATCACTTGTAAACGCACTTTCGGTAATTTCTATCTCCAAATATCTTCTCAATATTGTATTTCTCGTAAGATTTACAAAAATCTTTGACAAATCAAGAGAATAAATATCCATTCTCGAAACATTCACCGATATAGGAACCGCAGTATATCCCTTTATCAATATAATCACGTAAAATTCGGCAACTTTCTTCCCATATATATTCGTCAAGTTTTGTAATAAGCATATTCTGCTCAAACATCGGAATAAAATCTTTCGGAAAGATAAGACCTTTTTCGATGCTGCCATCTTACAAGGCTTTCCGCACCCATTACCTTTGTTGTTCGTATATCGTATTTAGGCTGAAGATACACTTTAAATTCGTGATTTTCAAATGCCCTTTCACTTTCGTTTAAAGTTCGTGTTGCGAGAAAACATAATTTTTCACACTGTCATTATATTCCGCAACATTAACAAGATAATTGTTTTTTTATCGACTCACACGCAAAACTTGCTCTGTCGCACATAAGCCTTACGGGGATATTTGTTTTAACGTGGTAAATTCCCACAGTCATTCTTATTTCAAAATCAATCGGATAACTTTACCCAACTTTGAATTTCCGCACCAATGCAACCGGTTGAATATTTCTTCAAAGTCCATAAAGAAAAA